>Ga0268250_10000448_pt1 | contig 19605 bp, 25 predicted proteins | sample AgamicAsSfe_FD_200448 | JGI IMG/M metagenome (GOLD analysis project Ga0268250, IMG submission 200448) | Agave microbial communities from Guanajuato, Mexico - As.Sf.e (v2) (version 2) | ecosystem: Host-associated > Plants > Phyllosphere > Phylloplane/Leaf | place: Guanajuato, Mexico | collected... | reverse complement strand
TCCTCAACACCACAAGAGAAGGCACGCATATGCTCAAGTTTTGTCAATAGTCGTCCAAGAATACTCAAGAATTTGCCAGCAATGGTGTGACCATAAGCTTCGTACACAGTATGCACAAGACCACCAGCTGCAGGACCGATCTGTTTCTTGTCCAGGATTCCGGTGAGGAGTTTGCCATCCTCAACACGCACGACACCTTCGTCCGAGTCTGCACCCCACCGATCTGATGGTGTTTGAGACTTTGAATGTAGAAAGAGCGGTGCATGTGTGTCGGGTGTGATGTTGAGGAGGACTGTCGAGATGATTTGCTTGCCAGTCCACCTTTGAACTGGTTTACATATATCAGGCTCGAGTGTCAAGATGCGATCACTCTGCGTATGGTTGTGCTCTGGTCGTAATCCTGAGTAGATTAGTTCCTGATATTCGTCGCGGGTGAAGAAAGTGTCTTTGCTGGTCAGCCAAACACCCATTGACAAGTGATCTTGAATAAGACCACGAAGAGGCTGGCCAGCCGTGGCTGACAGGTACTGGTGATCTGTGTCTGCTATTTGTAGAGCTTCTGCACGCGCAATTTCGTTTTGCGGGAAGTGCATGTTCATTTCATCTCCATCGAAATCGGCATTGTATGTATTGCAATTGGCGTAGTGCATGCGAATGGTCTTCTCACCAGGTAAGACTTTTGCTCTGTGACACATCATGGACGGTTTGTGTAATGTCGGCTGTCGATTCATGATGACGATGTCGCCATTGTTGAGGTGCCGATGAACCTTCTTGTTACGTGCACCATTCATGGTGCTAGTAGATGGTGCAAGAAGTAGGTTGGCCATTGCTTGACGTTCCTCGTCAGTCTTCCTGTCGAGCAGAACAACCTGACCATTCTCCAGCTCTATCGCCACGGCACCCGGCCACTTTTTCGGACCATTCTTTACCGCCTCTTTCAGTTCGTCGTAATTATGCGAGGTGACAGGTTCGGGGTAGGTCAACTTTCGGGCAAAGACTGGAGGCACACCAATCTCATTCGTCTCGATATTCGGATCTGGCGAGATGACACTTCGAGCTGCAAAGTTGACACGCTTCCCCATGATATTCATACGGAACATGCCCTCCTTCTTCTCCAGCTTTTGCTTGATACCGGTGGGAACCCGTGCAGCTGCAGGACCCCTGAGACCGCTTTTATCACTATCGATCAAGGTATTGACGAGTTGTTGCAGTTTGTCAGTATGTCGATGTAGATCGTGCATTGATCTTACACGAGTAACTGCTCCTTCAGATATGCCTTGCACCTCCCGTAATATCGATCGGAAGATCTCGGATTCTTTCAATATGGCGGTGTAGGCCGTATTGTCTTGAGATTCGGTCATACCAGTGGCGCCGAACTGCTCTTTGCGGTACTTGTTTGGCGGGACTAGTAATTTATTGACGAAGAGCATATCTGCTGATGGTCTTGCAGACTCCCCGGGTCGGCCAGATCCAGGATATATTAGACTGAGAATCTCCCACTCCTTCTCGAAGAGCTGTGTCATTTGTGCATGCACCTCATCTGGTGGCATCCATGTTTGTTTACTGTCGTCCGCTGCCTTGATCTTCGGCATGCTCGCCATCGTTGATTCTGTCTGCAATAGTGACGTCTCACCTGTACCGTTCATGTCCACATCTTGATCTTCTCCTTCATCAATAATCATCGGGTCTACCAACTCTTCTTCTGGGGTCGAGTCCATATCTGCGACGCCTTCGTCGATATCCATGGCATCACTTCTTCGCATCTTCTTTAGTTTTCGCTCGATCGCCTTTCTTGCTGCTGAGTTCTCCGCAAGTGCGCTTGCTGGTTTTCGCTTGTGATTTTGTGCATTCGCCGCCCGCTCCTTCGCGTTCAAGACCTTCTCGAAGAACGTCTGCGCGCCTATCTTCTTATATGTTGGCGAGATTCCCTTACACATCTTACACGCCCTGCCTTTGATTATGTCGGCTTGAAATTGGGTGAGCACGTCTCTTCTTGTTTCCATAGCCGCTTCTGATTTTGCTGCTGAGAAGTCAAAGTCTCGCTTGTGCCCGCCTGCACGTCTTATGCTCTTCCGCACGAACTCGTTCCTCCTCTCCATGATGTCATCTCCGTCGAGATGCTCTTCATCCAGATCCTTTCGTAAACCGACGTCGTCAAGTTCTGCAGCTTCTGCTAGTAGTCCATACTGCAACAGGCGCAATTTGCAAGCATAGCGGTTGAGCTCGACCCGGGCCAGGCGGAAGCGGCTACAGTAAACACATCGCGCTCTTATATAACGGTATAATTGATCAATGAATGTGACGTGATATAGGTGAACAGGGAGATCGATGTGGCCGCAGTGACCTGGACAAGAATGGATATTCAGGTGACATGTCGCGCATCTTGTAGTGTTAGCAAGGCATTATGGCAATTAACTTGCGACAAGACATACGGGTTGTCTGAAAAGGCTCCCAGTGCGGCATCGTAGCAGCCTCCAGGTATTGGGTGAAGAAGTTCGTCAAATGTGGTCGGGCTGGTGATTTGCTTTACAGAGAGCTTCTCGATGTCCTCGCTGGTCAGGAAGCCGAACCTGACAGCAGCAATGGCGGCTGCCACAGGCTGAGAAATGTTCATCCTGCTGACGGCGCGTGAAATGACGCTCGGCTATACAAGAGCAGGGATCTGTAGAGGTTGACTGGCCGGGCGTGGTAATGAGATCGGACGGTCAGGTACTCTTGAAAAACATTTGAGCCATGATCACGTGTCAAATTGGCTGAAACGGCGGCCTCCCTGCACACTGAAACACACCTCAGTAATCCTCCCACCTCTCATACCGTACCGAGTGCTCATGCGAAGTTCCTGGAGATGAGAAATATTGTTGTCTGGTCTTGTATGCGGAATCAAGTATTCTATTTGAGCATGAAAACAGCACGGAAAGCGCAAACGCAAAATAACGCCTGGGTATTTCATCCTTTCATGCCATCCTGCCAATCAAAAGACCTCCCTTGCCACGTCCCTTCCTCTCTCTGCTTTCTCCAAGAGCGAGTCCTCGATCTCCCCAACGCATTATTCAACCCCATGACTACACCCTCCGTCGTTGTCCTTCTTGTTCCCCAGCCCAGCCTGACTCCATAAGCTCGTCGCATCTTCTCTTTCTTCTCACTCTCACGTCAACACACTGCAATTCTAGTATCCACTATGGCGCAGTCTCTCGCCCTCAGGAAGAACGCCAGACTCGATGGGCTCAACGGTCGAAAGCGTGCGTGCCTCCACTCCGGACTGCTCGTAGTGGTTGCCCGCGTAAGAGAAAGGGCGTTCGTTGCCGGCGTCGCTGGCTGCTGCGTTGGGCATAGCATTGCTTGCCAAAGCCCCAGCGTTCGACTCCACAGGCTCCAGGCCACTCGGGTTCCAATCCCTCAGCTCCTCCTCGGCACGTCCAAGGATATCCCTCGCCTCTTCGTCGCCCGCGAAACTGGCATGGGCATCCCCAGGCACGATCGGGGTGTCGTCCAGCAGCATCAGAAGACGGCGCGCTTGCTTGGCCAGCAGGATCTGCTTCTCTGCGCGCTCGATGACCGCCGCAGTGTGGAGGTCGTAGGCTTCCTTGAACTTTTGGCGCGTCAGGTTCGTGAGTTGGGCTTCGGCGACGAGGGATTGCGCTTCGGCCCGGACAAGCTCCTGCTCGAGTTCAGGTAGGCGAGGGGCATTGGCGTCTTTGTATCTATAGTCGCGCGTGGATTAGTGTCTAGTTTGACGCGGTGGCACAGCAGCGCATCACTTACTTCAACTTCTGAATATCATCCGCAACCTTTTCCTTATGATCCCTTGTCGGCTGCACACTCCTCTCCGTATTCCTGATACTTTTCAAAACACCCCTGCTCTCCTCGAGATTCTGCGCGAATACGTCCTCCTGCTCCGCGATCTCCGCGAGCAAGACGCCAAGTTTGTCCGAGATCTCACTGATGGCATCGTCGTTTGTTTCCTCACCCCAGTCGGAGAGAGCAGAGGCGATCGAGGCGCGTTCGCGACCGGCGGCTTCGTAGGCGCTGATGATGTGGGACTCGGCTTTGATGAGCTTATAGAGCTTTTTGGAGAGGTCTTTTTCGGTAGCGCCGCGTAGACTGGTCCAGTATGAGTTATGGTGATCAAAAAAATGATGTTGAAGTTGGCGTGCTAATGCGCTGGAGTTGACTTACGAAGCAAGTGAGAAGTGCATCTTCCCTCCACTGCCACCGCTGCTGCTTTTCTCTGCAGAGCCTGTGGACTTGTTCTTAGAACGGACGCTGAGAGCACGGTTCATCATCTTGTCGGTTGTGGAATGCGAAATTTGAGATGGGCGGAAGCAATGCGACTCGAGAGGAAGTTGCGATGTTGGTCGCAGAGGGCTTCCGCAGATCATCAGCGTCATCAGAACAGATCACGAGTTCTCAGCCTTGAAAATGTGGGGCGGGAGTGGTGTAAGGATCCATCCGCATGGTAGAAAAGCACATCATAGCACGGGTACCTGCAGCTGGACTGTGTCTAGGTGTATCTATTTCATAAGCATCGGCTTCTACTGTGAGGTCTCATCTTATATCCTTTCCCTAAAATATAGAGAATGAAGCAAATGCTGGCTAAATGTGCTTCAATCGTGCACATGAGCATGTTTCTGCCATGATCATTGATATCTCTTTATCATACGCATAGTCTTGTCAATTCTCCCCATCTTTCGTGTTGTCATGAGCTTGAGAGGTCTGATGGATCGATCGGTTTGTCTAAGCAAAACGATTCAGTGTTTGGGAACCAATTCAGACCTCCGCAGATACGGTGACACAATGAAAGTTATCTTGCTGGCAATTGAAACGTGATACTCCATGCTTGTGCCAATTGTATACCTGTTTCGACTGTTGTTTAATGTCACTAGCAAACAAGACAGGACTCGTGATAACCCGATTCTCCTCGAAGTCGGCAACTGCAAGAAAGCTCATACTCTTTGAGATCGTAGACATGTAGCTTTGTTACAGTGGCAGTGTAGCAGCGTCGTTCTATGTCTCTGCTCCTTCTCTCGATCATCCAGTGTGTGCCTCGTCGGTTGTCGGCCGCTTTATCTTCCTAGCTCTGACATGACTGGAACTGTTATTTTCGTTTGCTGCCAAGGACACTGCAATCTAGGCACCAAAGTCTGTCTGAAAGTAACCTCCCGGAGAGTGCCATACAGGTTCTGCTCAACCAAGACTCCCATTCCATAACCATGTTCCAGTGACCTGCGATGCCTCGACGAGCGTTGATTGACCCAACAGCTGTCACCGAACTTGACATCCTACCGTACATCTCTTGTGTCTGGCGTTCTTGAAACGGACGTCTTGGTCGACCCTCATATCAGATGTTGCCGCTCCAGATATCGGGGCACAGAGTTGACGTCAGAACGAAGAGGCGAATGTCTTGCTCTAGATTAATCGACATGTCGGACTGAGCCCTTCGCTCGATCGCCCTGAATATGGGATGCAGAGGACATATGCGTTCCTGTTGGCAACGCGCCGAGTTCTCCTGAGCCGACATGATCGCATCAAGTGTTATCACGGCCGGAGAAGGCTTTGCATACATACTATGTGTTCGAACGTCGTAGTTAGACATGTATCATGAGTTGTACTCATACTTTGCGCCTCTTACTTGGCAGCAGAACGCTACTCGCGGGACGCTTAGGAGGTCGTGTAGCCGCCACTGCCTCGGACGACGCTGTATTGTTTCGTGGCACAGGTGACTGAACAGTCCCTCTGCTAAGGCTGGGAGCTGCGGAGACAGGGTGCGGGTTCTGTACATTATTGCTCGTTCTTTGCATCGGAAAAGGCAGAGCCCTGGTTGCGAGCAGATGAGTAGGCGTGGATAGAACATTTCTCCTGGCACTGAAGAGACTGTTCTCCCGGGCCTCGCGCTTGGCTTTGAGCAGTATCCCCTTTCCAGTCTTCGTATTCGTACGGGAGCCGGAGCCGAACAAGAGATGAGAGCTGTCTGGGTCGCGGGAGAAGATTGTCGGTCTTGGTGCTGTGCTTTTCTTGATTGGATTTATGACCTTCTCGACATACGTCATCTTGTTCGCTTGCTTCTCCTCTATCTTGCCATTGAGCACTGCCATTAGCTGCTGATCCTTCTCTTGACGCCATATCTGTCCTTCCTTCTGTAGTTTCTGCATCGTGTTAGCTCGAAGACGCCTGCTGAATGGAACATGAGGCACTCACTCTGTACACTTTCCACCAATTGTCAGGATTCTTCGGCTCGATGTTGTGCTGTTCCTGAACCTCTCGGGGTACATCTCGCTTGATAAGCGAGCGCCAGACCTCCTCATCAGCGCCACAAATTTGTGGGGAGCTCTCCTCTATCAATCTCAGCTGTTTCGCGTTCCCTACTTTGAGTAATACGGGTCGAACGACGTGATAAGGAGCTTCGCCGACATCTTCGATATCTGATAGCAATTAGCATTTCTGTTGACTGTCTAAGTGGAAGGTTCGTACCTCTAATGTTTTTGATTGCGGCAGCAGTTGCCAGCTTAAATAACGACTTTGCAGGCATGATGTTATTCTTTCTACTTCTAACCGCCCAGGGGCTGCTCAGCGTGGGATGTGCAATTGACAAAAGTGTTCACGCGGTACTCAAGACAATGAGAAGTCCCAATCGGGTACTGTAGCAGTATTTCGTATTGTTCTAAAGGGCAGTACTCATGGCGCGGGCATGGGTGACTTATATATGCTGTTGTGAAGATGACGGTCAGACAAAAGTGGCTACCAGGGGACTCGCAGCAGTGGAGCATGATCGGCATTGTACCGAGCTTAAACACTGAACCTGGAATGTGATCAATTGAGCTAACATTGTTTCATCCAGCTCTTCTCGCGCAGACGCTGACTGAGGATGGCTGACTATGGTCTGCTCGGTCCGGCAGAGGAAGGTACATACGCAATATGCGATGCGACTGTAGCGATCAAGCGCTAATATACGGCTAGATGCTCTACACCCAGCACGCTTGCTTAACGTGGAAGAGAAACTGTACAAGCGTCTGACACGACGGCTCCTCGTAACCAATGCGGTCGCCATACCGCCCTCTAAGGACTCCTCACATACAGTCAATGGCCTCGACGAACATAGTTCCACCGAAAACAGCGCAGATGCAGCTCACTTTGCACGCGAAGAACGGCAACGACGAACAGACACACTCCTCGACTTTGCAGCTTTCGAGTCAAACATTGTACGCGCACAACTTCTGATCAATAGCAACGAACGTGAACGACATCGATATGCCGAGGAGAAGACCCGGATCATGGAGACTGCTCATACCGTTCGTGGCAGTAATGGCCAGTTACATGAACAGCTCAAAGAAGCGCAAAGGGTGCTGCAAGTCCGGAAAGGTTACGATGAGCTCGCCCTGATGATTACCAAGAAACCTCAGCTGAGGTCTAGGGATGATCAGCAGGCTGCGTTAATGAAGCTGAACTCCGAAATCGCTGATCTCGAGCGCGAAAGAGAGGAGTACTCCAAGACATGGACGGAGCGTCGTGAACAGTTTGGCCGAATTGTGGACGAGGGCATGCAGATGTTGAGGTTGATCAGGGACGAGAAAGAGGAAGCGGAAAGGCAGGAAGGGATGGAGGATGTGGACAATGGCGAGGAGGGCGAAGGATCAGCTACTGGTACACCGAAAGCAAGCGCCGGAGGAGCAACACCTATACATACAACTCAAGACGAGGCCGCGTCTTTCACTGGGCCAGCTGAGACAATTGTGCATCCCAATGTGCATCCGCTGGCTCAGCACAGGGAAGCCGATGCAGCAGACGAGAATGAGCAACCTAATGGCGACAACGAAGATGCCCCAATGGCTGATAACGACGACTTCGAGCAGAAGACCAATGACGCAGTCGATGAGGCGCTGGCTACCGAAGAGCAAACACTGGCCGCAGACAATATGGACACGACCTGATCGATGCCTGTCAACGGCATTGTCGCCCTTCCACTATGTCGCAGTCTATCTGCCAGAATCATCACGAGCAGCCGAGTTCGAGACCAATCATTACTCAATGCTTCTTCAATAACGCACGCGCCTGGCTGAGAGCGTCATTTGCCTTCGCCTCATCCTGAGGAGTAGTCTGGCCGTCCTCAGTCTGCAAGCGATCAGTCTCAGATCACTGCCTACGTCAGTGTGGAGCTTACCATCTGGTGCTCTAACTGTGAGGAAGCCTCTTTGATGCGCTGATGTAGTGAGGGAAAGACAGCTTCCGTTTCCTGGACTGCTTTCTTCTGCAATATTGTCAGCACGCGGTCCGGAAAGAGGAAGTGACGTGGGCACCTCTTGGCGAATCATATATTCGGCATTGTCGTCGGTGCTCTTTTCGCCTTCAAGGCGATGTACACGAGCTTTACCCTGCTCAAGCTCTTTGTGGTAGGAGCTTTCCTCCTTGAGGAGTCGTTCCAAGGATAAGGTAGCGATCTGGAGTCGTGATGGGGCAGGCATGCTGGGGTGAGAGGTTGTGTTGAGTTGAGTAACTCTAAGTAAGGTAGGTCAATTATGTCTAAAACGGAAGTGTAAGTGGTTTCACGTGTAAAGTCCAGACGCGAAATCGTGTATCTGGACGCGTCGACAATCACACGCTCCCAGTCTTTCCTCTCGTGCGCTTGCCTGTTTTCTCATCACTTACATCTGCATCGCCTTCCCGCACCTCTGCACGCCTGCCTAATTTGGAGCAGCTCAGTAGCTATGTCGTCGCCACGCCGATCCGCACGATCGTCACAGCCTATCCCGTCTAGCCCCCTGGCGCAAACACCTGAAGCTCAATCAAACCCACATTCTCTATCAAATGGCACTCCCCAAGGACTCACAACACCGAATGGTCTCCCACCAACATCATCGCCGCTCTTCTTCCAGTCATCATCAATAGCTCCAGAGGACGACGGTGATCGCACTCCTCGAGCAAATGTTCCCTCGAATGGTCCAACACCAGCTGCGGGAGGTGAGTCCTTGACACATTTAGCAGCATTACACACATCCTGATATTGACTAGAATCATCACCCATATATTACAACAGCTCAAGTCCACAACGTACACGTGATGCACGAACTCCTCGAGATCCTGGTAGCTCTACTAGCGGCCTTTTCGTCCATACCCCAAGAGCAAGCGGCACCAGTAGCAGGAACAGAAGACCAGAACTTTCGACACCCTACGGCTCTCGCAGACGTCAAATACTTGTTGACGATAATGGTGTACCGATCAGTAACGACCCAGCCTCGATAGCCACATTCTCAAACTTGGATCCAAACACTTCCGAAGCGAATGCTATCGCTGGAGATGCTAGAATCGTTGCGTGGGGCAGCAATGTATCACAGGCAGAGGTCACATCGAATGTCAAGGACTTCCTGAGGAACTATACGAGGAAATACCGCATGATTGCCGATGGTGAAATAGAGCCAAATGAGCATCTTGAGCCAGATCACCCAGCAAACGACAAAGAATACATGGACACTATGAAGTTGATGTTCAAGCTTGGAACAGAAACACTCAATCTCGATATGAAGAGCCTCAAAGCATACCCCGCTACAGTCAAGCTATGGTATCAATTTCAGGACTTTCCTGGTGAAATCCTGTCATTATGCGACGGAATTCTCAAGGACTTCATGGAGGAATTCGCAGAGGCACGAATGGAAGAGCTTCGTGTGGAAGCTAGCCAGACTTCGAGACAACGACAATCATCCTCGGTCCCCCTGCCTCCAAGCTCCGACGCTGCCACGCCACGAGCTCCAGCAGATATACCAGATCTAGTGAGGGACGTCCAGGACAGAACATACAATGTTCGACCATTCAACCTTGACAAGTCTATCAATCTTCGAGACCTGAATCCATCCGATCTCGAGAGGATCATCTCAGTAAAAGGTTTGGTCATTCGGACGACACCAGTGATTCCAGATATGCAAGAAGCATTCTTTCAATGTCAAGTATGCAGGACAACAGCAAAGGTTGGCCTCGAGAGAGGAAAAATACAGGAGCCCACCAGATGCCCTCGCGAGGCATGCAACTCACCAAACTCGATGCAAATTGTTCACAATCGGTGCACGTTCGCCGACAAACAGGTGATCAAGCTGCAGGAGACACCAGACAATGTACCGGACGGTCAGACGCCACATTCTGTCTCTCTTTGCGCTTACAAAGAGCTCGTCGATTTCTGCAAAGCTGGTGACCGTGTCGAGATTACTGGTATCTTCAAGTGTAACAACGTTCGTATCAACCCTCGGCAGCGAACTGTTCGCAGTGTATTCAAAACCTTCATTGATGTATTGCACATTCAGAAGGTTGACAAGAAGCGAATGGGCATTGATGTGTCCACCATCGAACAAGAAATCTCTGAACAGGTGACTGCTGGCATTCAAGAAGTTCGCAAAGTCTCAGAGGCAGAGGAGAAGAAGATTCGGGTTACCGCTGCTCGTTCTGATGTTTACGAGCTCCTCTCAAGATCGCTTGCGCCCAGTATCTTCGAGATGGACGATGTGAAGAAGGGAATCCTATTGCAGCTCTTTGGCGGCACAAATAAGTCTTTCGAGAAGGGAGGTAACCCAAAGTACCGTGGCGACATCAACATCCTTCTTTGTGGTGACCCATCGACGTCAAAGTCACAACTACTCAAGTACGTCCATCGAATCGCGCCCCGTGGTGTCTACACCAGTGGCAAAGGTTCCTCCGCGGTTGGTCTGACAGCATACGTCACGAGAGATCCTGAAACACGCCAACTTGTGCTTGAATCTGGCGCTCTTGTGCTTTCCGACGGCGGTGTCTGCTGCATTGACGAGTTTGACAAGATGAACGATTCCACCCGATCCGTCCTGCACGAAGTGATGGAACAGCAGACGGTTTCTATTGCAAAGGCGGGTATCATCACGACACTCAATGCACGGACGAGCATTCTTGCCTCAGCAAACCCGATTGGCAGCAAGTACAACCCAAACCTTCCAGTACCTCAAAATATCGACCTTCCACCTACACTACTGTCTCGATTTGATCTGGTGTATCTTGTGCTTGACCGAATAGACGAGCAAAATGACCGCAGACTTGCAAAACATCTTGTCAGCATGTACCTGGACGACCGACCAGAAAACGCCAGTGCAAACGAGATATTGGTAAGTCATCCCTCTTAGTCCGCGTATTTGTGATCACTCACTAACAGCACCAGCCAATCGAATTCCTCACATCCTACATCTCCTTTGCCCGCTCCAACTGCCAACCCGTCATCACCGAAGCCGCCTCCGCCGAGCTCGTCGAAGCCTATGTCGCCATGCGCAAACTCGGCGAGGACGTCCGCGCAGCCGAGCGCCGCATCACTGCCACAACGCGCCAACTCGAATCCATGATCCGCCTCGCCGAAGCCCACGCCAAGATGCGCCTCTCCGACACCGTCACCGCCGACGACGTCCGGGAGGCTGTACGCCTGATCAAGAGCGCGCTGAAACAGGCAGCGACGGATGCGAGGACGGGGCTGATTGATATGAGTTTGTTGACGGAGGGGACGAGTTCGAGCGAGAGGAGACGGAGACAGGATTTGAAGAATGCGGTTACGGAGATTTTGGAGGAGTTAGGCAGGCTGGGAGGGAATGTGAGATATTCGGACGTGGGAAAGACATTGGCGGAACAGAGTAGTATTGAGGTTACGGCGGATGAGCTAGCGGAGGCGGTAAGGGCGTTGCAGCAGGAGGGGAGTTTGCAAATTATTGGGGAGGGACCGAGGAGGAGTATCAGGAGGATCACTGCTGTGTGAATGGGAGTCTGTCGAGGAGGGTGGTCATGATTTGGGTCGGTCTTCTTCATTGTATAAATACTTATGAGATAAATGGATGAGATGAGACGAGCTAAAACACGACTTGACCTCCATCACTCTGGCAAACGGCGCCTCGGCACTCATACGCACCCATACGCCCATACGCCTGTGCACAGGATCCGCTGCATTTCCGTGCATCACACCTGCCCCTTGACCACCACCCAGCACCACCGCCTTTCCCTCTCATCCACGAGGCCGAGAGTGTCTATCAGATGAATTGCTGCTATCTAGCTAGAGCACATATGAGTGGTTCATAGCCTGGTATGGGTGATCTGAAATCGCAATCATTGCAGAAATACCGACCGAAGGGCGATTCGACAGACATGACACAACACGACCTGACCTCATCTCGCCCAATAAGGCTCTCTTGACTCTCACCCTATCCCTATCACAACACACAGAAGGGTGTGGATGCTCAGAGGGAGCTGACCACATCACGGCGACATGGGTGGAAAGTGAGAAGAAGATGAGAAATAGAGAATGTGCACTCGATAACGGGATGGGGAGCTCTGGGTATCTTGGTTGATATTAGTATTATGTGTATATACACCCATCACTTGGGCCTCGTTGCCTCAGATCAATCCGAACAAACGGGCCAAGCCACAAAGAAGCAGCCTCGTGCATCTCGTCCTTCTCGAAAGGCCGAGCTCAGTCCAGCTGAATCCAGTTCAACTCATTTGGAAGCTGTTTGCGCGGTCCGTCATCCTTCCGCTCAATCCAGCACCCCGGAGGGTAGGAAGGCGATATAGTTCACCGGCGCCGGCTCTATCCCATCAGGACTCCCCTTGATCATGATGCTATCACCCTTCGCGACCGTGACGTTCGGGAAGCTGATCCTCGTCTCCGAGTTACCGTCCAAGAAATTGGTCAATTCGTGCCCGAGCGTGTTCTCGTGGTTGCCCTTCCAGCTGCCGAGTTTGTGCTGGTTGAGATACAAGTCCCACGTTGAGATGCCGGGGTACAGATCCCAGTAGGAGACGACGACGTCGTAGACACCCGGTGGGTAGGGAATCACGGCGGTGGCGGTGCCGGAGGTGGAGTTTGAGATTGTGACGATGCCGGATTGGTTCTGTGGAGGTTGTCAGTGAAATCAGAGAGGAGAGGAGAGGGGGAAAACTCACAGTCTGGTATGGAGGTACGGCGACACCTCCAACTCTGTAACCATCGAGCTGCATCGTCTCGGCCTGCAGACGGTATGGGTGGTTACCCACGCGGTTGAGCTCGTCAGGGATGCTGGACCAGTTGTAGAAGAATTCGCTGACAATGTCGCGCCAGACGATGGAGTGGCCGGCCTGGAAGTTGAATTCGTAGAGGATGTTGTTGTAGCGAGGCGTGTCGATCTTGCCTTCGATGCTGGACCAGAGCCCGGGGTACGTGTTTGCAGTCTCGGCGCCGGCGTAGTGCGCGTTGTAGAAGTGCTGGATTACGGTCTCGCCGGTGGAATTGAGGACGTGCTGGCGGGATCGTTAATGTATGTGGGTGAGTGGGTAGGCGTGGAGGAAAGGCTTACGGTAAAGGGGACGTGGTGGAACCAGAGCAGCAGGTTGTCGGGAGTGGTGTCGATGTTTTTAAACATCTCATACACCTGAGGTGGGTATTGCCCTGAGAAACAGGTTCCCGGACCGGTGCCATTGAAGCACGTTCGATCCATGCCGATGGAGTCGGGCATGATTCTGAACCATTGACCGTAGCCGTTGTACTCTTGCGAGATTGGGTTCGGGCCAAAGTGGGTGTACAGAATGTCGGTCAGGGTTTGGACACCGAGGTTGCCGCTGTAGTTCTCGTAGGCGGGCCATGAGGACATGGAGATGGTGTTGACCACTGTGTGTGATTAGCATGCGTGGCAGTATTGATCAATTGACGATTGTCTGTTTACCATCGAGGAAGGTGGTGTCGAATGTGAAGGTCAAGCGAGTCCACTCAGCAAGCATGATTTCCTTTTTGAAATCAATATACGTTGATCATAGCCTGCTCAAGATATTACTCACCGAGTCACGAGTAGGGTCCCAAGCCAAACGACCGTAGGCGTACAAGTTAGACATAGCCATATGACTGCCCAACCACGTCTGATTGAGCCCAACATTCACGACAGCAGCAGAACCACCAAGAGGTCGGTTGAACGTCTTCCCAGTATAAAGATCACGAACAAGCGAAGTCTTATTGTCCACACGCATGTCAAATTGGAAGATCTCCTGCCAAAGCGGTGGCAAATAGACGACATGGTCCTGTTGTCCGAGATACTCCTGAGCAACCTCAAGCTCCATGGCAGAGTTGCTCATGTTCAAGTTGGCGAAGATGGGCTGAGCTGGCTCGCGGACTTGGAAGTCAATGGGTCCATACTTGGCCTGGATGACTACGTTGTCGCGATATTGGCCGTTGTAAATGCCTACTAGCTCTTGGGCAGCCTTGGCACGGTCTGCAGTCCAGTCGGAGTAGTCGAGGAGGTTGTAGACGAAGGCGCGGAACATGAGGAGACCACCGTAAGGTGAAAGAGTGTCTGCGAACATGTTTGCTCCTTGTGAGAGGGTGCGATTGTAGGTGAGAGGACCTGGATGATGTTAACAATTGAAGTATAAGTAACGAATGAGTCAACCTACCTGGTTGACCCTCGGAGTTGGCCTTGATGAGATACCCAGCGAAGTCAGGCACTGCCGCATAGATAGCAGCCGCCTTCTGTTGCCAGAAAGCAATGACACCAGGGTCGAGAGGGTCAAAAGTGCTCAAGTTGCCAAGAAGCATAGGCGCCGCGAAATTCATCGAGGCGCCAACCTGAACACCGTATGGTCTCATAGCGTCCGCGATCCGCTTCATGCCAGCAATGTTTGTCGTGTTGAGAATGTTGGAATCAGCGTTGACATTATTAATGACAACGGCATTGAGACCGACGGAGGCCATAATGCGGGCGTAGTCAGTAACACGGTCGAGGTTCTCCCTGACTGTGCCATTCGACCAAAAGATTGAAAGACCTCCGTAGCCCTAGTTTCTGTGTCAGCTTTCTGCGCCCATTCAAGATATGCTTAACTACATACACGTGTGATACTGCCGTCAAGGTTGTCCCACTGATTTATCCATCGAATAGGCGCGACTGGGTTTGATGCATACGCAACAGGTGCTATGACGATATTAGCCCTGTATACCCATAGCTATCGTATAAGAACATACTGAAGTTGCCCTGTGCCACCATCTGGATATATTCAAAGGCTCCGTAGAGCGCACCACGCTCATCCTGACCAATAATCTTGACCACCGACCCTGTAGTGTCCAACCAAAAGCCATCAGCAATAAGGTCTGGCGGGCTTGCAAGTGCACCGTATGCCTTCTCATACTCGGCGACTGTTCCCACCACTACAGCAGACGAGTTTGGGTATGTCTTTTCAGGAGGATGCTGGACCTTGACGGTGGCATTGAAGACGCCCTTCAAGGCCTCTCTGATCTCTTTCCCTGCCGTATAGACTGGACTCGAGTTGGTGGCATTGAGAGCGACGACGGTGGAGGGCAAGCTGCTGAGATGGCTGGCAGCACCTGGGAACGGTGCGTATCGCAGCCACGCAGCCAGACCTGTCTCGGCTGATGCTATGCTAACCAGCGTAGTGAGGGGGAGGAGGAAGCGCATCTTCACGGTGGTATGTGATTGTCTCTGCGATTGAATTGAAGCCCGCCGGCCAGGCAGGACACAGGGTTCTTTCTATACTGAAACATTGTTGCGACTTAGGCTAAAACAAAGCCTAGTGGTGTTCGCATGCGGTAAGTGAGCGTTCAGGCCATGTGGGGGCTGGTGAGGGGAAAGGCGGGGGGCGGATTGACACTCTCCGCCTGTGTGTGCCTTGCATTCAGGCAGTGCGAGATCAGTCCTCACTGGTCACGGTGCACGTCGGCTCTTCCTCTGCGGCTCCATGCACTCAGGAACCCCCATGAACGGGTATAAGCACCGTCGTGATCTAAGTGACGTTTCATGCTGGTCTGGGGTTGAACCCTGTCCGCGAATAAGCAGGAACGTATTGTATGCACGCAAGTCACACTGATCGTGAAACACTTGATAAACGAATATCGAGAAACTCATCACAGCACCCTTCATGAACTTCAACCCCTGACCCTTGATTGGAAGAATGTCGATAAGAGTCACGAAGAACGGAGAGCACAAGTATACAACGATGAGCGAGACAAGGCGATAAGCTGTGAAAAGCAATAGGAGGATACAAGTCGCTCACACGCAATCTATGTTCGCATCATAGCTCGCCATATCGAGCATCCTGCATCACAGACGCCATTACATACCAATCCCTATGGCCAGGAAAGCTCTTTTTCTGCTTGTAGTCCTCCAGCTCCGCGCACCACCGCACCAACTCGTGCCTGTCCTCTCTTTGGCCCTCTACAAAGCACGTAGCTGCCAATCGAAGCATAAAACAGCTAAGCCATCCCAGGCTGAGATCGGTGGTTGCGCAACAGCTCAATGTGATGTATTCCTGCGAGCGGCACAAGTGCAGTGCGCAGTTGTCGATTTCGGCACTGATGGTGAGCTTGTCTATGTTTGCAAGGCTTGCTGACCCCATTCGTTCGGCATGCCGGACTATGGCACGTAGAAGCAAAAGTTTGTAGAACCACTTGAAATTGTTAGCAAGACTGTAAGCATCCATGGATGACAGGTGACTTCACGAACATAGGCGTTGACAAAAGCAGCGATTCTCAGACTCGAGAACTGGTAGGAGACTGCAAGCGTCTCGACCTGGATCTCAAACCAGAGCTCGGTCTGTTTTTCCTTGTACAGCTCGTTGCAGTTGCCATGTTTCACGTCAATCAGCCAGTTGTCGAGAGACCGATTGATCTCGAGCATGCTAGCTATCCTGTCGGTTGAAGATCCAGGCACTTGACAAGCGGTGCTGCACCGGCCACCTGCAAGTAATGAGCTAATCTGCCTCGCTCTTATGATCGCGCCAATAACACGATCACCAATGTCACAGATATTTGTGATGGGTGTCTTGACAGTGCCATGATATGGGATGGTCCGCCAAGTCTCGTCGTTTAAGAAGAAGTCGTCGCCATGTAAGAGTGAAAGAAGTTGCTGGTTTCTATTAGATATACTGAAGAACGGGTATCATGCTCCATAGACAAAACAACACTCACGAGAGATTGTCGATTAAGCTCCAAGTATGCTATGCCCCAGCTATTCGCAAACGCAGCTGGACCAGCTTTTCGCATCAGCTGCATGCCGGCCTTGTATAAGACAAGCCAAGTAGCCTTGGCACAAGGCTGTGATACGTTCTCCATCAACTGTATCGATTCAGTGGCAGAAACGCTCGTAGGCGGACGTCGATTACCTCTGTAACAATGGCTGCAAAGTTCAGCAGGCACAGAAGCAATCCGTGATTGAGATCATCGCAAGGGCCCGTTAAGCGTCGTCTCAGCGCGGTTGTCGCCTCGTTGCAAAGCTCATGTGACATTCTGATCATGTCCTGGTTCTTCGTTTCTCTACCCCAGTGCTGTGCTGCAGATGCCGCCCAAGCAAACTCGGCAATATTGAAGTCTTTCGGCGAACGCCCACGAAGCGACGTCACGTACTCCTCGAAGCTGCTGTGATGTCTTTGCAGAAACCTACATTAGCTAGCTCTAGCTGCTCCTCACTTGATAGACTTACCCTGGAAGTCCGCGGGTGCCACCAAAGAGGTGCAAGAAGGGGAACGGTACATTCAGATGGGGCTTGAGTGCTGGTAATGTGGTGGTTGGGACGGTTGAGCATATAGTCAATGCAAGACCCTGCTGCTCGGCAAGCTTCTTCCTGCACCTGTGAACTCGTACATGATGTCTAGTTCGTGTGCGGCGTGCATCTTGTCTCTCTTCCTCCGTCTGGTAAAGTGCCTGACGTCCCATGTCGCCGGATATAGGTAGTACCACCGACGGCTCGTGACCTCAGCTTGTAAGTTGAGGGCCAGAAGTCACCAACAAATGCGGGAGCACACAGCACAGCTCAAAGTGTTGCAGCGGTCTTGAGAAGTCGCCATACACATGGTGTGTGATAGCTCTCCACGTCTGCAAGCCCAAATGATGTGGAACCTGGAATGATGAGATGCCTAGTTCCACGGCGTCGAAGGAGGACTGATGATTATAAATCGTGAACTCAACATCTGTTTCCTATGGCGATGTCTCTCGATACCGAACTTTACCCGCATCTTTCGTCACGTCACGTCACGTCACGTCATGTCAATCAAGCAGCTTTCATGCCATCTCGTCATTTGAATTCCTACTAAGCACATATTCGTTGAGCAGAGCGAAATGCTCACTGCTCAGTGCTTCCGAGTCGTTGATCGCCGCAGGACCACTCATACGCTGGATCAGATCTCGGAGCCTCATGGGACTGGCGTCCTCATCGGCATACCTAGCCCGCTCAAAGTGTAAGTCGCATTCCTGAAGCTCGAGTGTCGCACGCATGAAGTTCCCGGGTTCAGAATCAGACTTTCATCTTCAGCGATGCCGCGAAGCCGCACCCCACGCAGAGTTGCTCGATGCGCAGACAAGAATTTGGGAAGATTCGTGTCACTGTATGTCTCTCTCCAATCCCAGTCGAGGACCATGTCGGTTGAACAGAAGGTGTTGAGTGCTGGTACGACGGGAATTTCTGACAGAATGTCCAAGTCCAGCTCTGCTCGGCATGATCCAGTGTTCATGCTCAGGGTGAGAGCTGTCAAATGTTCAGCGTTGCAAAACGCCGTCATAATAGTGTTTCGCTCTGAGTATATCGCGTTGACATGGGAATGCATAGAGGTCACCTTCGTCACACGTAGAGTTCGCGCCAAGTAACCCTCGAATTGGTGAATGTCTTGGCTGCCAGAAAGCCTAGAGTCATACGGCAAGTCCATATCCATGCAGGTGAAATTGTGGCGGTTTGTCAAAGCATTCATGATCTGCCAGCACCCAGCGAGATCGTACTCGGGGCTATTCTTTCTTGGTGCCAAACAGAGCGTCGTGTAACCAGATTTTGGGTGTTGTTTCGCGAGAATCTCCCACGCCTTCTTCCCAACTGGACTGAAGGCTTTGCAAACCAGCCTGAACGCGTGTAGATTGGGTGAGGTTCCATCTGCCATTTGCGGGTATGCCAGCTCCAAAGTAATGCTGGGGGTGAGCTCGAAGGGTAAAGGCCAAGCAGCAGAAGTGTCTGTGAGTCGTTAGCCGGCAGCATACAAAGCGGTTCATAATTATTATACCAGGATGTGAGGCTTGCCCACTCGTCACACTAATGGCAGACTCGTTGGCGGCCATGACGATAGGGGTCGAGTCTCGCAATGTGCAAGGTATTCGGAGATGGATGCAGATTTCGTGCATGGGGTTAATGGGAGACGGTGTCGGCAGGAGATTCTTGGAGACGAGGAAGAGCGTGCGATGGTGCTGGGAGACTTCTGATCGTGACTAGATCTCAAGAGCTGTGAAAGGGGCTCGTAAGCATTGGCAGGATTCCAACAACAGTGACTGAGCTGCTTTCTTGAGTGGAAACACGAGCGAGTGGAGCAAGGGAAGTAACGGAACAGAAAACGAACGAAGCAAGAAGCAAGAGAAGGAGTGAAAGATGACTCACAATCTCAAAGCAAACAGACGCGACGACGACCCTGTGGCAAGCTGTCCGAAACGAGTGGAGCCGATTGATCTTCCGCTCACTGTTTCAGATTTCAAGGCACATCTACTAAGTGAAGCACGATACATGCGTTTCGATCCTATTCGATTGTGAAAGACTACCTTCGCGAATCAGCAAGCCTCGAGGCAGGGGACTTTGACATGCTCAATCTTGTCTAATCCCCATCGGCACTCCTCAAGCT
>Ga0268250_10000447_pt1 | contig 19620 bp, 24 predicted proteins | sample AgamicAsSfe_FD_200448 | JGI IMG/M metagenome (GOLD analysis project Ga0268250, IMG submission 200448) | Agave microbial communities from Guanajuato, Mexico - As.Sf.e (v2) (version 2) | ecosystem: Host-associated > Plants > Phyllosphere > Phylloplane/Leaf | place: Guanajuato, Mexico | collected... | reverse complement strand
TCCATGGGAGTTCGTATATTCTCGTGAGGCCAATAGGAATGCGTACATAAGCGCCACTCAATAATCTTGTCTTTTTGGTTATAAATCTACAGAATGACGGGTTCGCTTGTGGCTTACATCTCTTGTTGTAAAATCGTCGCTCCTTTGTGAGAAAGACTGATGTTGATGCGGATTTCTCATGAAGGTTTGCGTGAACACTGCTTCGCAGTTCTGTCAATCACGGGTGTTGATCTGCGCGCTGAAGTGTACGTGCGTCTTGATGAGTGCTTGCAGTACGACGGATTGACTCAACTTCGTCTCATAGATTTCAGCGAATTGATGGATCCAGCACGTCGATGTCTGAATGATTCTATGAGCCAATTCATGTGTGGTCATGTTCGTCCATCGTCACTATTAATGAGAGATGATTGAGATCTGATACTGCTGTCGATATCCATCTTGAGACACCGATTGAGATTATCTTCGCGTCAGTCACATCTATATTCGTTGTCCTTGACTAGGACCCAGGAAATTCGAAGTTCCATGACAGATATGGACATTTGGCCGAAATAGCAAGATCTCTGAGTAGAAAAGTGGAAGTATGACGGAAGATTGGATTTGGAAAGTCTCATCTCTGACTACTAACTATCTTTGCAACACAAGCGAGTGGCCTGGAAGAGCCTCTCGAGAAAAGCGACTACAACCAACTTGTAAATTCAAGGTAGGGGAACAAAGGCTCATTGTATACATCAACATATCTCCACAACAGCGATTCAACAAGACTGCTATCAAAACAGGCAGCTCCACAACACACAGCCGACACATCAACGTATGTGAGCACTCGACGAGGACTTCGGAGGAGCAGCACGGGGTGGTTTAACAACCGGTGGAGGCGGTGGCAATGGCCATACAGGAGTCCCATCCTGCCAGATGAAATCTGCAGTCTCGGTAGCCCATCAGTTTGCTTCTCCCTCGTACAAGACTTCGTCATGCTCAGGCGGGAAGACGCCTAAGTCAGTGAACTCGGCAGCTCTCTCATGACCCCAAGCGTGTAGGTATGGTTTGGCTTTGTAAGTTCGTCTGATCTTTTCCTTCTTGGCTGCTTGAAGAACGGGTTCTTCGTCCGGATTCTTGATCGTGGGTGGTGGAGGTGCCGCGGCGCGGATTTTTTGCTGGTTGAGGAACCATGCATCACTGCCGAATGTGTCCATGCCTTTGAAAATTACACTTGCAGTTCCATTTTTCCTTGCTCCGTCTATCCACTTTAAGATGTTTTCAGGCGACATCCGTTGTGATGGAAAGTGGCGCAAGCACCAGGCAACCATGTGCTTCAGTTGGGTCGAGTAATTCTGTTGCGCGTCCAGCCAGTAGGTGTAATTGACGATCTCTGGTTCCAAGTCTTCAGGTGCAATTTCAGGGTTGAATGTATAGTCTATATCGTCAAAGGTGTCCGGAATCAACTTCATCATCAGCTCGAGCACTCGCCCAATCTGCCACACGTTCGTACATGTTCCGCGTAGATTTGCCAATATTGGTTCCATTTGATCCGACATCTCTGGAGCTAAATAGCCTGGACTATAAGTGAAGCGCAGGCTCTCCTGTAGATTCTTAGGGTCGGTCTGATTGGTAAGGCAACCTCCTCCTAGATCCGCAACATGGGGCCGTGGGTAGATGGGGAAAGTGGATGTCCTATCGGGTTGAGCGAGCAGTATATTTCCTGGTTTCATATCAAACACGACAATCACGTCTGAGTTGGTCCTGTGGGGACGTAGCCGTGCGTGCTCTTCCAACTGGACAGCAGCCTTCATGAGACATTCGAGAGTGTGCCAGATGAATGGCTCCGGTATGGCGACTGCTTTTTCGACGTGAGCGTCAATGAGCTTTTGAAGATCTCCGTAATCGTAGAATGGCATAAACAAGCGCCAGTGGTTGTAATGACTTGCATAAGGTGTTTTCAAGATCTTCCTCGCGTAACCATAGAGCTGAGAACAGTAGATCTCTTCGTTGACATCGGGCACAGTCATCAGACCTTGTAGATACGCTTCTTTCAAGAACCTAAGTTCAGGTGCTGCATGACCAATCTCATTTGTAGGATCCGCACCGAAATCGAGGCCCTTGTTCTTGAGTTGCCGATAGATATCCCTATAGAGACCTTCCTCGGCGGTCCGTACCCAAGCTCCCTCGAAAGCGTCTTTGATGACAACGTGAGCAATAGCTTTCAGAGTTGAGTTGTCTACCAAAGTCCAGAGCGTGGCCAGGCCATAGGTTCCAGACCCGACTCCGTATCCGCCAATCCATCGTGTGTTTGGCAGCGGATCCGGCAGCTTTTTGAGTCTCTCCAGATTCGAGCCATCTCTGCGCACCTCAGCTTTTTGTCTACCGTTCAAGATATTCGACATGTTTTTCGACGAGTAAACTGTGCCTTGCTAATGGCGATGGGAAGGTGATGGCCAGAGCAGCAGAGGTTAGAGTGACAGGTGAATCTTGTTGCTCGGAGGAGGTTGATCAACAGCTGTTAGTTTCTGCCAGCAGCAGTATATTTACCGAGTTTGTCCAAGTCATCTTCTGCATCCGGCGACTGGTTTTCTTTGAAGTCGGAAAAATTGGTAGGCCAACAAGGGACTTCAAAAATGTTGGCGAGTCCGAATGAACAAAGAAAAAGCATCGTTCACGGCCCTTTGACCGTGAATTGAAACGCCATCAACCATCGGATCGAGAACTTTGACAAAGGGGGCCATCGTGCTTTTGTGCTTGGTGTAGTCTGTAGATCGTTGCAACCATCCTTCGAATAGAGAAGCGCTGCTAGAGTGGGCTGATGTCAAAGCTATGGTTCTGGATGCGATACGTCCCCGAGTGCAGAGTTTTGTGACGCATGTAGCTGTAGAAATGCACAGTGGTGTCAAGAAACAGGATAGTGTCCATCGAGACCGAACAACGTGTCCGCTCTCCTTGTACACGTCCCATCCGAAAGGAACTATACCATCCAGGTATAGCTAGCTGTAAGAATGCATGGTTGGGTCAAGGAACAGCAAAGTGTTCAGGCAAAAGGGACATCTTGTGCGCTCTCTTCGGATAAGGCTCTGTTTCAAAGACAGATTGTGCCTTTCAGCGGCGAGGATTTCCTTCTCGACCTTGGGACGAAGGAAGCGGGATGCATCTGACAGGAGCAAAACAAAACAATGATCACGTCAGGGAAGATGGAAGTCACGCGCGAGCGAAGCTTCCCCCAAATCCTTCTTTCCAAGTCAAGATTTTTTACCACCCACAGCAAAACGGATCATGAATACCTAAGAGGCACCAAAAGAAGAACTTCCTCACCGATCAACAAAACAAAACAATGATCACGCCAGGGGTCGAACCTGGAATCTCTTGATTCGTAGTCAAGCGCCTTGCCATTGGGCCACGCAACCAATTGATGGTGGACCAAAACACGGTGTTCGTCCATATGTTTCCCCAAATTGAACGCGGACGCGGATCGCGGCGTTAAGGCGGGGCTTGGCAAAGCTCGCCGCAAAAGATGAAGCCCGCAGGAAAAATGTCTCTGAGTGAGCCCGACCAGATCACGACACACAAACTCGATAGCCAAACATGGCAGTAACCCTCGTCAAATCGCTCAAATCGGAGCCGTATACCTTCCTCCAACCGCCAACAACGTTACACACATCATCGCTCGATTTCCTCAAGCAGACACTCGATCCCATCGCAAAATCCATCGCCGAGACACAGCAACAACGCTTGCAAGAAGCTCGCAAAAAGAGAAAGCGCGGTCAGAATGATGAAGACGATGATATTCTGCGCCTGAAGAAAGTTCACGTTGACGGTTTCGCTGTCGAGCAAGTCTGGGAACAAGCAAGGCGCATCATCGACGCAGCCAGGAAAGAGGCTCAGCGCAACTTCAATGAGCTTGCCGAGAAGTACGCCATCGATGACTCTGAAGACGAGAGTGAGGATCAGGATGGTGAAGAGCTGTCAGAAGCTGGCGAGAGTGACATTGGTGAGGAGGGAGTCGACTACGAAATCGAAGGCGAGGATATGGAAGGCGAAGAGGAAGATGACGATGAGGATATGGAAGTAGACGGCGAGGTGGATGACTACGAGGAGTCTGACATCGAGGCCGACGACGATGTCGAGATGGGCAGTGAAGACGGTTCCGAGGCAGAGAGCGAGGAAGTCGCCGAGTACGTGCCCGACCCGCACGGCCTGAACGACGGCTTCTTTTCCATCGACGACTTCAACAAACAATCAGAGTTCCTCGAACAAGCCGACGCTCGCGGAGACAACGACTTCGAGGACGACGATGAGGAGGGTATCGACTGGGGCTCGAACCCTTTGGGAGCCAGCACCACAATCGCAAAAGCAGCACAGAACGACGACGAAGAATCAGACGATGAAGACGGCCCGACGTTCGGCAATGTCGACCTGAATGCACCCGAAGGTTTCAGCGACAACGAGGAGGAAGTTGAAGAAGGAGAGATGGACGGCATGGGCTCGCTCTCAAACACAAACGAAGTCAAATACGCCGACTTCTTCGCCCCTCCTGCCAAAAAGGTCCGAAAGAACAAGAAGGGCCGCCCGAACCCTCACAACTTCCCTGCCAAACAAGCCTCCCCAAGTGGCGCCGACGAACCCGCAGAGAACGAGGAAGAGATGGAGCGTACTATGGAGAAGGTTCACCGTGACCTGTTCGATGATGTGACCGACGACGAGGAGGATGAGGAGAACCTTGACCCAGCCGATCCTCGTTCTCGTCGTTCAGCACACGAGCGTCGCCAGGCTGCTCTCACCGAGGAGATCCGACGCCTGGAAGCTGCCAACGTCGCAAAGAGAGACTGGACCTTGTCTGGTGAAGCTCGTGCTGCCGATCGTCCCATCAACTCATTGCTCGAAGAGGATCTCGAGTTTGAACGCGTCGGAAAGCCCGTGCCAGTCATCACCGCCGAGATCAGTGAGAGTCTGGAAGAGCTTATCAAGCGTCGCATCTTGGCCGAGGACTTCCAAGACATCATTCGTCGCCGTCCTGACGACCTGGCTACCGGTAACTCAAGCAGACGCGGGCGTCTCGACTTTGAGCTTGACGACAGTAAGAGCAAGAAGTCTCTTGCTGAAATGTACGAGGAGGAGCACCTCAAGGCTACTGATCCCAACTACGTTGATGCAAAGGACGAGAAGACACAAAAGGAGCAGCAGGAAATCGACGCTCTATGGCGCGATATTAGCAACAAGCTCGACAGTCTCAGTTCCTGGCACTTCAAGCCCAAGGGCCCCGCTACACAACTCGACATCCGTGTCGACGCACCCGTCGTACGTCTCGAGGATGCTCGTCCCACTGCTGGTGCAGAAGCCGCTGCTGCCTCACAACTTGCACCACAGGAGATCTACAAGGCAGGTGAGGCGGCCGAGAAGGCAGAGGCCGAGCTTGCCACCCGCGGTGGCCTGGTCGTCAACCGCGAGGAAATGAGCAGAGAAGACCGCAAGCGTCGCCGCAATCGCGAAAAGGAACGCCAAAAGAAGTCGTTGGCCAACGTCGATCCTTCCAAGAAGGAGAGCAAGAAGACAAAGGAGAGAAAGGGTATCATCAGCGATCTCAAGAAGGGTGGCGTCAAGGTCATTGGCAACAAGGGACAGATCACAGATGTCTCGGGTGCTGCTGTCAAGGATGCCAAAGCTCCTTCTGCTGGTGGTTCTTACAAGTTGTAAGATGCATTTTGTTGTACAGCATCCATTCTTGTTCTTGTTTATCATTGCTCAATACCATATTTCTTTTTTTTTCTTCCATCATCTGTTATTTATACTCCGAGTATAACACCTGCAAACTCATCTGAGTGTCTGCTACGTGCTAGAGTCTGTGACTCTCATCCTCTCGTGCAGAAGAGTATCAACGCTATCCTTAGGCACAAATAACTCCCAGACCAAAGATGAGTCCAGAGGAAGATGAATCCAGAGAAAGCTTATAATACATCGCTTGTCGGTGGACACTCTGTCGCTTCTTGCAATCATTGTCCAATACCACAGCTACGTGAGCGGGTTCGCCGCAGGAGACAGGGCTGCTGACCCAGTCTATCCAGCAATTCCTCGACCAATGCTGTCTGTAGGCCTGTCCAAGTCGACAAGCTGTCGACCGGCCTATTCCAGTCGTATGGGATTCCGCAAGCTGCCACATGCAGATCGACATCTGCAAAAAGGAAGGTCCTCTGCGTAGGAATCGAACTCCGGTTTCCGGTCGCCGTCTACCTGCGAAATGAATGTCTCCAGGACTCGTCTCAGACCGGAACTTTCTAACCCATGTTGCTCTAGTCTTAAGTTCCCGAGCATCTCCTGCCACGACCACCGCACGTGATTGCGATATGCTTGCATGTCGCGATAGTGGGCGACTTTTTTCTGATGCATCGCGCCTTTTTTGTGGTTAAGTTCTCGATTTGCTTCCTGCAGGCGCAACCGATAGTGTTCAGCCATTTCCTTTAGCTTCAACATATTCTCTCTTGTCGTTCGCTGCTTTGTCTCCATGTCTGTGATTAGCCGCTGTCGATAATCCCGTGTCTCCCGCCCGACCTCATCTAGACGTTGATCGAATCTTGCTCTGTCACTCCGATGAGATAACCTTCTTCCCATCAACTCAGCCCGTAACTCTTTGACCAAAGAGCTCTCTGTGACGAGAGAGTGGTTGTCATGGATTTGTGCGTTCAAGCTGTTCGCTATCTTCTGTTGCTCGAGGTATTTGTTCTTGTATGATTCTTTTTCGGCTTTGAGCGTTGCTATCTCTTTGCTCATATGGTCGAATATGATTTTCATGGGTTTGATGTCGAATTCTACGTGCTCTGGGATTCTCTCTGGGGCAAGACTGGATGGTTTGGTCTGAGGAAGCGATTTTCTCAACAGTGGACTTGGAGAGTCCTCTGAGGATCCATCGGAGAAGTCATCGAGAGACTCCTCTGGGGATTCATATGAGGAGTCATCAGACATAACTCGTTGTCTCTTCTGCTTGCTTTCATGTTCATCATGGTCTGCATCTGCACTCGTCAGTTCTCAGAAACAAGGAACGATGTACGACACGCACATGCACAGGTCTCCGATGTTCTCTTCTTGGTGGTAGTCATCCTGATCAGAGTCAAATGAAATGTTGAATAGTAGGTCTAAAATGCTTACATACAGCCGCAACACGACAGAATGATAGTCGACAAGCACATTTTGGATATCGTGAAGTTACGCGTGGACGTGTAGATTAAAAAGATGGCCACTGCTCAGAATTAGCGTGGGTCTCGATATTGGACCTTTCACCTTCGACATCTGCCGAATTCGATTGTGTTATCGCCATGATATTGTATATGGACTAGAACTTATTCTCGTGTTCAGCGAAAGACAGGAGGGGTTGAGATGGTAATGGAAGGAAGGAAGGAGGTTGCACTTATCTTATCAATCAACCTCATCTCTATGCCAAGCCTTCTGCACGGCGACGACTTCTCCTTCCAGTCCGTCTGCGGGACTTGTGTAACCAACTTGTTATCTTCTGTCATTGATTCGATACACAAGGGACTCTTCTCACCGACGTCTGTTACAAGATACGGCGATATGTCTGCTGCGTTGAATGTCATCAAACCTATCTCTAGCATGCAGTAGCGTCGATCACCAACCACCCATAAATTAGTCAGTATGGGTCGAGCATGAGGTCGGATATGCCGCAGCACGCATGTATATCCTCTTAATCCCCTCGCGCCTCTCCCATCACAGTTCAAACCACTCGTTCCTCAACTTCCAATCGCAAACATCATATTCATCCCAGATCATTGAGCAAACGCCATAGTCAACGCCTCTGATGCGCGAGCTTGAAGATCGAGCAATCGTACGATCAACAGTCAAGAGAATATATCCCCTTTCCCCTAACTGGAGTGCCCGAACCTGCGGACTAGGCAACAACCTCTATGGACGCCAGGACTATCATGCCAGAGCAGTCTCTACAGCGACAAATTGCGCTCAACGAGGATCTGGAATTGACACATCGGGAGAAGAACCATCTGCTGGCAGATTGTCAAGACCTCAAAAAATATCTCAAAGCGACTATGCAGAGAGTCGATGGGAACTTCGACGACCTATCCATATTACAGGAGGATGCCGAGCAATGGTTGAGTGAGGTCTTGGTTTCTACGGCAAGATGCCAGGAATTACTCGCCAGGCTTGAAGCCGATAGACTGAGGATCGAAGTCGCACAAGAGACCATCAGAAAAGAAGTCCTCGCAAGGTTGATCGACGCTGAACGAAACATGACAAGAGATCTGGAATACGATATCACCGAAGCTCTTGAGATTATGATCGACATGCGAGACGGGATTGAAAATCTCAAAGCTGAGCTTGCGGCAATCGAGAAAATCAAGCGCCTCGTCCAGCTGTGCGAGCATCACAAGCTCGAAGAGTCTCGTCCCAACAACGACCGCCGCCTGGAATTGGATGTTTTAGAAGCTGAACAAACACTCGCTGGTATGGGTCTAAAACTGCACAGGTGCAACGAAACGATCGCAGAGTTTCTCCGCACAACTACCACCGACATGTCAGTATTATTCCAAGCGGTGGGCATCAATAGATCCTAGACAGCCTGGCGAAGGGTATGTAGGATCGGATGAGATTCTGATCGAAGACGTATAACGCTATCTTGACTTTTGGTCATGGATAGACATACCTCTCCAACCCCATGATTTGTGATGTTGACAAAGAAAGTTGGAATACCATGGTTTCTGCAAAGAGAACCATTGCATTCATGCCTCCATGATCTCTTGTGAAATGGGTTTTTGATAACTTCTTCCACCAGACACGTCCGATCATATCAGCTGCTTTGACAACCACTGACCCAAAATACAGCCAAAGCTTCGCTCACGGTCAACATCTGACTGCAGAAAGGTCGATTACTTTTGTGAACTTCAACCACACTAGCTGCTGATTCCAGATCTGTAGTCTATGATTCTGTCTGCGAACATGATCTTGAGAGCAGTAAATCTCCGTACATGTTTTAGGGATACGAATATGTGTACACAAAATTCATGTCATAAGATTAATAGATACGACCAAAATGATCAGTTCGAGTACTCGTCAATAACGCTGACAGGTTTGACGAACTTGCCCAGAGGTTTGTACTCAAGATCTGTCAGTCCAAATGCCGCAGGCCCTCCGATCTCAATAGCTCGTGGTGTCGACGTCCACTTATCACTGGCGGTAATACCAATGACAGTAACCAACAAACCATACCGATATTCAGGGGTACCGATCGCTTCGCCAGACTGTGCATCAATCACAGAGATCAGATCTGGCACTATAGCCAGCACCTCTTCACTGCCATCATCTTTGGCCTTGAACGCGGCGATGTTTTCATTCTTGAAGGGAATCTTCACGCGACCTTTAAATTCTGCCGAGGGCCCAGACTCATTGGCTTCTATGATGACTTCGCCATAGACGTGGCCGTTACGCAATGTGCGGTCTACGCCGATAATTTTGCCTTTGAAGATGACTTTAGCGGCCTCGGGGCCACCAACTTCATCAATGATGCTTTCGGCCACGGTATCGATGCGATTACTTTGGCGAGCTGCTGCAACTGCTCGACCAATACGCCATGCGAGGGAAACTGTGTGCTCGACGGCCCAGCGTTTGGTTTCTGCTCCGGTGACCGGTCCTTCTGCGCAACCAACGTGAGAACCTGGACAATATCAGTATGGTCAGCTGCCGAGATAGTAATTGAATGAGACTCACCCATTTGAGAGAGCGCAGCCCTGATGATGCGCTCTACAGCCAGATCTGATACAGCGGTTGGCATGTACAACAGATTCCCGTTGCCGTCTGCTGTTGCAATGGGACAGAATACGCATGGACGTTCGTTAAAGACGACGGGTGTGGTTTGCCACTTCGTTGGATATGCCCTTCCCATCCAATCACCGTCTATCACTGGTGTCAGTAGAGGCGATTGGAGTAGATCTGCGATTGACTCACCAACTGTAGGCAAATTCATATTGGAACTTGCTCCCAGTATCATGCCTTGCAGCCCATTGCCACCACCGATCTCGAGGGCGATCATGGCGGTAGCTTGCCTGTCGCACATCTTGTACAGTCCACGCTGAGCATCCATCATTCTGCCTTAGTCAGAATCTTGGATTACAACAAAAGGCACCAACAAACTCACTCATCGCCAGGAAGCTTCTCGATACCGACTGTTGGGGAGCCTGCTCCGCCACCACAGCCAACTTGATCGTCGTCCTTCAGGTCATGAGGGTTGATAACTCTGATCACACCTCCCTCCCGCAAGATGCTTCTCATGCGAAGCATGTGCGAGTATGGACTTCCGCCTCCTCCAGTACCCAAGATGTAGCAACCAGTTGACATCCATTCGAGATCTGTTTCCGAGACATACCAGACTCGATCTATCACTTTCGGCTTGTAAGTTGCTATGTCAATAGGTTCAACCGCGACATGCCTCTTTGTGTCAACATCATGCCGCGGCTTGTTACCACTCTTCTCGTAAGCATCCATATCGTTCTCATCCGAGAGCTCTTCGTCTGTAGCTGCTTTCATCTCGTTGGCACGACTATAGTCAAACTCTCCAGCTGCTCTGATGATGAATCTGCTCTTGTTCGCGATGTACTACATCAATTTGTCAGCTTTGGGATTTGATACATCTCGGGCAGCACTTACTGGTAGTGGGAGTGTTTCGACCTCAATGATCTTCACCGAGTCCTCTGTCGCTCCAGATTCGACCGCTTTCTGTACCGCGTCCCTCGAAATTTCCTCCACCAAATCTGCAACACTCTTTGACTCGGTAGATTTGACGGTATCAATCACAGCACTGACTCTTGCAATTGCAGCTCCGATTGCGTTGGCTACTCCAGAGTATTCTGGCTTGATCACACGGCTTGCTCCGATCAATTCGTCGGGTGCTACAATCGCTCCACCGCCGACCAATAGCACAGGCAAGTCTTCCGGTGATGTCTTCATGGTGTCAACAACCTTCTCGAGCATCGTCTTCACAGTCGCTTTGAAAGATGAGATGCCACTTTGCGACAGGTGTTGCACCTTATTTCGGTCGCCAATGTCAATGTTCTTATCTCCGGCAATCGTATAGTCGGTGCTCGTGGGAATATTTCCACCGAAAACGAGAGCCTCTGTCTGGATCTTGTATCCTACGCTGTCGGGGCCAACTGTGGTTTTGTCATGGTTCTCTCGTACGACAGAACCACCTCCGAGGCCGATGCTCTTGACATCTGGACAGGAGAAGTTCATGCGAACGCCAGCAAACTCCGAGTAAGCTGCTGCTTGTCTAGGGAAGCCGTTAGCAAGTAGCAAGCCGACATCAGTCGTTGTCCCACCTGTACCGTGTGAGTATACTACTGATGAAACGCAGAGGAAGACTTACCAATGTCGACAACCATCATTGCTTCGTTTGTTCCGCCCTGGGCCAGGTAAGCGGCACCTCTCATACTGTTTGTTGGTCCACTAGAAAAGGTCCTGATAGGTAGTCGTGATGCCATCTCGCCACTCAGAATCGTTCCATCATTCTGGCTGAGGAACACGGGACATGTCAATCCCAGACGTTTGATAGGTTCTTGGAAGGAGCGAATGGTCTTCCTTGCGAAAGGCAAGATCGAAGCATTCAAGATGGCAGCATTCTCGCGTTCCAAAAATCCAAGATTCGCAACTTCTTTCGACAGTACAACATGGCATCCAGGCAGGATGTCGTTGATGATCTGTGCAGCTCTTTCTTCCTGACGATGGGTTGCATCGATTGGACTGAAGATTCCGATGACCACGATACTTGTAATGCCTTTCTGCTTGATTACGTTGCACTGGTTTTGGATCTCTTCGACATCTATGTCGGCGATCAGATTGCCATCGACTGCGACACGTCAGAAGGAGACAACACGATCAGCTGTGATTTTACCTTCGAGACCTCCCTTGACTAAGGCATGGTGACCAAGAATCAGATCTTTCATATCAGCTGGCCAGTCAATGCAAGGAAGAGCATGTTTGCTGAAAGGTCCACATAGTCGGATTACGGCTACTCGGGTAAGTCTTGCAGCATCTCTTTCTACCACTGCGTTGACGAAATGCTGGATCAATTCAGCGATTTTTCAACTCGTGTGGGATGATACACATACTGTCGTACCAATAGTCACTGAGGCGACGTCAGAGGGATTGATCTTGGCCTGCTCAAACATAGAAGTCAAGGCATCACTGATACCTGAGCTCGGATTTGTGGTCGTAGGTGCTTTGTGCCTATTATATAAGTCAGCACACGGCGTAGTATATCAACCATTTGTCGTCACCACTTACCATGCCACGATGCCTTTGCTAGTTTCTGATGCTTTTGTGGGATCCAAGATGACTCCATCGGTATTAGTACTGGGAGTTGGTCGGTTAGCCAAGATTCGAGGTTATCACGCTGCTCGACGTACCCGCCAACGTCAACACCAATTCTCAGTACTCTGTGCATCTTCTATAATCTCGTTAGATGTCGCGGAATATTGAACAGATACCAGTTGAACATTTGTGAGAGATGGTTGGGTTTGACCACAATGCATTGAGTTGATGCTCGGCGGAGGGGCCCCGATAGCGGCTCCTTCGCTTGGCAGCAGCGAGCGGCCAACACCTTCCATCAGAGAACGATGCTCGACATCAGTCGCAATTGCCGTTTTCAGTATCCCGAAGTAGCAGTGATGTTTGCGATGGTCGTACTTCCCCTCAACAGACTCGTTATCTGGCATGCTATTGGCTCCGCATTTGACTTCCCGGCGAAAGTCCACCGATAGGCAAGCTCATCAGATACCCTGTCTGTTGGCCTATCTAGATGATAGTGTGATTACCTCTCCACTACAATATGTACTGCTTACGATGGATGCAATACTGATATCTCACGCTCGTATATATCGTGCTTCTCCCTGAAAGACATGATCGGTCCTTTTAGAGAACTTCATTACGGACACTAATCATGGGTGGCTTACGACTGCGAACACTCAAGGAGAAGATACAGCTCCAAGGTGATGAAAACGAGCATGAGCAGGTTGACTCATGGTCCAACCGTGATCTTATCCCTCTACCACCCTCGAGACGGACTTGGGGCTGGTTCCACTACTTTGGATATTGGACACTCAACTCTTTGAATATTTCAAACTGGCAGACTCCGAACACCTTCTTATGTAAGATCTTGCGTCGTGTTACTGTGACAGTTGACTGAATTTGAACATTAGCTTATGGACTCTCGGTGGGCCAGAGTATGATGGTGATTGTGGTTGGTAAGCTGCTGGTCACCTTCTTCTCTACACTCATTGCCTGGTGTGGACTTCGTTGGCATATCGGCTTTACCGTTCAGAACCGCTTTACCTGGGGTCTTCGCGGTAGCTATATCCCTTTGATGCAGAGGGTTCTTTTGAACTTCATCTGGTGTGCCATCCAGTGTAAGTAAGCCACTTCCACCTAAGGGCCCCATGAATACTGACGTTCTGTAGGTTGGAATGGTGGAAGACTAGTCGCAGTGTGTATCACAGCTATCTGGCCGTCCTTTGCCAAGATGCATAATACACTTCCTTCATCGATGCCCACCACGACCTACCAATTCATCGGGTTCGTGCTCTTCTGGATTTTCTCAGTTCCGTTCCTGTTCGTCCGTCCAGAAAGGTTCCGTTTGCCCTTCTTGGTCACATCCATCTATTGTGGTCTCGGCATGCTCAGTATGATGATTTGGTCTCTGTCTGTGGCGAAGGGTGTAGGCCCGCTTTGGACGACTGGACAGCACATTCCCGAGACCTCGTCCTGGAACCTTCATTGGCTTGAAATGAAGGGCATCAACCAGATTATCGGTGGCATTGCGGCTGGTATAACCAATGGCTCCGACTTCTCTCGATACGCACGAGCACCTAAGCACTACGTCCTAGGGACTGTTCTATCAGCATGGGTCACTGGCGTTCTTGTCAGCTTGGTCGGACTTGTGGTGACAGCAGCGTGCCAAAAGATCTACGGCGAAGTCTACTGGAACCCTCCGGACCTTCTCATGCGCATGATGGACAGCGGCGAGGGCTCTTCCAAAGCCAGAGCAGGTGTATTCTTTCTTGCTGCTGGATTTGCTCTGACTGGCATGTTCGAGAACGTGTGTGGAAATGCTGTCGCGGGAGGTATCGACCTTGCTGGCCTCTTTCCTCGCTACCTCGACATTCGCAGAGGCGCCATTCTGACCTTTGTGGCTGTTTGGGTGTGCCAGCCATGGCAACTTGTCAACAGAGCAGCTACTTTTGTCAGCGTTTTGAGCTCTTTCTCTGTCTTTTTGTCGCCAATCATGGGCGTCATGGTAGTTGACTTCTACCTTCTACGCAAAGGGAGAATACAGCTCAGCCATCTTTACAGGACCAGAGATACTGCGTACTGGTATACCAAGGGCGTGAATTGGCGCGCTATACCTGCATGGATCTGCGGATGGGCTCCCACGATTGGCGGCCTCGTGGTCACCGTGGGGGGTATATCGAACCCTCCTCGAAGCTTGGTCAAATTGTACTACATGGCGTTCCTGGTAGGATTCTTTGTGAGCGGCACAGTCTTTTATTTGCTCAACCTCGTCTTTCCATGCTTGGGGCTGGGTGAGCACGAGAAGGTGGATGTCTATGAGACTTTCACACCTCGCGAAGCTGCCAGCCTTGGAGTGGTGACAGCCAGTGAACCTCAGGTGCTGAATGGAGTTGAATCTGACCCAGTCGACAAGAAGATGGAATCCGGTAGGGTTGTCGAGAAATCTTTGTGAGACTGAGTAACATTGTCGAACGCGATATCTGATTTTAGATTGTCCAGCATGCACAATGACATGTGAGGTGACCACTGTCAAGAAGCTTTTGGGTGTTGAATCGATAAAACATGCGGGACGTTGACCCAAGAGTGCGTCAATGCGGTACTAGTCAGCAATCGTGCTTTGCCGAAATTTCCCAATGGTTCGTGACATGCGACCTGATGGCGAGTCGGGAGTTCCAAGCACGAGGGCGCTCATCGTATGCATATCTTTCCCTGTGGAGAAAGCGACTATCGATCTTGGAAGATTGGACATAACAGCTTGTGGAGACATACTCCGTACTCGTGGTTGAATTTGACGTGTGAAGCTTGCAACGAGGCTGGCTTCCCGCAAGCACATAACGAACCAAACTGCAGAAGAGTACAGCATTCGTGTGATGTGAACGAGTCTCAGAATGCACAAGCCATCTATAGCGGGTGAAAGAAACAGGGAAGCCAAATTGTTTCCAGAAGCAATCACGTTCTATGCGGCAGAGACAAGTGACTTGCCAGCGAAGGTGGTGGTCTCGGACACACGTGGTTGGACCCACGTTGCCGCCCGCCGAGCAAAGAGAGTTACGGACGTACAGGGAGTGGCCGCGACTATTGGCTTCTGGAAGCGCCATCTCGCAGCTCGGCAGCGAGCAATTTCTTCGATAGAACAAAGAGTGACGGTGATGGCGGCGCGTCAAAGGTGAATTGCAGCTGAAAAGTACTCGAGGGATGATGTCAGCAGCTCTGGGAAGAAGCAAGTAGATGGCGATAAGGGGTGACACGTGTCTAGACAAAACAGCTAGAAGACTGAGAGAATTACAGCAATATGGCCTTTATCTCTGGAAGCGACGAGTGGACACAGCACAGACATGATGCAACATAGAGTGGCACAGGGAGAGATGGCCAGGTAAAATTGCTTGAGTGTCAAAAGGGAAGCGGGCAAGAGTCCGTTTAGATTGGCGAAGGGAGTTTTTGGCTAGGGCGGTTCTAGAGGCATTAGAAGACAGTTGGGGTGGGCGGACCGCGGTTGTCCCGCCGGCAGAGAGAGGCCCCCAAATGGGTTTGTCTGACTCGGGACAGAAGATGCGGGACTCTCGTTGGCAGCAGGGATTGAATGCAGACTTTGCAAAGTGACAGCCGGGATGCTTGAGATGTATCCAGTGGCTGATGAAAGCGAGCAAAGGGATTGATTAGCAGAATGTATAGTGGAAGCGAGTTGTTGACAAGACGCAAATAACGATTGGCATTCTACTGTGGGCAGCCAATCACAAGGCGAATGGAGAGGCAAAGGGAGAGAGGGCTCTTGCCTTCTCCAGCTTTATTGACTTGGGCCTCTTGTTGACCCTGACTCGTCACGTAGCATTTTATTATCGAGAGAGTGCACCATCGGTCGCTCGTCGTTCTCTGAAAGGCCCGTTCGCGCTCAAATCGAATTGCGGCTTCTCGTCGCCGTGCAGTCCGAGCCCCCGTCGTGTGTCTCTCGCTGGGTCCATCTCTTAAGCCTGCTGCTTGTTCACCGTGCTTGACCCTGCCTCCTGGTCGTCTTTGTCTTGGCCACCGCCCTGTGTCTTCGCTCCTCAGATCGCCCGTAGCCATCCTGCATCTCTCAACCCACGCACTCTTCAGCCCTCTGTCACTCTGCAAGTCGGCATTCAGTTTACGTGCATCGCCCGTTGAAGTGCCGCTGCCCGTTTCGCTCTACCCTCATCCGCTCTTGCCCAGCATACGCAGCAGCAGTGCTAGATCTCTAGCCTCACGCCTCTCCACCCGATCCAGCCAATCCAGCCTTCTCCGCACCCGACGTCGAAACATCACCACTCTCTCCCACTCGACCAACAACCTTAGCCGACTCTCTCTTCTCGTCCCATATACCAATCGCCTTCCCTGTCTTCTGCTTCTATCGCCGCAATGGCTTCAAAGGTTGGTGCCGACCATGCTTCCTTATCGTCGCGACAGCGCGTGCTCACTCCTGTCGCCAGTTCCTTCGCGAGTACAAGCTCGTAGTAGTCGGTGGTGGTGGTGTCGGAAAGTCGTGTTTGACCATTCAACTCATTCAAAGCCATTTCGTTGACGAGTACGATCCGACAATTGAAGGTTCGTGTCCAACGCCGCTCCCAATCCCTATGATCTCTGTTCTGACCGCGCCTTCTCCGCACAGATTCATACCGCAAGCAGTGTGTCATTGACGACGAGGTCGCCCTTCTCGATGTGCTCGACACGGCAGGACAGGAAGAATACTCGGCCATGAGAGAGCAATACATGCGCACCGGCGAAGGTTTCCTTCTCGTCTACTCCATCACCTCGCAACAATCCTTTGAAGAGATCAAGACGTTCCAACAACAAATATTGCGCGTCAAGGACAAGGACTACTTCCCCATGATCGTCGTCGGAAACAAGTGCGATCTGGACGGTGAGAGAGAAGTGTCGGTCGAAGGTACGCGCCTACCCCTCTCCCTTGTGTTTATTTGTTCTGGCCGTTTGACTGACACCCCCTGCAGAGGGCAAGGAGCTCGCTCGTAGCTTCGGATGCAAATTCATCGAGACATCGGCCAAGTCTCGTATTAACGTTGAGAACGCCTTCTACGACATTGTCCGCGAGATCCGCAAATACAACCGCGACATCACCGGCGGCGCACCCGGCGCAAGAGCAAATGGCGGTCCTGCCGAGAAGATGAACATGGACGAGGGCGACTCAGATGGCGGCTGCTGCAAGTGCACCGTCATGTAAAAGCACACCACTCCCACGCCACGCCGCACGTCCGCCCTTTGCTATACCACTTTTTGGTGCCTGGAGCTTCTAACCTTCCCTTCTTGATCTGACTTTTTAGAGCCTTGGGTTGTCTCTTGTTCTTCTTTTCTGTTTACTCGTTCGATTCCCCCTAGCACAATCCCCCATGTCTCTTTTTCTCTACTTTCTTTTTCTTTTATACCAACTTATCAACCTTAGAGCGGCGACAGAAGTCAGTCCTCTGCTCAGCACGTATCCACAGGCTCGTCGCGGAGGACGAAGCCGCGAAAAAGGTTTACAAGAGGCGGCAACGATGATGACAGCAAAAGTGGAGGACAGAAGAAAAAGCACAACAACAAATGAATGGACGACAGCACGCCGTCTACTTTTCCGCATCACTTTCTAGCGTTTCTGTTTCTCTCGTTCGCCCTCTCAAATGCACAGGCTGGTCGGCCAGGCTCTCATCGGAGCCAGGTGTTGCACTGGTGCTCGTCCCCGCTGTGCTCATGTGGTCTGGTTTACCTCTGTTGTACTTTTCAAATGTTTTGTTTTCCTCTTTTCGAACAGCATGTGTATCGGTGGTCACAGATGTGTCTGCGCGATGGGACAAACAACAGGCGTTCACCAGGCGCGAATCGACGCTCTTAGATGTAATCTCAAATGTTTTTTCTTTATACCAAAGACTTCTAAGCATCATGCATGTGGAGAAACCGAAATCTAGATTTTGGCCGATCGACCAACGGCGCTACTCCATCAAGGTATACGATCGTCGTCTTGCAGATACCCATCTTTTCCGCGGAGCTCTTTATGGATATGATTGAGCACATGTGTCAGGTATGCATGACTTGTTACTCTTCTCCTCTCAGCTGATCTTCAATCTCTTCTAGCTCTTCGACGCTGTCGATCTCGATGATGCGACCGACTTCCGCTTGGTTGCGCATGAGTTCCTTTGCTCCGGCGTATACCATTTTGAGCTCGCTGTTGCAGGTGACGGGGAGGTAGTAGAGCATGACGTAGGGTACGGATAGACGACCGGAAGCCTGTGTTGAGTCCTCGTTGTCAGTGATGCTCCTCTTGTCTGCAACATAGGCAAAAAGCTAAGGGAGGGGGGAACAGTCATACCATTGTCAAGGGGTAGCTCAGCAAGATGAATCTGGGCGAGTGGTCGGGTAACTCTTCGCCCAGGAGACTCAGATCGGTGTATGTTTCATCGTCTGCCTTTGAGATTTCCAAGGTCTTTTTGTCGATTTGGTCTTTTCCTTGACAAATGTTTGTTTTAGCCATGTATCCTCTCTTCAATGTTATCCCCTCATCGCTCCTTCTTGTGCTTGGTTGGGTCTTCGCTTCTCTAGGTGTAGGTGTTGCTGCCTCCCAAGCTTTTTGCTGTATCCTTCTCTTTCTTCCTGACAGGGAGTCCAGGCGTGTCGGGCTGATGTTGTTTGGGAAATGTGCTGCTTACAGATGACGGCTTGCGGGTCCTTTGCCCTCGAGGTCCCTAGACGGAACTTGCGAAGTGCGGTTTTGGTTTCGGGGCTAAAGGTGTAGAGACGTGCTTCGGATGCCTTGAGATTCTGATTGTTAGCTGTGCGTCCACCTCGAGGATATCTGGGGTACGATGTATATATACCATGTTTGATGAATATGTTTGTGTGTAGAGGAAAGAGAGGTGTTTTGATGATCGTAGACCCTCCCGAGAGCTTTGGGGGTTGAGATGCCCCGCAATCGATTGACGTCGGTCTTGTTCGTTGCGGCTCCGATGTTCGTTGCTCAAGACCACGAGGTTTCGAGTATCTCAAACGCTGGTTGTCTGGCTTTTCCTGGAAGTCCTCTAGTAGTGTACTTTTCTATTGATCGTATTCATATCCGCCTCTCTCATCTGCTAGGTGTTTCCCTTTCGGACACGTTTGATCGGTGTAAACCACACGCTTCGTAGTCGTGATCGCGTGTTTTTGTTTTGAGCGTCACATCTCGAGCAGCAGATGGAGAAAGGGATTATCTAGAGCCCGAATAGACTCGGTTGTAGTTGGAGATACTATACAGTCATTCATCATCCAATTTTCAGTCACCAGGGAAGAGATACGACAGTACAAAACAGGAAGCAGGGTCACACCAACCTCAACAATGCCCGATCGTCACAACACGAC
>Ga0268250_10000446_pt1 | contig 19628 bp, 19 predicted proteins | sample AgamicAsSfe_FD_200448 | JGI IMG/M metagenome (GOLD analysis project Ga0268250, IMG submission 200448) | Agave microbial communities from Guanajuato, Mexico - As.Sf.e (v2) (version 2) | ecosystem: Host-associated > Plants > Phyllosphere > Phylloplane/Leaf | place: Guanajuato, Mexico | collected... | reverse complement strand
CCCTTAAAGTCCTCCGGGGCTCCCCACCTCCCCGCCGGTATCCTCGCCAAAATACTCGCCGCCCTCGCCTCATCCTTCATCAACGCCGAGTTCATCTCCGTGGCAATATACCCCGGCGCAATCGCATTGACACTGATACCCTTCCCGGTCCATTCATTACTCAGTGCCTTGGTCAGCTGCGCCACCCCGCCCTTGGACGCTGCGTACGCAGGCACTGTGATGCCGCCTTGGAAAGAGAGCAGCGACGCGACATTTATGATTGCGCCGCGGCGGTTGGAGGCGTCCATAGGCGACTGGGCGAGCATGTGCGCGCCGAGTTCGCGACAGAGGGTGAAGACGGAGGTTAGGTTCACTTGGAGCACGGCGTCCCAGTCTTCGTCGGGGAATTGGTGGGCCGGGTGTCGTCGTTGGATACCGCCGCAGTTGAGGAGGATGTGGATCCGTTTCTGCTCGGAGAGGATGGTGGGCAGGACGGAGGTCAGGGAGTCGCGGGAGGAGAGGTCGGCGGTGTAGATTGTGCATTTGCGGCCGAGGGCCTGGACCGCTTCAGAGGTAGTGGTGGTTGTCGTGTCGCGTTGGAGCAGGACGATATCTGCGCCGGCTTCGGCGAGGGCGATGGCCATGGCTGCGCCGATGCCCCGGGTTCCGCCTGTAACTATGGCGGTCTGGCCATCTAGCTTGAAGAGGGAGATGACGGTGTCAGGCATGGTGAGGTGGCACGGGAGACTTCGAGGATGTGTGTTTTTCTGGAGGCGGAGTTGAAGTCGCTTGCAGGGGAAGCTATGACTTGAGTGCAGATAGGATTCCCGTATGCTCTTTTCTTGGAGACGATAGGACCCTGCAGCACAAGTAGGTCAAGAAGCACAGATTGTGCTAAGACACTTCCGGGTCAAACATGTACCGAGCTGACGATGACTTCACGCCTCGGCCGAATTCGATCTCAGGACAACGAGACACACACATTTACCCGGCTGGATCTTACGACGACGACGACGACGGGCTTCTCGACCTTCGAGGACAAACGTGGCTGGCTCGCGACATCTTATACAGGACAGGTCAGGGTATGACACAAGTATGCATGACTACCACTGAAATAGGTGAACGCACCCGGGCTGATCTTAGCTGTCACCATCCTCATACCTGCCTTTGTTTCGACGTGGTAGGCATCGAGACATTAAGAAGAGTAGTGATGGACAAGTCGATAGACTGGAGAGGGTCAAGGAAGGCGAGATGAGACGTACGGTCAGAAAAGCAAGAAATGTTGACATTAACCTCGTTTCGCCATATCGAGTAAGAATAAATTACGTGGATATCTGCACTACATTTCGCCACTTTGTCATCTTCGAAGTCATCGTAGACTCATCTATCATACAGCCAGGCCGTCCTCGCTGGCTTCTTTTGTAATGGTGCCACCTCCGCTGCCACCGTTCCATGTTCCGCCGCCTGCTCCAAAGATCCGCAGCGGAATGACCACCTCAAAACTTTCACAGTGTAGGCGCACCTTTGGGGCTAGCAAGGCGCCACGCTCGTCGGCCTCTACGACCTCGAGTAGAGCGTTGGACACGACTGGTAGCTTCTTGGCCGCGATATCACTATCACCACCATCGTTGTGGTGACCATTCAACGGATCAGCATCAGTATCTTCGTGCTCGTCCGCGCCTTCTGGTGACGTGTGATCTGCCTGTGTCGCACTACTCGTACTCCTTTGCTTGTGAAGCTGCGAATCTCGTTTGGATTGTGTACCGACCACGATCTCGACTCTAAGGCACCATTCTACACCAACGCCGGTTGTCGTGAAGCTCGGCGTGCCAGCTGCCGGGATCTGGAAGCTAATGGCAGATCGTTCAGCACCAACTGTACAATCGGCCGTCTTTGCCCACACGCGACGTGTTACTCGTTCTATACTCTGTGAACTTCGAATTGCTAAGCTCGGATCAACGCGTTCGCTGCTCTCGAGAGTTGTCTCGACAGCATAGCATGGCAGCTTTGCTTTTGCGAAGTCCAGTATGCAGATCAGAAGGTCGCCAAGACGGAGGGCTGATCGAGATATCTTGAGAATAGCAATTGGAATGGCGTTCCGTGCGATATTGAAGGTCGTCGGAGAGTAGATAGCAGAGTGTCGCAAACCAGCCCATCGAATAGCATAATCGACGAGGGCTCGTGCAGATGGTGTTGAGGAAGGCGGTGAGGAAGAATGAGATGCGTCACGGGATGTAGGCCTTGGTGTCATGGGGGTTCGTGGCGTCTGAGGGACAACTTCGGCAGAGGGGGACAGGAGGCCATGATCCGAGTCACCAGAAGAAGCTAATAACTGGGACACATATTCTTGAAAGTCCGCAGCTTGGGATGCACTTTGCGATGCATCCACTTCATCCTGGATTGGAGGTCTCGGCGTGCTAGGGTCGAGAGGATGTATTATAGCCTTTTCCTTGAGTATAATATACGGTGACATCAAGTCATGGCCAAGACTTTCACCTTGACCATTGACGCCTCCGAACAATCGGAATGGTATCGAAACCTGGCTGATCTGCTGTTGAGCTTGAGCTCTAGCTGCGCCTGGTCGTTGTGTACCTATTAGGATGTCGTAAGAGACCTTGATAGCTCGACCACTATGGGACGGAGGTAATCCTCGCGGCATGGCAAACTTGTATGAAAAGCTTGTGCTCTGGCCAGGAGCAAGCTTGAGATCCACAAACAAGATTGACTTGGGCGTGGTCAGAAGTGGTATGCTGTCAGAGTCGGCAATGTCTTTCATCTCTCTCATACTACTCGGCTGACCGCCTCCAAGTAGATCACCTATCGATTCTCCTATGTTTCCCCAGCTCAATCCACCAAACAGGCCGCCATCCCCATTACTCCGCTTGATCCCGACGACGCCTCCGCCGGCCTGACCACCGACTACTGCTCGACGCTTGACGTCCTCGAAGGGCGCACGATTGACAAGTGCACCGTCCAGGACAAACTTTCCAGCCACTTGAACATAGCCCATCATTAGTGTTTCTGTCCTTTGCATGGCCGGCGGTCGGTTGACAGTGATGAAGGATGATTGACGACTAGATTGTGTTCTTCGTAGCCGTGAGTCTAGAGCAAAAGGGGCCTCGGACATCAAGGTCTCGTCTGATGGGTTACCCAGATTATATATGTCAACGCTCGGTCGTGGTGTTTCGTCATCACCACGTATACTGAATACACGAGCGTCTACAGGCTCAGGTAATCTCAGGTCAATGGACTGCTTCGCTCTGCGAACCTTCGGAGGTCGTATGTCGCCCGGCTTGATGACCACGTCCGTGGGACTTTGCGCAGGTGATACTTGCACTCTCTCAGGTGAACCAACTGCCCCACTGCTGCGACGCGATGTATCCTCTGTTTTCGATGAAGGATATCTCGGAACATCTGGTGCTTGAAACGCTTTGGCGAACGAGGGTTTTCGCTGCTTACTTGGACTGGCATTGTTGGGTGGACGGTCAGGCGATGTGATCGGAGTCGAGGCGCCAGACCTTTGTGATGGCGAATTCTTTCCAGATGTTCTGGGTCCAGGTCTCTGACTACTATCCAAGTCATAAACACTTTGAAAGCTGCTCTGACTGGCCCGCTCTGTATGAGGTGGTCGTCGAGCCTGTGTATCTTCATTCGTCTTACTTGACTTTATTACTGGTCTTTCGCTGTCCTTTACACTGCCGATAGACATGATGGATACAGACCGTGTATGCCCATGCTTGCGCTCCTTGCCTGGACTGGGAAACTGCCTCGCGATACGAGACGGAGACTGCTGCCCTGCTTCATTCCAATTGGGAGTCTTCGGCGTCGTAGGTGTGTTTTCAGGATAGTTCTTGCTCGCGGGTCGTGCTGTTGACTGAGAAGAGGTCGATATAGTTCGTCCAAGGCCTGGGCATAAAGCACTCTTATTTGACCTAAGCTGGTTTATCACAACAGCACCTCGAGCTGTTCCCGGCAATACTGCACCGCCGCCATTGTTCGCAGGCGTTGAGTCTCTGCTCGTCGACCCGACATTTTTAAAGGTTATCGTACATTCGACATCTTCGCCAGCGAAGACAGTCTCGTCCTTGAAGTGTACAAAGACTCGTAGACTCGAAGGAAGCCCTGACATGATCTCATTACCCAAGGGAAGGCCGTATCAGTGTCGCGGAGCAGTCGCGTGAGCTCCGGAAGACGTAGACCGAGTCCAGGATCATCTTCGATACATGAAGCGCAAGTCCGTACAGACTGGGCGCATTCGTGCTGGTGCTTCTGCAGTCGTTCGCGTAGTCGAGCTTCTGACTTGGCATGCAACGGCGGGCTCTCTCCGGTTTTGCACTCGTCGAGAACGACTTGGAGAAAGACGACATTCGATATACACAATATCAATTGACGACACTATGGCCTCAAACAGATTATGCCTTTACTCGCGCCTGCGGCATGTCTCTATGCCGTCGAATCTCAACCGATGTGCATACCAAATCACATCAGCACTTTCGAGCGCACCGTATCAGCCACAAACCTCACAAAGATCACAAACCTCCCGACCATTCTCGAGTACAGCACCGCAGCAAAACTGGCTCATACCAAATCGAAAATCCACGTTCAAAGATCCCAAAGGGAAACCTCGCATGCCGACTGGAGGAAGCACAAGAGGCACAACATTAATATGGGGAGACTTTGGTCTACGCATGCGAGATCATGATCGAAGAATATCGGCAGCTCAGTTGAAAAATGGCGAAGATGTTATCCGGCGACGACTACGTGGCATGAACTTTCGATTATTCATGAGGATATCAGCTGGGACAGCAGTCTTCACGAAAGGCAATGAAAGCAGAATGGGTACAGGAAAGGGTAGTTTCGACTACTGGGCAGCCAGAGTGCCGGTGAGCAGGATCATCTTCGAGATCAAGGCGGATGTACACGAGCAGGTCATACGGGATGCGTTCAGATTGGCTGCGAATAAGCTACCAGGTATGTCAAATGCTCAATCGCAGTAGGCGCACGTCTAACACAGGATAGGGCTTTACGAACTTGTCAAGAAGGGTGATCCTCCGATGATGGGAATCACAAAGGTGACCGGCGATGTCACCGCAGCTACGTTGAAGAGACCGCGCAAGACTCTCAGTACTGTAACCTCACCTACCGCGATAACGCCACCACGACAGCCAATGGGCCATGCCAACGCACCGAGCGACAACAACACAGCCAACAGACTCCCGTCGAGTACGTCGTGAAAGGAATGATACAAGAAGCTTAAGCTTCGTATGAGAACCGTCAACAGGGCCGTAACATATTGTATTTACAAGATACCCAAATTTCCACGTTTCTGAGTGATTAGACCACTATGCACTCTAACTCACTTTGACGACCACACTTTGTGCGCCAGATGACCCTACCATGATACAACGCCAAATGATTTCCTGCTGCCGACTTCTTCAATCTAGATGAGCAGACGCTCGACCTTGTCCTTCACGGACCTAATTTGGCTCATCAAGTCACTAGCCTCGTTGGTGGTGATCGAAGCAGAGATGACTAAAAGATAGTCAGCATGCGTACTAAGATAGCTAGCTAATTCACTTACCTGAGCGGCTGACACCGCAAGCACGACCGAGGGCAGTCTTGCTGGGCACGTAGACGTAGGGTACGTTCTTGTCCTCGCACAAAAGAGGGAGATGGAGGACGATCGCCAATGGGGAGGTGTCGGCGGCGAGCACAATGAGCTCACTGACACCACGGTTGAGAGTCTTGGTAGCTTCGTTCGCACCCCTGTGCTTCCCGTCAGCTACTCGAATCCACGCATTCTGATATGACTTCTCTTACTTCTTCAGCTGCTTGTAGTGCGACGCCTGCTGGATGAGGTCCAGGATCTCTTGCGCGAGATCGGGAGGAGCGAGAGGATACGCAGCGGAGGTGGTTTCGGCCATGGCTTCTAGTCTGATTCCGTAACGTAAAGATGCTGGTGATGATAGTATGCGAAAGGGTTCACTGCTGCTCGCTCGCCCTTTGCGCTTGATGTGGTATGGGAAAGTTGATGATGGAGAAGTGAATAATCTTTTTGACATTTCTCGGCGATCAATCGCATCCGATTTGGGAAGTAGGTGACCAGGCCCGTGGTGGACCCCTAATCGTCTAGCGTCTCGTCAGTCCTTTTGCCTCACGACGACTACAGACTCCTTCAAAGCATCGGACAACCACCATCAACTCAATCGTTTCAATCACAAACACCGCTTTCAGCTCACATACACCCAACATAGTCAGAATGGCGACCGTCTCAGATCTTTGGTATGTCTTAGCAAAACTAATGATTCCACGAGGCGTTGCCCAAAGATAAGCTTAAGCTTCAAAGCATTTGCGCAGAGCCTTTACAAGCGTCTTTATGAATACTACAATGCGCAGCACGCTAACATGTCCTTCCTGATAGCCCAGTATACGCCGTAAGTTTCTCACTCGCCGCGCGTCGGTTACCAAGATTCAGGCCTACACCGTGGCAAGAGCCTGGTCACCTGCATACTATCAGCAGGAGCATGACTGACATATGGACGTAGCCCTTCTTCGGTGCTATGGGGTGCACATCAGCCATCGTCTTCACCTGTTTTGGTGCTGCTTACGGTACCGCGAAGGCCGGTGTCGGTATTTCGGCAATGGGTGTCCTTCGCCCTGACCTGATCGTCAAGAGTATGTGCAGTTTGGGAGTAGTGGACAATGACATCTGCTGACATCTTGGCCAGACATTATTCCCGTCATTATGGCTGGTATCATTGGTATCTACGGACTGGTCGTTTCCGTCCTGATCTCCAACGACCTTAAGCAGGCCACTCCTCTCTACACTGGTTTCATTCAGCTTGGTGCTGGTTTGTCTGTCGGTCTCGCTGGTCTTGCCGCTGGTTTCGCCATTGGTATTGTTGGAGATGCTGGTGTGCGTGGTACTGCACAACAGCCTAGACTATTCGTCGGAATGATTCTTATCCTCATTTTCGCTGAAGTGTTGGGTGAGTTTGACCTGGGAGGGACATGCAATCAGCACATAGCTAAACCCTCTAGGTCTATACGGTCTGATTGTCGCGCTTTTGATGAACTCCCGCGCAAGCTTGGACGTTTCTTGCTAGATCATCAGCGAGATTCTGTGGACGAGCAGTCATGTCAAGTCACCCATGCTCGTCCAATTCGCTCGTCCAATTCGAAAGTTGTCAAGATGAGAATCAACACAACCAATCAAAGTCACCCCCTTTTCTTACGACAATTCACGACGAGGCATTACGCTTCTACCCTTACTTAGAGTTCGCACGTTTGGCATACCTGTTGCGCCTGGCGGACCCAAAATCCTGCTGGCGATTCGCGGCTTTGTAATCTAGGTGTTAAGGTGGAGAATCATAAATTTATAGCCAAAACTGTAAATACTGCACTGCTTTCGGAACTCTACATGCTCTACATGCTCCCGGCTGTTCTCGTGCATACTATATACGGGTTCACTCTTGGTCTTCATCAATCGCATGCTCCCTCTCACCACATACTCATCTCTGCCATGGCTTCCTCATCATCAGCAAAGTCATCTTCACCCGCAGGTGCTTGTGGTGGTACATGTTTCGCTGTCCGTGCTGCTGATGTATCTGCATTCGCTGCATCCTCTGCCATCAGGGCATCAAGCTCGTCCTCATCAGGTTCTTGTTCCTCAGCTTCTCTATTCTCTCGATCCACAGGAGGACCATTCTCATCATATAGACCCTCGTCGTCATCGAGCGGTGGACTTGAAATTTGCCCTTGATTCCTCGCACTTGTTGTCCCACTCATGCCCAAATCTCCTTCATTCTCTTGCGCTCTCTGGGTAGCTTCGTTGTTGCCATTTCTCCCAATGTCCATTGCGCCATCCTCGCCATGCTGCATCACTTGATCTACATCGACAAAGTCCTCGTCGTATTCTTGCGTCGGCTTTGGCTTATCTTCATCAATCCACGACTTCCGCATCATCTGTACTCGCTTTTTATGTCCGAGCTTCTCTATGATCGCAATGCCGTCTGCGAAGTTCGCCTTGGGGAATAGTGCATCAAGCCATAGCTGATATGTGTTGAGCAGGCGCGAGACGTCTTGAAACTGTATCTTCAATTAGATGTTCTTCCACAACAATTACACAACTTCCTCAATACCTCATGCCCTTTCCCTTTGAACCGTAATCGATCCTTCGTTATACGCCGCAGTCTGGGTATGCCCATATCCGAAAGTAATCTGTCCTCATCTAGCTTGGCCAACGGGGCGCGTGGCTTGCGAACTTTGATTTCCTCGTCGATACCAAGCCCGAGTCCGAGCGGGTCGTCGCCATCTAGCCGCCGGCGTGTCGGAGGAGCGGCATTCTCGTCTGTGGTGATGGTGTTCTGGTTTTGGGAAGTGTTGTTGGTGGTGTCCGCGTCGAGGAAGTTGAAGAGGTCGTCGAGATCGTCTGAGGGACGGGTCGCGGAAGCAGTATGAGGAGGCGCCATGGTGGTTACTGTTTGGGAACGTCTGCTTGAATTGCTCTCACATCAAGCACCAAACATCAGACTTGGAAGACGCGTTTTGGCGTTTTGGTTAGAGAGCGGATACTGATTGGCGATTCCCGGAATACCCGCCAATTAAGCTCAGAACGACAACGACGATCCCGAGCGACATTGAGAACTCGCTTCAGGTGCTGCTCGCATTCACATCTCACACTCCAAATGTCTGCCCAAGAGACGAGGGCTCCCACATCTGCCGGCCAGAGGCCGGCACCCTTCATACCAACCAAGCAGCCTAAGACTGAGTACCCTGTATGTCGACGACGGTCAAGTTATGCTGGACTACTGACTATTGTACTAATTACTGTCTTGCTATAGCTCATTGATAACGACCCGTACGTTACCCTCCATCCCGACTTCTGGTTCACTATCTCTGGCACCCGCGCAATGCTAGAGGACGTCCTCCACTAACAGCAAAAACTTAACAGACACTTCAAGCGCGTAATAAGATATGCCCGAGGCTCGGACTACGCATATGGCGCCGCTATCGCAGCCCTCCCTCCCGGGCTCATGATGTACTGGGAGCAAGTTTCGCCCTCACATGTAGGCAAAGGTGGTTTCGCACCGATCATGCGCCTTGCAGGTGTCATTGGTGTTGGTGCTGGATTTATGCTGTTCTACCAAAGATCAATAAGTACGTCGCATAACCGGACCTCAAAGATATCCTACATCCGGGGAGTTGTACAGGGAGCTTGAGAACTGATTGGGAGCTGCGAAAACTGATTAGGATTGCACAGTGCGATTCTACGGCATGACAGAAAACAAGCGAGAAGTCGACAAGGACATGCGGGAGATGGTCGACCGGGTCAAGCGCGGCGAGCCGCTGTACGGCACCACCGAGCTCACAGACTACATGCAAGGTGTGGCTGCGCGGAACTCGAGATATACTGGTGTCTTCTTGCACGTTATGCCCATGTTCAACTTTGTGAATCACAACCAGGTATGGTGAATAAGTCGTGCGCTGATGAGGAGAAATCTGACAAACGATGTAGCACGGTGTCGACACGGCGAAGTACTTCCAGCAAGCGGAGCGGGAATTGGAGGCGGAGTCGTTGGCGAAAGGTGTGACATGGAAGAGTGGGTGAAGAGATTGAGGATGGGTATGGGACCGGTCTTTCCGAGTCGTTTGTAACATAGCACAAGACTGTGAAATACAAATATCACACTTCCACAACGTTGCTCACTAACAGCGTCTATCATACCGCCTCATGGCGAGCTGCTTTTGGCACGATTGTAGCCAGTTGCATCTGTAACCGCCAACCTCGTTGGGGATCATCACACCACTGTCACAGAAAGTGGCGACTTTGTTGGATGTGTCGCACTGCGTCCTCTCGTAAGGACACACGACAGCACACCTGAACCAGCTGACTAGAGAGCTTGTGAGCTCAAGCGCCTATACATCTTGCCGTCAGCTCGTGGAACGGGTGTTGGTCGTGCTCGACTTCTGACCATCATCGGGACCGCTAACGATAGAGGTTACACTCATATGCATCTCGATACACTGACACCCCGGCTAGCCAGCGTGGTGAAGTTGTACAAAAGCAAGGGCTTTGTGGAAGTAGCAGCATATTATGCGAATGGTCTAGCTGGAGCCGTGTTCATGTGCTTGGATTTACGCACGCCATAAAGATGTTTGCTTGAAAACCGTTGAGCTGCGGTAGTGCTGAAGACGACTCGTTGCTCAGAATAGAAGGCTGGTCAATTGCATTCGTGATTGATTCTGTCGAGCTCTGCTCGAGGATCATGACGGCACTATCTTGTTCCACGCTGCCATGAGCACTAAGTTCCGTCGCCCGCTGTCTCCAGACCGATTTGGTTTGCACAACGCCGGCACTCGTCAGAGATCTATGGATTGTGGTGAGACTGGCCTCCACTCCAAACTTCTCAAGTAGATACTGCTTCACCTCATTCAAATGGGTAGGCTTCGTAGAAGGTCGATCTGGTAGCCAATTCGTGAGGTCGGTTAGCACCTCGTCCGAAAGCAGGTTGAGCGGACCAGGCTTCTTGCGGCAGGCGTTTGTAGCTTGTCCGTGTCTGCGGAAAGTTCTTGCGATTGTTTGCACGCTGCGAACACTTATACCGCTGAGCACGGCGATCTCGGTTTGCATAAATTCTCCAGATTGCATGAGTTCAGTGGCCAATTTGATTGAACTGTCTGGAAGGCGCCAGGGGTCGCCTTTCTTTTTCGAACGAGCCATGGTCTGCCACAGAGAGCGCCGAGGTACCAAATATGATGCTCAGCAGCAGACACAGCAACCTGTCTGAGGGTTGTGAATGGGTTAGCAAAGGTTTTCCAACATCGTGACACCCTTCTCCACATTGAACATGAAGCACACCAGAAGAACCCCTTTATCGCCACACTGGTATGAACAGTTGCAGGATGAACCAGCTACATACTTAACAACAGAACAAAGGCTTCCATGATGATGTACAAGTACACGAAAGAGACGGAGGACTATATGAGACACATTGCAAGATGATGCCATCAATTCGTGTATATTGGCACATTATATTGTCATGGCTCATAATCCGTTCACCGGAAGTTTATGCATACTGGACATCCTGCCCGTCTTAGAGTGCCGTCCATATGACTCTGCCTTGCTTCCCCCGGAGTGAGTAAGCAATGTTGAGCGGTCATCAGAACCGCTGGATAGCTGGGCCGACGTTTGCGATCGTGTGGCGAACCGTCGGAGTCCTGATCCTGTCCGATCACCCTGATCATTTGTCACGAACCACCACGATGCTCCAATGTTGGCAGCATGCCGCCGGTACGACCCCATCACTTTCAGTACTCATCCTCTGTTCCGGCGATAATGACATTGTTGATCTGTCAAGAGTTTATTAGCGGCTATTGTATGAGACGAACAACAATTGCGTACCTTCAGCACCATCCGGCATAATTGCGTCGCGAGCATCAGTTGCGAGCGCTTACTGATCAAGGGGTCAATCACGAAGTGCTCACGCATGTCTGACAATTAGTTAGCTTGAAATATATTGAGGTCGACTTTCTGTGCTTACCATTGCTACCAGTCTGCATACAATCCACACCAAGTCTCGAGTTTTTCTCCTTGATCTGCCTGCTCTTGATATGTGCCAGCGTCTCAATCGGGGCCAGACCGCTGTTCTCCGCCAATGCGACTGGAACTGCATCTAGTGCGTCCGCGAAAGCTCGCATGGCGTATTGCTCAAGCCCGGGGCTCTTCACTGCCGCCTCTTCAACTGCTAACGAGCATGCAATTTCCGCTGCACCACCTCCGTACACGATACGGTTGTCCTTGACCAGGTTCCGCACCACGCAGATCGCGTCGTGTAGTGAGCGCTTTGCCTCGTCGATGATCATCTTGTTACTGCCACGCACGAACACCGTAACAGCACGAGGATTGGCGCACTCCTCGATGACAAGCATCTTCTCTCGCGTAGTACCGAAGGAGACCTCACGAACGACACCTGCCTGTCCAAGTTTCTGTGCTGAGAGGTCCTCGAAACGTGGCACTATGCGGCCGTTCGTGGCAATGGCTATAAGCTCAATCTCGGGACCACCGACCCATCGTACGGCCGGCAGCTTGTTTGTGAGGAGGAGATGGTTCGCTTCGTCATCGAAACCCCACTGGCATATGACGACGTTTGCGCCTGTTGCTTTTATCTGCTCAATCATCTCCGTGAATTTTGTGCTTTCATACTTCTGAAGGCGCTTGAATTCTTCGACGGATGTGATCTCGAGCTTATGCTTAGTCTTTGGCTTGGGCGGCTCAAATGCGCAGGTGAGGATAGCGATCTTGGCGTCGCGGACTTCAGAGGGCATCTGGGGGTGGGAGAAGTCCTTGTCGACGATAACGCCCTTAACGAGGAGAGAGTCTTCAAGACTTCCGCCAACCTTGCCATCTACCTTGATCAGTTCGAAGTCCACGTCCTTGCGCTCAAGGTCAGCCACGGATAGAACAGCATCAACAGCAATCTTTGAGAACTGGTCGTGTGCTTTCGAGACAATCTTGCTTCCTAAACTCGTCTTGGCGACCTTCATGAGATTTGTAGGGTTGTCTCTCGAGAACTCCATGGTGTCACTGATCTTGTCCAACTCCGCTACCGCAACCTCACAAGCCTGATCATATCCATCTGCCACCCGAATAGGATGAATCCCTTTGTCGATGAGCTCGGCTGCCTGCTCCAACAATGCTCCAGCTAGCACAACCACACCTGTCGTTCCATCTCCAATCTCATCATCCTGTGACTTTGACAACTCGACAAGTAGCTTCGCAACGTGATTTGAGATTTCCATTTGTCCAAGAATTGTGGCTCCATCGTTTGTTACTGTGATATCACCATCAGGTGAGATGAGGATCTTGTCCAGTCCTCTCGGTCCCAGAGATGTCTTCACAATGTTTGCTACTGTCCTCGCTGCTAGGATGTGTGCTTTCACGGCCTCGTTGCCGTGTTGTCTCTTCTTCTTGCCCTGGCTGAAGTGATTGATCAGCAGTGTTCGGTCACAAGTTCCAACATGACATACTCTCTGACGATGACGAATGGCCTGCCATTCTCATCTCGCATCACCTGCGCTACGTAGTATTAGCTAAGTTCAAGCTCGTCTGGGGCAGTTATGTTCACCTTGTGAAAGATCGATATCTGGTATATCAGATTAGTATTTGCAGTTTCCACATCATTCCGAAGGCAGTACTCACTCATGGCCATAATCGTCTAGTGAATGTTCAAAACTCAAGTAGACTTCACTGTTACTTCACTATACTCCAGCTCGTGCCTGCGCATCTCTTCATCTTTCCACAAATTCACGTCCCCACAAAACACAACGCGCATCGACTAGCGTCGTTCATGCCTCCAGGTCTCCCCTCAGCTACACACTTTCATCCTTCACTTTCACATCGTCATCCCAAAGTCGCGCATACCTCTCGATCTGTCGCGCAAGGACTACAACACTTCTTACGTACCTCGAATCGCATGCCTCGTATGATCACTTACTCAAAACGGTCGCGCGCATTACTGATATCTACTAAGGTGCACTGAGCGAAGACGACTCTGACATTGGAGACATCCCTTTCAAGAAGACAGAAACAAAACAACAGGCGATGGCGAAAGGAAAGGGCGGCAAGGGTAAGGGAAAGGCGAAGGCCGAGCCGATAGCAGATGTCTCCAATGTGGTAGCGGAGGACGACGAGGACGAGGATATGGATGCGGATGAGTATGTGCTTGACTCACAGGAACCGCAAGGCGTCAAGACATACTCATACATCTCAGGTTCGCCGTCGAGCACATTGTCAGCCATCGTTTCGAGCCGGATGTGAGCATACGCGATTACACGATCTACACAACAGCGACCTTATGCCAATCTAGGGAACGCTAAAGCTGGAGGTCAAGTGGGTCGGGTGGCCAGACTCATCGAACACGTGGGAGCCGGAAGAGAACCTGTAAGCATCAGAGGAGACTGGGCTGCTTGATCTGCTTCTAACTCTGTACAGGGATGGTGCCCAAGACGAGCTGGCAACCTATTATCGAGAGATTGATGGCAAGCCCACCTTTGGCGCCGTGAAAACGCGCAAATCTGTGCCGATTGCATCAAAGACGACATCTACGAAGCGCAAAGCAGATTCACCACCAGTAGCCGTGAGGGCAGAATCCAAACGTGGCAGGCCTGCAGCTAAGAAGGTCAAGACGGAAGAGACTACACCTTCGGGAACTACTGCAACAGACGTGGACACAGGCAAGCAATTCAAACCGCCACAATACTCGTGGGAAGAGAGTATTGTTCAAATCAGTACAATTGTCAGGGAAGAGAATGGTCATCTCGTGGGACTGGTTCAATGGGGAGAAAAAGAGAACCACAAACGGTCAAAGCATGCACTAAAGATCCTGTACACGCGCTGTCCGCAGAAAATGCTCCAGTTCTATGAGGGCTGCATGTATGCTATTCCGATATGTTCTTTTGATGAGATTTTGCTAACATGCAGTACAGCGAGTTCCGCTCCGATCAAGTTTACCTTCCGTACGAAGATCAACAAACGACCAAAGAGGAAGACCAGACAATGGCGGACGCTGCTATGGCTGGCGCCGACAAGCTCCTGGAATCGGTCGGCGAGCTTGTCAAGCCTGCCGAAGATGCGGTCAAGGGAGTGGCTGCCAGCACGATCAAGGGAGTTGCCACTATGGGTTCAGCTGTTAAGAGCGTTGTTGCCAGGTCGACCCCCAAAGCGGCCCCGTCAACAACCATGACCCCGAAAGCTGCCACGCCAAAGACGACAACTCCCAAGACAGCTGTGACGACAGTCGCGAGTGCGGTGTCGTCCGCAGCCAAGGATGTGTTGCAGGCATCATCCAATGGCAATCACGCAGAGCCCGCTGAGGAGTCTTGATCCAGGCGACGAGGACATGCCGGATCGGTGGCAAGATGATGGAGAAGGTTGAAAATCCGGGAGGAAGCTTCGTGCATCTTCGCCAGTATTCACGTATCGCAATACTAGGCCGTGAGTGCCTTTTGGAAAAGTCTGGTGCTCTATATACCCTTGTACAATATCGTGGCCCTTTAATCGGATTGAGAATACTGACGGAGCACTATCTCGAAGTCTTCATAGATGATCAGCAAGTTTCGCAGAATTGATTCAGCGTTCTCCATTCGAAGACAACTATCCTGTGATGCTGTTATGGTAAGGCACTCTTCAACAATGCCAAGGATGATTAATCACTGCGGCCTTGTCTCGGACATACGCCACGAGTTCCCCCACTCGTCCCATGTTTTCGTGCCATCGTCATAAAATCACCGCCGGATGTATTACCGATAGTATCCTTCAGATAGCCTCTCTCAGTCTTGCATACTTGAGAAGACACCATAACACTACCATAATCTAACCTCTGTCTCAATCAATTCAACATCATTATGTCCGCTAGTACCGTTGGAAAGGCAGGCAGGACATACTAGCATCAATGTGACCGGTTGCTAACGTGATAAACAGCCAATCACCTGCAAGGCTGCTGTAGCTTGGGAAGCTGGCAAGGACCTTACCATTGAGGACATTGAGGTCGGAGTTCCTCAGGCGCATGAAGTCCGCATCAAGATATACTACACAGGTGTCTGCCACACAGGTGAGTCAATTACCATCCTCGATCTTTGCAAGCACATCTAGCCGCCTCCCAAGACGATTCCAACTTGCAGGCTCTCCGGGGACTCCCGCATGCATCCAAGCACCAGCTAAGAGTCGATAGACGCATACACACTCTCCGGAAAGGATCCAGAGGGCGCATTCCCCATTGTTCTTGGACACGAGGGTGCTGGTATTGTCGAGTCTGTCGGTGAGGGTGTGACATATGTCAAGCCTGGCGACAACGTTGTCGCGCTCTAGTACGTGACCTGCATAGCTCGGAGCACGCAGGAAAGCGCAATCTACTGACACATTCTGCAGCACACCTGAATGTGGCGAGTGCAAGTTCTGTAAATCCGGCAAGACCAACCTATGTGGCAAGATCCGGACTACACAGGGTAAGGGTGTTATGCCTGATGGCACATCTCGCTTCAAGTGCAAGGGCAAGGACCTCCTCCACTTCATGGGTACCTCCACCTTCTCGCAATACACCGTCGTAGCCGACATTTCGCTCGTCAAGATCACAGAGAAGGCGCCCATGGACAGGACATGTCTGCTTGGATGTGGTATCACAACTGGTTACGGTGCGGCCATCATCTCGGCAGGTAATGGGGGTATCGAGAAGGGCTCTAATGTGGCGGTATTCGGTGTCGGATGTGTCGGATTGAGCGTCATTCAGGGCTGTGTCAAGAATGGAGCGACTAAGATTATTGCCATCGATGTGAATCCGAGCAAGGAGGAGTGGGCAACGAAGTTCGGTGCAACGGATTTCGTGAACCCGACTAAGCTGGGCGAGCAGACGATTCAGGAGAAGCTCGTTGAGATGACGGATGGTGGATGCGACTACACCTTTGACTGTACGGGTAACGTGGGCGTCATGAGGGCTGCATTGGAAGCTTGCCACAAGGGATGGGGTGAGAGTATCATCATTGGTGTGGCAGCTGCTGGGCAAGAGATTGCCACAAGACGTAAGTTGTCTTCCTGACATCACTAATAGATCTTACTGACACGCTTCTAGCATTTCAACTCGTCACAGGACGTCGCTGGAAGGGATGTGCTTTCGGTGGTGTCAAGGGACGTACTCAGCTCCCCGGTCTGGTGGATGACTACCTTGAGGGTCGCCTCAAGGTCGACGAGTTCATAACGCACAGGCAGCCGCTTGACAAGATTAACCAAGCATTCGCTGACATGCAAGCCGGTGACTGCATTCGCTGTGTTGTTAGCATGAGCGACGAGGCTGTTAAGCAGGAGGGCGCTAAGCACGCACAAAAGTAGGAGGCATCGCGAAGAAGTAATGATGGATGAAAATATGCTTGACATATGTATAGTACTATGAATGAACGGCAACGAGCATATCCAGCGCATCTATTGTAAATGGTCTTCCGCCAGTGAAGATGTATGCATGCAACCTTAGACCTCACTGCCCAAGCGGAGCTGTAAAAGGGGCCCAACCCGATCTGGCGAATAATCTTGTAGTTCAAGGTCATCTTTGGGAACCACCCTGGTGGTGGTTTTAACATATTATCAATATTGGTCTTTGGCCTTGCCCTCATATTGACATAGCATCTCTATCGTCGAAATTGGCAGACGGTGTTGTCGTCTTCACTATCGCCTTCGTCTGAAATAATGTTTGTGTGCCATGCTCCTTGCGCGACTATTGATCATGAAGAGCCTTAGAGCCGGTGGATCTTGCTGGACAATGCGTTTCAGCCTGACACTTGTCAATCACCCAAAGCTGCCTTGACGTGTCTGAAAAGAGGTTGAAAGAGGAGAGAGCACTCGACGTCGCGCAGAAGATCCGTGGCGTGCAAGATGAAGAATACAAACCACAAAGTATCGTGTCTGTTGCGCTTTGCTTGCTTGATCCATCAAACTACTATTATACCTCGAGAGTCGGCTAATCGTCCAAAGGACAAAGTGAATGTGATGCCACGAATGTCGAGATTGTGTGAGTACAAAAGCTCTTGCAATTATCGAGATCGAACATGCCGCTCTGCACAATGCAGCACATTCAGGCTCTCTGAAGCTCTCTCTTTGTGAATCAAGAAGATGCTCTATTGCACAGCTTCCACATATGATGTCCATGTATCTTTTCTCCTCTTTCCACATCCTCATCTCCATCTTCATAGCACCATCCCCCATCTCATCCCGTACCTCATCCCTACACCTTATCAAATCATGCCTCCTCCACCAGCATCCACACCCATCTCCCCCAACATCTGCCGAGCCTGCATCATCCTCATCGACCGCACCGCCCACCCCACCTGCACTACCTCCGGTCCAGCCAAGCCATGCGCAGCTTGCACATTGCGCGGCAGCCCCTGCGAGCCTGTCCCTGCTACACTGCAGCTGCAACTTACTGATCTGATTTACTACCACGCACGTTGGCGCACAGCATGTGCTGGTACTGATAAAGCGATTGCGACGAGGACGAAGAAAGAACTTACGGCGAATGTCATGGATTTCATCGAATTATTGGATGAGGAGAAGGTGAAGATGGCCAGTGCAAGCGGAGATGGTGATGCTGAGGCTGAAGATGAGACTGGCGTACTTATTCCTGCTATCGCTGCGAAGAAGCCATCCGTTGCTGTGCTTAAAGCGTCTGCTGGCGGCAAGGCATCGAAAGCTACTTCTGCACCTTCAACGACTCAAGCCGGAAAGAAGAGAGCAAACGACCACGACTCGCAAGCCGGAGAAGGTCCTGTCAAGAAGGCGAAAGCAAGCACAGCTCGAGCACCATCGAGAACAAAGACACAAGCACATCCCAAGCTGGTGAAGTCAAAGGCAAACACGCCTGAGAAAGATGAGAAAGCACAGAAAGCGACAATTAAGCCGACTGCAGCACCGTTACTGAAGCAGGTCCATATACTTGCCATACCACAGACCACCGACGACAAGCAGAACCCATCTGCCAACGCCAATGCAGCCACTGTCATGCCAACATCATCGCCCAGAGCCGGCAGAACGTCCTATCCACTATCATCGCCAGAGATAGCAGTAATAGCAGGAGCAGATGTAGTGTCAGACCCATCCTCATGCGACACCTCCCTGACCGCATCCACCCTCCCCTACCCAGCCATGTTCACCTCGGATTACCTCACCTTTGACTTTGACTTTCCTCACGACCTTGCTCAGTCGGACGCTCAGGCCCAGGCACACCCTCCCATGCCATCGTCCTCTTCGCACACCTCGCCGTCATTCCACTCGGCACAGCAGCTCGGTCCTGCAATCACAGACGGCCACGGCAGCGGCAATGCTGCTGGTGCCTTCCACACTCATACCCATATGCACAATCTCAACAACTTCGACCTGAACACTGATGACAACCCCGGCGGCCATGGCGGTGAGCACGATGTCGGTGTGCAGATCCTTGAGCAATTGCGCACGATGAACGCGACGTTGCAGGGGATGCACGAGATGATGCAGTTTCAGGCTCAGGCTCAGACGCAGGTGAGCTCGGCTGCGAGCGGTGGAATTCACAGTTGAGCTGAGGAAGGCAGCTATTTCTTGTGATTGTCATGCGTGTGATACTTGAGAAGGACAAAATGATGTTTCGGAATTCAGTCCAATACTAGCCAGATCAAACACGCGATTGTCCTTGAGGGAACAGGCTGAATGATCCTGCCTCGGGGAGCGTGTATGACGTTACACGTATCATCTGTCTGGGCAAGGACGGAAACAATGTCAGCAACTTTGGCATGGCTGTAGTCTTGAGCTTGCTGCAGAGCGAACGAGGGCTGGACCCGACACGGGGAGGTACAAGCTAGTCTTGCAACTATCGTGATTGTATTGCGGTGTAGTGCATCGGACTGGCGCTGGCGCAGGCGCATACAATGTATCTTCGTGGGTAATCCTACAATCATCCGCACATGACATAGTATAACATAACACAACATTGCTCTTCCATTGACTTGCCCCTGTCCATCGCGCGATGCAGGTATCATTTCCTTCCCAAACGCAACCAAAGCAGCCCAACAATTACACCGAACCAACGACTCCAAGCTCACTCCCTCCCGCACACCGACACAACGACTCCAGCTAC
>Ga0268250_10000445_pt1 | contig 19637 bp, 16 predicted proteins | sample AgamicAsSfe_FD_200448 | JGI IMG/M metagenome (GOLD analysis project Ga0268250, IMG submission 200448) | Agave microbial communities from Guanajuato, Mexico - As.Sf.e (v2) (version 2) | ecosystem: Host-associated > Plants > Phyllosphere > Phylloplane/Leaf | place: Guanajuato, Mexico | collected... | reverse complement strand
TTCCCGAACAACTGGTCCAGAGCGCGAAACGTGATCATGAGGCTTTTATTTTCTCACTGAGGCACATAGCGACCAGTATCTAGGCACTCTATCTTATCACAGTGCCCCAAGCAACTGATGATCCTTCGAGCTGTCGGGCGCGAATTACATGTTCACAGAAGGAGGAGATGCTGCCGTCTTTGCCGGGCTCGCCAAGACATTGCAACTGACGTCCCTCATGTGCGACAGCTAAGACAGAACACACTCGACTGACATGTTATACTCTCAACTCGCCATGTTGAGGCCGAGATAGAGAACGAAGTCACCAAGCTCGAAATCCTCCGATTGTCGCGATGCACTGCAACTCCATGGCCTACCAGTAGGACACAATTCACTCATACCCACCAAGGATGCATTCGTCCAGGCCTCTTTGGGCGTATCATCGCCGACAAGTCTTCAGGCCAGCAGCCTCTGTATGTCGTTCACGAAATTTCCACGTCACCGAGACTCTAGTGAGGATGAGAAAGAGGCTTCAAGCGACGGGATGAGATGATGTCCAATGCCCTCGTGTCTAAATCCCACTCCTCCCACTTCTGATTGTTCGTGAAGTTATTATCGGTCGAAACAACCATTCCAGCACGTACGGCCACAGTCAGCTGAAAACTGGGCATCCCGTCCGCTCTGCCATACATAAGCAGTTGAACGGCAGATTAGTACTACGGTGGGTGACCACGTGGGAATCCCTGCTGCTGTACGTTTTGTTCTTGTTTTGCTTGCTACTCGTACACGTCTAGTGGTATGTTTTGCTGGGTCCGCGTATGTGGAATTACACGATGTTTGGACCAGATGACAATGTGGACTACATATGTGCCAAGGGTTGGTTCATCACGCATGCAATAGCTGCGTTGTTGAGCAGTCAATCACTCTCTAGATTGTGGAACGTGGATGCTGATTAATACTTTCATCATGATGCTGTAGTTCTTATACATTCGTTAATCTTTTTTAGGCACAAAATCTACTTTTTTGGCCGCGTTCTTCTCCAACTGGATCCCTTAGCTGAGGGCAAGTCATCTATCGAACCCGCTATAGCTGGAGTCCTATTGAAACTCGCACCGAGGGAAGCTGGAGCTTTCGTTTCTCCTATGGCTGGGGTCCTGTTGAAACTCGCACCCAGAGACGATGGCGGCGTGGGCTCTCCCATCGCTGGTGTTCTATTGAAGCTTGCACCTAGAGGCTGCAGAATGGTCGCGCCTCCTCCCAAAGGCGGTGTTTTGCTCCAGCTTGCACCGAGAGATGACGGTGAACTCGCCAAATCCGTCAATGCGGGTGTCTTGTTCCAACTGGCCTCAAGCGGATTTGCTGTGCCTCCCAGTGCCGGTGTTTTGTTCCAGCTGGCTTCGAGGTCCACAGGGGCATTTGGCGATTCTCCTACAGCTGGAGTTCTATTCCAGCAGGATCCAGTAGGTACAGGGCCGTGCATTTGTTTTGTATCGACCACGACCAAATTCACAGTTGCTTCCTCGTCCGTGATTTCCGTTTTAGACATGTCCGTGCCCATGAGCCGCGAGGTGAAGTGTTGTCCAATGCTTTTTACGCTTCTCATAAGTGGCCGCAAACATGCCAGCGAGACAGCAGTGATACCCAGTCCTACTTCGATGACAGTAAGGTTGATCATGGGTGCTGATATGGCGTAGTAGTTGGGTCGAAGGTTGGGATCAAGGTATTCGGGGCGGAGTAAGTAGTCGCCAGTCGTTGCTGTTCGCGCAATAGCGGCTACAGAGCCACCGCAAGCGAGTAGCAATAGACAAGAGGAGGAAATCTTTGCTGCGCGACTGAGGTTGGAACGATATAGTGTTACGGTTGGCAACAAGGCGAAGACCCAATCCGTTGCCGCTGACAGGATGCCGTGGACATACAACAGCGCGGTGAAGGCTTCCAGCTTGACACATTGGCCTGTCACATGTTTGTGCATGATGTTGACAGGCAGACCGCACTGGAAGGTAGCCAGGAAGATACCAACCACACAGGTGGAGCAATAGAAAAAGCCGCAGCCCAGCACTAGCCATCGCTGCCATTCGACGATGAGGAATTTTCGGAAGAAGATCGTCAGAGACAGCTTGAAGACCAGGCAAGTGGCTTGGAAGACGACCTCTCCGACGAGCATAGTGGTGATAACGCCATTGCCGGTCTCGGCAGAGAAGATGGGTGTCGCAGCTTCCTTTTGGGCAAGGACGAAGGCGACGACGCAGAAGGCAGCGAAGCCAACTTGGGCAACTAGGATAGTCCAATCGTCCTGTAAAGGAATGCTTAGTTAGCGAAGTCACAACGAGCGCAGGGCATGGTGGTGCGGACTGCGTGGACACGCAGCCCTAGGGTTGTCCAACTCACTGCTTGAAGACCGCTAGTCAAAAAGCGCGATCGTACCCAGATTCTCAAAAGTACCGAAGCCGTCGATAGTGACAGACATACAGCCGCAACAATGGTAAGCGACTCGCTGGGCACACTCAGCGAAAGCATGCTGTCCGACAAAGATTGGTTGTGAAGTTCGACACTCTGCCAGAGAGGCCACTGAAGAATGAAAGTGACATGGGCCTTGACAAGTAGAAATCAAAGGAACAGAGAGTCATGTTCCGTTACTGTCTCAGCGAGACTGGCAAGCCAAAGGTCGAGCATCCAGTAAAAGACAGTGGAACATCCAGTGAAACGTTAGTAGACGTTGTACCCGTCGAAGGTTATTCGCTTCCAACCAATCGACAACATAACTGCCGAGCATCGAAACAGCACATAGCCATGGTTCCTGTGGTTTTGCAATTGGTTGTGGGCAATGAACCCAGTCCGTGAATACACTTCTGTCTTTCTGTTCCTCCGTCGTGCTCGAAGTCGTCAAGATGTTGTGCAGGGCCAATCGCTCGTGAAGGTACCTGAGTTGGTTGTGGGGGCTGATCCGTCAATGCTCTTCCTACGGTCCGGCTGATCAACCACTCCGGCTCCTACCTGTACCAGACTCATGGCACTTGTGACGAGTGCGCAGGGATAGACCGCTCATCCTCAGAGCGAATCCGAGCAATGGTCTAGTCGCGTGCTCAGCACATCTCATGCCTTTGCATCGTAACATCCTATTTGACTCCCAACCTAGACCCTGTTTCGTGACTTGTGTCCTTTTGCTAAATTCTCTGGCGAGTCAGCCCAATGGACATTGTTACCTATTCGTACCTTTCGCACGTAGCCGCACGCCGTTCTAGACACAACTCGGCCGGGTTTGTCAAAGGCGTCATTGCTGCCATGTTCTATGGCAACCATGTGTGCAACCCAGAAGTCAAGGTTGTTGGACGTGGACTAAGAGGACAGTAATCGTGATTACAGAAAGGGTGTGAGGTTTCATCAAGGTTGTTGCTCTTTTCGGGAGTCGGAGTATGCAATCTACATGTAACTGCCGAACGGCCGATGCATAACAGTGGAAATGGTTTTGCACAACGAAATCCGGATGTTGTGAAAACGCAGCAATGTGGCGCTACAAGTCACTAGAGAAAGTCACGACTCACAACCATAAAGACAGGTAGAAATGTATCACTAGCAAAAATCGAATGATCAACGGTATTGGTAACATATCGTATAAGCTCAAGTTTTGCAACTTTCACAAAAACTAGCAAAAAACGTAGCCTCTTGGCTGGGTAATAGTAATGATCTCAACATCTTCTTTTCAACCACTCTCTTCTTTTCCTTCTGTCGTTGCCTAGTGAGGCATTGGTGACCAAGCCTCGACCTAAGACGACTTAGTGGCACCGCTTCTCTGCTGAACCTCAGACTTGGCAGCCTGTGCGGAAGAGCTGACAGCCTCGGCGGCCTGGTTCTTGGTGTTGACAGCAGCCTTCTTAGCCTGCTCAGCCTTGGCCTTGATCTGCTCCTTGCTAGGGGCGGCAGCGGCACCACCACCGATGGCACCGAGGAGAAGAGCAATGACGGTAACAATGAGAACACCGAGACCGCCAGCAACCTCGGGAACGAATTGGATGGCCTGGATGGGGTCACGCTTGAAGATGGTGATGAAGAGGTCGAGCTTCTCGCGGACGTAGAGAACGGGGTCGTCGGCGAACTTGAGGTCCATGGGAGACTTGGGGGTGTCCTTCTTCTCATCCTCCTTGGGCTTGTTGGCCTCTTCCTCGGCCTTCTCCGCAGCGTTCTTGACCTCGAAGGTCTCCTTGGCGAGTGCGGCGGCATCCTTCTCGGAGTGACCGATGTAGATGTTGTCGAAGAGGATGTCGTTCTGCATGGTCCAGAGCTCGAAACCAATCTTTTCAGAAGTTAGTGTCGTGCACGATCAAAGAAGTTACAGAGGTCAAGACTTACGGCACCCATGGGCTCGAACTTGGAAGGAGTTTTCTCCTCAAAGTAGTCGGGGTTAGAGATCTTCTGAGGAGCCCAGACGCCCTTGTAGGCAGGGTTCTCGATCATAGGAGCGGACCACTTGCCCTTGTACTCGGGGTTTCTCTTCATGGGAGACTTCCAGGGGCCACAGCCAGAGGCGTCATCACACTTGGGGTTCTGAACGAGAGGAGGCATCCAGTCACCATCCTCCTCATCATCCCAGTCCTCGGGCTTCTCGGCCTCAGGGTCGGGGATCTGGAGAGGCTCGTTCTCGAGCCAGTCGGCGGGCTTCTCAGCCTCGGTGTCCTCAACCTCGAAGGGAGCCTCCTCGTCCCAGTCAGCAGGCTTCTTGGCCTCGGGGTCAGCGATCTGAGCCTCCTCAACCCAGTCGGCGGGCTTCTTGTCTTCAGGGTCGTCGATCTCAGTGGGAGGGTTGACGGCGGGAGTGAAGTCCTCAAGGAGGGAGCCGGTCTTGAGCGAAGCGCCATCGATCTTGAGCTCAAAGGTCTGGTCGGGGCGGACGATGAGGGTGTAGAGGGAGGTCTGCTTGCTGATGCGGGCCATGGGAGGGTTCTTGAGGTGCTTCTCCTCGTACTCGCCAGTCTTGGGGTTCTTGTGGCGGAAGATGAAGTGGACCTTGTTGGTGGAACCGCACTTGTCGGGACCGAACATGATGATGTAGGGCGAGGCGTTGGAGAACTCTTCGGCGTGGAGTGCGCTGTTATCCTGGAGGAGCTTCATGTAGGCACCTCCACACTCAAGGCCGGCTAGAGGTGTGTCAGAGAGGTTTGTGTAGTACCAAGCGGTGGTCTAGGCTTACCTTGGAACTTTGCCTCGTACTGGACAACCAGAGTCTTGTCGGTGTTGTCAATGGCCTTGGGAAACTTGGCCGAGATGGCGTGGTGAGCGGCCTTGTCCTTGAGCACCAGGCCCTTGTCGCCGTGCATGCCGCGGAGGACTGAAGGCTCCTCGACCTTCCAGGTACCAACGTAGGCCCATTCCTCCTCGGTGCCCTCCTTCTTAGCCTCAGACTTTTGCCATCTCGACTCCCAGTCGTCGGTGAACTGCTCGAGGAAAGGAGCCTTGAGGGTGGTGGGGGTGAAGGTGGGCTTGCTGACAGCGGAAGAAGTCACAGACTCGACAACCGAAGCAACAGACGACGAGGCCTCGACGGCGGAGTCCTCAAGGTCCTCGAGCACGTCGGCACGAGAGACGGCGGCGCAGAGACCGACAGCAAGGATATTTTGGAACTTCATCTTGAATGTGGATCGATCAATTCAAGTCGAGCAAACAAAGACGAACGAGAATCAATCGTGAAGACAGACTGTCCTTAAAGCATCGAGTTGCACTGACTTATCGCCGGCGAGGACACGTTTAGACCAGTTGGCGCTAACCCAATGGGGGAGCTTCACATGCATCGCAACCCCGCTCCGCAGTTCGAAGGCCTTCACTTTATTTCCACCGCCATCTCTGCTGGTTTGCTAGGTACTCCTATCACTCTTGTAGCATCTCACGCGTGCCTCAATACCAATTGATGTCCAAATGAAACGACAGTCAAGTGGATGAATCCGAGGCACGACTGCCTTCCTAGGATATCAATGGCAAACAAACACGGCTCGCACCTTCTACATGCGTTCCCGCGAGGCTGGGGATCATCGTCAATCAAAGTGCACTTAGTCATCCATATTACTCCAAAGAACTCTCACTCACGCCATCTGGATAAATGCTCGGATATCTGGCAACTCTTTCTACACTATTTGCAGGGATTCCTGACCAAACTGCCTTTTTCCCTCGCTCTCCCTCGACATTCCGTGTCTCTTGCTACACGCTGGCTGCTTAGAACATGTTCATCTTAAACTCGGCTCGCTCCTCGCTTGTGATGTGAGGTCTGCAGCTGGAGTAGTCGTTCGGCCCGTGATTGGCATAATAGTCAGGGGTGCCGCTCGGAATCTGTATGGTCAACTTTGGTCTGCGTGGCAGCTCGGCAGCAATCGACTTGACCTCCATTTCGCGCTCCTGGCTGTTCACAGGTTCGTTCTGTGAGTGGTCTTCTGCACTGACAGTCTGTCCATCAGTATTACTTCGAGCCTCAGGTACAGATACAGCCGAGGACCTTGCATCCCCAGAGACTTTTCCATCGTCATTCACGCTGATGTGAGACCATCCACTGCTCTTGACATGCTCGACCCACATCTCCGCCCTCTCATCACTCCAAAACCAACGACTAGCATTCCACTCCGGAGATGATGGGCTGAGCGGCGCCAAAAACTCCTCGTGGTCATCATAGTCCTGCTCGCGTGAGTAGTAAGAGATATCAGAGTCTGGTCGATACAGCTTTTTGTATACGCGAGCTGCGGTGTCGAAGGCGTTTTCACGGGCCAGCCACCATTCGGTTGGTGTCTGTGGGATGATGTCTAGGTGGGTTGTTGAGTCTGCGATGCTGTGAGTGAGGGAGGAGGTTTTGCTGTGTTGTCTGTTTCTGAGAAAGGCCTTCATGCTTGAAATTTGGTAATGTGTTTATCGGTTCTCGAATATGATCCTCAAGTTCGTGGTGATGGAGCAGCTTTTTATATGGACATCACTGCCATTGTCGTGTCTATTAATGTCTCATGTGCACTGAGCTCTTTGCTCTGCGTTCCACTGCATCAGTGTTGGATGTCTTGACACTTCTCGTCTGAGACCGAAGCAACTGTCACAGTCTCAGATCTACAACTTATGATCGGCATACTCAATAGATAGATCTGTTTACATCACGATTCTATCTATGAGAAGTGTGTCCAGAATGAACCAGGAAGATCGAACAAGGAACAACCTCAGAACCCCCTGGCCTCGGTGCTCTCGGATGAATATTACACCGAGAAGTGGTGGGGACCACCCTGTCATGAATTTTCTTGACTATTCTCGAACGCTACAATGCCTTGTATCATTATTTGATTATCATACAAGCAGTGTAGAGGGATTAGCACTTTTGTTCTGACCGTAAGACTAATCGTGCAGGTACACACAAACGATATTCCATGACAGTAGCATTTTGCAAATGTGCCAGGCTGGGAACGACAACTGAGTAGCTGATCCGTTCTACCAAATTATAGAAAAAGAGCTGCTAGGTTTGCCTAGTGAATGATACAGGAGACTTCAGAGTTGTATGACTTAAGTCGCAACGCCTCACTCATGAATGCAAGCGATATTTACAAAAGCGCCAATCGCGGGAAAAAGAGGAACAGCATAATCAATACCTCTGCCTGACGCCTCCTCTCAACCCTTCCTTCCACAAACAACAAATGCTATGCTCCTCACACCATTTCTGCACCATCCATGGTTGCAATTCCTCTTGCACCAAATCCATTACACCTTCTGCATCATCTGCCTCGCCAGCCTTCTTCTTCCCTTTCCCCTTGACCGGCCGTGGCACGGAAACTTCTAACCGCACGCCCTGAGTGTTGAGCCACGCTGTCAAGTCCTCAAGCACAATAGGATCGTAGAGAAGGATTTTCTCATGCCAAGTGGGAGCTTTGTGATCACGACTGGGTGGAGTGGAGCGTACAGCGCTTGTTATCCTTGGAAACAGCGTTGGCGCAAGACTAGGAAATTCTGCCAAAAGCTGTTTAGCACTGCATCGCGCGGTCGAGGCTGCAAAAGTAGGCAGTGGTGGTGGAGGCGGTCTGTCAAAGTCTAGTGTTGCCTTAGGTGGAGAAGTGGGCAGACGTCGCGGTGGAGAGGGAGCGTGAGGCGGTATCTCGACATCTGATATAGCGTCGATATCGAGGTAATCAGATGAGGGTTCGACAACTGATGATTTTCGAGGTCGACCTTTTGGTCGTGCTGGCGAGGCGGGATTGGATGCAGGTCCGAATTTTGGAGGTCGTCCTCTCGTTTTGGAAGGTGAGATCACTGGCAAACCGCTAGGGCTGATGGACTTTCGTCGTCGGGGTGGCGCTGGTGACACGAGACTAGAAGCAGGTCCATACTTCAAAAGCTTACTCTTCGGTTTGACTGGTGATATCAGGATAGGGCTGTGAGCCATGTCTCGCGATCTTGCCTGCGAAGGACGAAGAGAGCTTCGAGTCGGGCTGGCGGCAATGAACCTCTGCCTAGCCTCTTCTCGTGCTGACAAAGCTGGAGAGTCGCTCACTATCCGTTTGAGGACGATAGGCGATCTTGTTGGAGCCGCAACGCCTGTCGTTTCTCGTAGATGACCAACCGATCGCTTCTCTGGAGGATCTACATGGACCACATGTGATTCGGCGATGGTTTTCTTCGAGAGACTGTCCGGCTTCGTGCTCTCGGGATCGACTATCTGTTTTGTAATGTTGGTGTTTGGGTCGCGAGTACCAAGGACACGTCGAGGTACGGCTTCTGTTTCAGGGGTGGTATCCAGGGAGATGATATCATGCACGATGGGAACCACAGAAGCCACCGTCGATTCCTCTGCTACAGACTTTCCAGGCACATGAGTCGCCGAAGGTGGGCTACCGCCAATCTGATCGACATCCACATATCCAGAATCTGGCGACTCGAGTTCCTTGGGAGCTGACGACGATATCGTCAACACCTCAATCTCCGGTTTGGTCTCTATGAGACGAGTCTCGGGAGCGGACTTTGCAGTACTAGATGGATGCTGTGCTTGTCGAAGCACATCGTCTGGTAGACCAGCGTCGTCATTATCGCAGCTTTCGTCAGAAGCAAAAGTGGAGTCCTCAAAGTCCCTAGCAGCGGACATCCACAAGACTCTGTCGGCCTGTCCGATAGATAGACTCGTCCCGTGCGGAGCAGACGGTACATGAGCACAACTTGCGGCACGTGAGTTGTCAATTTGCTGGGAGGATATCATGTCTTCAGACTCCTTTAGTGCCTGCTGTAGGTCGCGAAGCTCGGTGGGAGATTCTGCAGCAGCCAGTTGGCTTGAGCTTCCGAACAGCCACTGTTGTTTCCTAGCATTCTCACGAGCGGCTTCTGGAGAATCTAGCTTGATGTGAATCTCGGGCACACTTATTTGGACTTTCTTGGGGGCTCTTTTACGCTTTGGCGCTGGCTTGTTCTCAGCGAGACCATCCGTCGTTGTTCCTGTTGGCTTGACAGGGACAGCTTCATTCGCAAGCAGATCTACAGCAGCAGTCTGTGGTTGTGGAAAGAAGTCCGAGATTAGCCTTGTCTGATCCTCGTCGGTGGTGGCAGGTTGTGGAAGATATGCAGCAGTAGCGAGGGCAGTAATGGTGAGAGGTTTCTTCTTGGGCGCTTTTGGCTTCTTAGGCGGTTTAGGCTTTGGTTCCTTCGGTTCTTTTGGCTTCTTGGGCTCCTTTGGCTGCTTTGGTTCCTTTGGCTCTACAGCTTTCCTCTTTCGCTTTTTCGGCTCTTCAGCAGCCGCAGACACATCGACAGGATCCAGACGTTTTCGCTTGGTGGTGGGACCATCGCTCGGAGTTCGGGAGAGAGCTGGTGGAGGCCTAGTAATGTCTTGTTGGTAGGCAAAGTCGCCCATCAGTCTGGTAAAGTCCAGTGCTGCGGGAGGATCACCAGCATCCTCAATGTCGGCAAGAACATCTGGTGCAGGAACTTCGGAGATGGGCGAACTATCGCTGCTCTGCTGAAAGGAAGGAGGAAGAGCTGATTCTGTCGGCGGAGTCCAATCTCGTCTACGAATTGGGGCAGGGTCCAGTTCAAGTACCTCAATTGGAGCTTCAACATGGAGAACAGGCTTCACACCAAGGTCAACTGCCTCTGAGATGTCGACATTGGTCACTTCCGAGGCCTCGGTCGGCTCACTGGCGACTGGTTTGGCCTTTGCCTGGGCCTTTGTCTTGCGAGGTTTGGGTGGCGGCTTTGGCTTCTCAGCAGCAGTCTCATTGTCAAGGACATCCGCAGACTCCACAGGCTTTTTTCTCGTTCGCTTCACTACAGATTCTGCGACTTTGGTGGTATCCAGGGCATTTGTACCATCCTCAATCGCGACTGCCTTCTTTGGACGACCTCTTTTGGCAACAGGAGGCGCGTCTATCGTTCCTTCCTGCTCGTTGGTTGTCGCGGCCCGTCTCTTACGCGTTGTCGGCTTTGCAGGAGGAGTGTCCACGTCGCCAGTATCAATGCTGTTGTTGGTAGTAGTCGTCACCTTCTTGCGAGGTCTCGGTTTGATGAGAGCATCGTCCGCATCGACAGCTTTTTTGGGTCGCCCTCTCTTGGGCTTCTCGGGACCGGCAATCGCATCTGAAGGTTCTGTATGGCGTGTATCCTGCAATTCAAGGTCGGCAAGAACGGACCTGGCGGTGACGAATCCTTGCGGGCGTGGTACCGGCTGTAGAGATGACAGCGACGGTAATGATGGCGAGCTCATCTTGGTCTTGTGGTCACAGGCGCAACGAATAAAGACTGGCGTTGTCGCGAGTGCCCGCAAGACGCCTACATTCTTAACGCGGATGGCAATCTTCAATGTGCTACCCACGGCGCAGCGTCACGTTCAAAACACCATCGAATCAGTGTCGCGTTTGTGTAGAATGCTGTACCCTCGCACGGTTCGCATACCTGGGCGGCGGAAACGAATCGCCCGCGGCTGCGTTTGCCATTCTCGGAGTCGGAGCCCGCTCCTTCTGATTACTGAACAAGCTCCTTTCCAGACGGGTAACCCTTTTTGCGCGCTGCACTCAGGCACGAAGTACTGCTCTCGTAGGCCACCTTCTTGCCACCCCGCAGACGCCTAATTTTGCCCTACATCTGACCGACGATCCACCCCCCGAAGAGATAGCACTTTACAAGAGAGCTTGTCTCTGCAGATCTCCTGGGAGGCGAATCACTTCTGCAACCTTCTACCTTTTCTTCACCATGTTCTGAGCCACAAACTCTGTATTCTTTTTTCACTTTAATCTGCATCAACGTTCCTCCGCTAGGTCCCGGCCTTGTCTGAGGAGAGTTATTCATCTTTCGTCCTCATATATCGTCTACTTGCCGTCAATTTTTTCTTCCAGCCATATAAGGTTACTTTCACCTACTTTTCCCCGCTTTGCCGTTTAGTCCGAAGGGATCTCGACTGTTCTGGTATGCCCATTCGCAGCCATGAATCAGGAAGAGCATTCTTTTGCTTCTACTTCGGAATCCCAGTTTCCGAATGCAACCCTCCAGATTGGTGATTCTGCTGGGGAAACAATCCCGAGCTCGTCGCGATCCACAGCGCCTCCAAGAAAGCGAGCGCCGTTAGCGAGTGTTGCTTGCCAGGACTGTAGGAGACGGAAAACAAAGGTCGGCTTCATCTCCGCTCGGTTTCTTGGTCCGGGCTCATATTGACCTGATTCAATAGTGTGATGGCAAGAAGCCTGCTTGCGGGAATTGTGGTCGCAGAGGCGTAAAGAACTGCGTTTATGTAAGTCAGGCCATCAAACACCACGTCTATGCACAGTCTGTATAAAGTCCCATCGAGCTTCTTCCGAGGAAACATCGTCCACAGGGACCAACAGAATGAAGCGCACATGCCCGGCGAGGATGCAGTTCATCTTAATCAAGCCACGCTAATCGTACCACTGCACTAGGATCTCGAGCCAAATCAGTCCAGGGTTGCTGCCTACAAGCAGAAGATTGAGCAACAACTTTCCAGCATCAAGAGATTAGAAGAAGAGATTGAGACATTGAAAAAGTCTCCCTTCCACCCTGGGGGCGCGGTCCGGATATCAGCATCCGAACCAGCTCCCTCATCTTCTAACAATGCTTCAGGCGGAGTTCCAATGCGACTCCTCCTGAATCCAGCCCCAGAACCTGGTGGCTCCTCTTCCGGTCAAGCATCAACAACCCCGCTTGGCCTATACAATCCAGTCTCGCTTCCGACAGTACGAACGGTCAACAGAGAAGCAGAGCTGTTGAATTATCAGCGCAACCTTGAGGCCGAGATGCGCAAGCTTCAGGACGAAAACCGTACTCTCCAAGCGCTCATCTATTTACTCAATTCGATGGAAAACCGGGATCAGGCACAGAAGATGGCTCAGGAGATACAATCTCGTGGCGTGTCAGATGACCTTCTTTCCAGAGCCCAACACTTGGTCGCCACTCAAGTAGGAAAATCTTTGGTCGCAAATTCCGAGGACCAAGCTAAAGTTCCTCAGCGACCCGGACGTGGAGCGGACCATTCCTCGTGGTCGATGCCATGAGGATCTCAACACTCGAATCCCAGCAGAATTATATTCGGTAGAAAGCAGCTAGGTATGCTGGTCTGAAACGAAGCAAGAATTTGAGCTCAAAGCGCTCCCCCGACCCATCTTTGGCAAAGTCTGCGAGCTGTCGCTCAGACTTGTCTCGATGGTATCTTCAGCATTCGACATGGTGATGATGGGGCAGGCAGATGGTTGAGATCCCCTTCACTTTTCTTTCTCAAACCCAAGCAGAAGCCACGAGTATACGAGGATGTTCTGACAGACTCAAAACGTCTCACAGTCACGTCAATGAGTATTCTTGGCATTCTCACAAACATCTGTCGTTCGCAGCAGAGACGGATCGCAGTGAAGTCCGAGAGCTCGGCCGCTGGAGGTGCCAAGACCAATGACATAGATCGGCGAATCGAAGCTCAAGTTGGAAGGTCATCAGTCGCGCGAACGCCCTATCTCAGATCTGTGAGAAGTGGAGTCGTCGTAAAGATGGCGGCCATCGCGTAATAATCATCCTACTTGAGCTCATCGTCTCCTTGCGACCTGTGTTTCCCTTAGAACCAATGTTTCCATGATGAAAGAGATGAGAGAGAAGAAGACAGCTCGAAACATGGCATCCAACGACGAGCAAACCCCGCTCATTCAAGTGGTTGGTGTACGACCTCACCGTGATCGATATGGAAATCATACAGTGAGTTCGTTTGCAGATCCAAGACTCTTGTTGAGGCTAGATACAAGCAAAGACGGTTGCTAAAACAGCACAGCTTCGCCGCTTTTGCACCATAGCCCTAGTCGTCCTACCGCTTACCACGCTCGCCCTCGCCTTTCTATCCTTCGTTTTTGGTCAGAGTGATGTATTCGGAGACGACAAGCAAGACCACGTCGTGCCATGGGACAGCCTATCCGGCCCCATCCTACCACCTCACTCGAACTGGCCCGTTGGAGAGGGCCTAAGCTACGGTGACCTCAAAGACATCCTCTCGACCACACCCGACCCGAAGAAGGCCAAAGAGTGGTCCCAGTTCTACACTGCAGGCCCTCATCTTGCTGGACAAAATCTCAGTCAAGCTGTCTGGACCAAGGAAAGATGGGAAGAGTTTGGTGTCAAGAGTGAGGTTGTACCATATGAAGTCTACATCAACTATCCCCTGGACCACAGACTTGCTCTGCTGAAGGATGGTGAGGTTTCGTTTGAAGCAACTCTCGAGGAAGATGTCCTAGAAGAGGACCCTACATCTGGCTCGGAAGATCGCGTGCCTACTTTCCACGGCTATTCTGCTAGCGGCAACGTCACTGCGCAATACGTCTACTGCAACTACGGTACTTTCATCGACTTTGAGAACCTGCTCGAAGCAGGCGTTGAACTGAAGGGCAAGATCGCTCTCGTGAGATACGGTGCTATCTTCAGAGGTCTCAAGGTCAAGAGAGCTCAAGAGCTTGGTATGGTGGGAACTATCATCTACAGCGACCCTGGTGACGATGGTCTTGTCACCGAAGTGAATGGTTATAAGCCATACCCCGAAGGGCCTGCCAGAAACCCGAGCTCTGTGCAGAGAGGCAGTGTTCAATATCTGAGTGAGTTGCTCCATGAGAATGTTCTGCATAAGTCACTAACTTCATGTGTTCAGGTCAATTCCCTGGTGACCCTACTACTCCTGGATACGCCTCGAAGCCTGGTGTGCCTCGCAAAGCCGCGAATGCATCGACTCCCTCAATTCCGTCGTTGCCAATCTCTTACGCCGAAGCCATTCCCCTGCTCCAGGCACTGAACGGTCACGGGCCAAACGCGTCATCCTTCCCTGCTCGCTGGCACAAGGGCGGCCTTGAACACAAGAATGTTTCTTACAACATCGGGCCTTCACCACCATCGGTCACCGTCAACTTGATGAACCTGCAGAATTACACAATCACTCCCATCTGGAACACCATCGGTGTCATCAATGGATCGATTTCAGATGAAGTTATCATCCTCGGTAATCACAGAGATGCCTGGATCGCCGGCGGTAGCGGGGATCCTAATTCGGGGTCGTCAGCTCTGAACGAAGTGATTCGCTCATTCGGCGTTGCTCTGTCCAAAGGATGGAAGCCACAGAGGACCATTGTCTTTGCCAGCTGGGATGGCGAAGAGTATGGTCTTGTCGGTTCCACTGAATGGGTTGAAGACTATCTGCCTTGGCTCAAGAACTCTGCTGTCGCGTACTTGAACGTTGATGTTGGCACTCGTGGTACTAAGTTTAATGCCAACGCAGCGCCTCTACTCAACCAGGCCATCTACGAAGTCACTAAGTCTATTAAGTCACCAAACCAGACGGTTGAGGGATCAACCGTCTACGACTTGTGGGACAAGCACATTGGCACCATGGGATCTGGTTCTGATTTTACAGCCTTCCAGGATTTTGCCGGCATTCCTAGTGCCGACTTCGGCTTCGGCAAGACTGGCCCTCTCGACCCAATCTATCACTATCACAGCAACTACGACAGTTACGCTTGGATGGTGAAGTACGGCGACCCCACATTCCAATACCATGTCACAGCGGCCAAGGTGTGGTCTCTCCTCGCAGCCTCGTTGATTGAAAGCCCGGTGGTTCCTTTTAATGCCAGCGACTACGCTTTCAGCCTCGAGAGATATCTTGACAGTGTCAAACACATGGCCAACTCATCCGGCATGGCTTTTAGCGATGAGGATGAAAAGGTGTCCATGTTCGCCAACCTCGACCTGGCCATCGAGCAACTCCAGCGTGCTGCGCATAAGTTCGATGCGCACGCTGCTGATCTGGCTGTCCAAGCCACCGCAGCAGAGGGTAAGCCCAACGCTGCTGCCACCAAGAGACTCTTTGCCCAGATTCGCGCTGTCAACACGCAGTACAAGGTACTGGAACGTGCATTCCTATTCCCTAAGGGTCTTGATGGTAGAAGCTGGTTTAAGCACGTTGTGTTTGCACCTGGTAAGTGGACTGGATATGCCGGAGACACATACCCTGGACTCGTTGAGGCAGTCCAGGCAGGCGACAAGAAGGCTCTCTACAGATGGGCTGGTATCATCGAGGGTGTTGTGTGGAGAGCTGCTGGCGTGCTTAGTTGAACGATGAGTACGTGCGCATGAGAGCAGTGTTGAGTGCCAAGGAGGTAATTGTGTACGTAGTCAGTTCATAGTGTCTATATAATATCAAGCATATATTCGACAATCGGTGCAGATGCGAGTATGATAGGACTTCCTCGTCATGTGCTCAGGTCCGCAACAGCTGTCGAAATGCACCATGATCTTGAGAAAGAGGCTGCTGTCCACTGAGAGGCGACGTGCTCTCGGTTCTCTTTGGAACCATCTCTAGCGTCAAGATCATTGTGCCTTCTCATAGTGGTGTTGTTGGTCCAGGCCTTTGTACGCTGGTGGAGGGACTGAAATCAAGGGTCAACGACGTCAGCGAGTTGGCGATCGATCGACACGCTCTACGCGTTAACCTATTGATCGACCGTTATAACAAAGAAACACTCTAATAGTCCAAACAATACCCATCGCCATGTCTTCGTACTATCTAAATTGCTATTCGCCTCGTTGTACATGCGACACTTTGCCCTCCAGGCCTGCCGTCGGACCAAATTGAGCTCCTTTGCGAAACCAGTCACGCCTTTACGAACAACTTTAGCCGCCCTTCATTCTTCCAAAATGCCTCCTAAGCGCAAAGCGCCCTCGAATTTACCAACCGAAGCTCCTGCTCTCAAAAAGACTGCCTTTGACGCCTTGCAACCATCGGTGAAGCCTGAGGTCAAGAGCGAGTCCGACACAAAGATCAAGACGGAAGCACCAGAATACGACGATCCGGATCGCGAGAAACAGGAGGAAGAATATGGTGTCATACAAAGAGAGTTCTATCCGGCTGAGATGTCAAACGAACGATGCGCTCGCTATAACGCAAACGAGATTCCACGGCCCATCGAGCTGCTCACACAGGCTGTGCAAAAGACGGCCTTTGCGCGCAAGAAGATTGAAGTTGGGGATGCTGTGGTACACTGGTTCAAACGCGATCTGCGTACAAAAGACAATCGAGCTCTACATCTGGCAAGCGAGAAGGCAAAATCTAAGGGTGTACCTCTGATCTGCTTGTTTATTGTCAGTCCGCAGGATTACCAGGCTCACTTGACTGCTGCCGTTCGTGTCGACTTCGAGCTCAGGACCTTGCAAGTACTCAAGGAGGATCTGGTCAAGAAAGATATTCCTCTGTACACCGAAACTGTTGAGATACGCAAGAATGTGCCGGGTCGAATTATCGAGCTGTCCCAGAATTGGGGTGCAAAACACGTCTTCTGCGCAATAGAATATGAGGTCGACGAGCTAAGGAGGGATGCTGGCTTGACTACTTCGTGTCTTGAGAAAGGCATTGATTTTCATGCAGTCCATGACGATGTTGTAGTCCCGCCGGGCGATCTCACAACAGGCCAAGGCAAGCAATACTCAGTCTATACACCATGGTTCAAGGCCTGGGTGAAACATCTTCACACGAACCCGACCATGCTGGACGAATTCGCCGCGCCAGATCAGAACCCTGTCTCGGCTCGTGAGAAGTACGCGGACTTGTTCAAAGCAGAGATACCGTCAGCTCCCGAGAACAAGAAGCTCAGCGACGAAGAAAGAGAACGATTCAAAGCATTATGGCCGCCAGGTGAACACGAGGCTCTTGACCGTCTCAACAAATTCTTGGAGAAGAAGAGCAATAACTATAAGGATGCTCGTAATATTCCTGCTGCCAACAGTACTGGCGTCATCTCTGTACATCTATCAACCGGGACGCTTGCAGCGAGGACGGCCATCAGAAGTGCTCGTAACATTAATACGTCTAACAAATTGGACGCTGGCAATGAGGGCATCAAGACATGGATCTCCGAGGTCGCCTGGCGAGACTTTTACAAACATGTGCTAGCTCACTGGCCTTATGTGTGTATGTCCAAGCCCTTCAAATACGAGTACACGAAGGTCAGATGGGAGTACAACGATGAACAGTTCAAACGCTGGTGCGAAGGCCGAACCGGCTTCCCAATTGTCGATGCAGCGATTCGTCAAATGCACTCCATGGCCTACATGCACAACAGATGCAGAATGATCGTCGCCAGCTTCCTCGCCAAAGATCTTTTGCTCGATTGGCGCATGGGTGAGAGATATTTCATGGAACACCTTATTGACGGGGACTTCGCATCCAACAATGGAGGATGGGGTTTTGCTGCTTCCACAGGCGTAGACCCACAGCCATATTTCCGGGTCTTCAATCCATTGCTACAAAGTGAGAAGTTTGATGAGCAGGGCGAGTATATCAGAAAGTGGTTGCCGGAGTTAAAGGACATTAAGGGCAAAGCTATACATGATCCTTATGGCAGGGGAGCGGCAAAGGAGGCTGAGAAGGCTGGTTACCCCCGACCGATGGTCGATCATAAGGTCTGTAGAGACCGGTGTCTTGCGCGGTATAAAGAGGGGTTGGGCAAAAATACTGCTTGAGGACGATCGGTACTATGATATAATCATATGACAAACCTAGACGCGAATCGACTCAGCATTCTGGCTTCACATCTCGATCCTCATCCGAGTCCATTCATCGAAGTTCGAGCTTTGCAATGTCGATATTGAAATGCATTTCCTGTCTAGACTCATGACTAAGCTTGATTCATATGCTGTGTTGTCTCTTTTACACAAACACAGCATGAGTTTCCTTCAAGAACATGTATACGTCAACCACTACTTCTTTTTGACTGGCAAAGCGGTAATGCATCTATCCGTATCCACCTATGGGTGCTGGCAGCGGAGAAATACTTCCGATGAATGTATTGACATCTGATCTTGTCACTCTTTGAACGTCCACAGAACACATCAGTATGCATGCAGGTGTCCGCTGAGGATAGATCGCAGAACAAATATGATCGAGAGGGAGAAAGGTATCTCCTGTCCCACCTGTCCTTTCGACCGGGTAATGTCCCCCTCTCTCTCGATGATCATGAGACTAGACGCATACCATACACGCATGCATCGAACACCGAAATCTCAGACCTAGCTTCTCTCCACTTTCAGCGCGCGCCTAGAAGACATGTGTATTTTTGAAGATGGGCAATCGTGACTCGGGCGCGAGATGAAGTGCAAGTGGAAGTTGAAGGTGACCAATCAGAACAGCGTCGCAAGCGCAGGTCTGGACAGTGCGCCATAGCTCACCTCGTCCTTTCCCTCTTTTTTACCTCCTTCCACAAGTCGGTAGTCTTTCTCGAGTCGCACACAGCGCTTTGTCAAACCGTGATGCACGACATACGGTCTCTGAAGGCGTTGAGGACTGAATGTCTTGCATGAAACATCAAGAGTCTCAGACTCGTTGGAGGCGAGTGTATGTGAGATTGGAGCGCAAAGACAAAGAAATGGCCATCCGACTCCTTTGTCGCTGAAGTCCTGGGTGACGTGCGAGGCTCCTTGACATATCTTATGAGGCTTGCGACATTCACATGGCTTCAACGCCCGTAGGGAGCAATTAGGCATAGCAACTTGCCGAGTACACTGGTATACACACGTGGCTGCTGCATGTGTCTCGGAAGATCAAGAAACAAATACAATTTCACGAGCCACTGGACACGCGCGCGACATGTCAAAACTGCCGCCCGGTCTTAGTAGTCGATGAAACGCTTGTTTGCTTCGGAGTCTCGACCTTGCTCGACCTCCACAGGATCTCGTGAGCCTGCCATACACATAAACTAGTCTCTTGAGTGCCACATACAAGATCCCACGTCCCCGGTTTGAGGTTGCCCAGCTGTCGTTGTCCTTTGAGCCTTTTGCCCCCGGTCACACAGCTGCCGGCAGTTTAATCCTTTTCTGTAACCATTTCTTGCATCGGTTGGTGTTCAGGTGTCTACTAGCAGCCAGCTTCTTCTCTTTCGAGTCTCAAAATCACCGGTGGTTCTCGTTTTCTTGCTCGTTTGCATCGCTAGCTGGATCTGGCGCGTCACGGAACTAAAGCGCAAACAACAACATCCACCGCCAACAACCTTCACTTCACCGCGCTCACCACCAAACATCACCTTCAATGTCAACAGTCTTTGTCCAATTGTTCGTCACGCTCATTCATCCATCAATACTGGTTATTGCCGCTCGCTTTGCCCAGAATTGTTCCCTTGTTTCTGCATTGTTCGAGGTCATTGTCGCCATTGTGC
>Ga0268250_10000444_pt1 | contig 19721 bp, 19 predicted proteins | sample AgamicAsSfe_FD_200448 | JGI IMG/M metagenome (GOLD analysis project Ga0268250, IMG submission 200448) | Agave microbial communities from Guanajuato, Mexico - As.Sf.e (v2) (version 2) | ecosystem: Host-associated > Plants > Phyllosphere > Phylloplane/Leaf | place: Guanajuato, Mexico | collected... | reverse complement strand
TAGCCCGCAGGTGGCTGTACGTCCTGAGCTAGTGTGCACTAGCACGACCCGTGGCTTTGAAGCTGAACAGTTGCACACAACTTTCGAAACCTCCGTTTGTGATGTACAGGCGATTCGTCGAGACACTGCAACGCCTCTAATTCTCCCAATAAATTGCTCCACCTACCATGGGTGACTCCTGTCTCACTGCATACCTAGTCTCCATTGTAGACAATCATTCTCGACTTGTTGACAGCGAAAAATATTCGATCAATTCTGCATACAACAGCATCCATTCAATCCGCCATTATGGCATCAGAGATAGAGGCTGACTATTCGGCGCGCCCTGACGGCCCGGATGACAATGAGATCATGCTACAAACCCAACGAAAACTACCACTCACTTTACCATGGGGCCACACACCTATTCGACTGGGGACTACCTTTCATTCAAGCCGGCAGTCCACAAAGAATCCTTGGTCCGATGAGACACCGTTCGTGCTATCCGATCTGCACATGATCCCCAAAGAGCTGCACTTTGAGTATGGCACTACATCGACCTTCAAGAAGGTTTCAACAAGAAGGGAACGCGAAACGAAAGATCATCTCACGCTAGGTTTCGGCGTGGGCGTTGGTCTTCCGTTCCTTGCCGCTGCAAGTGTGAAAGGCGAATTTGATCAGAACATTGAGGAGAATCGAGATGTAAGCTGGGGTCTCAACGTATTCTAAATGATTATCGCGTCCTCAATTCTAACACGGGAAACAGTCTGAAAAGATATCCTTGAACTCAAGTTGTCGTGCCGGAACTATTGAATTTCAGAGGCAGCCTCGCTTGAACAAAGAGGCGATCATAGAGATTAAATACGGTGGAGGCTATGAAGCTCTTTGCAAGAAATATGGCGACTATTATCTCTCAGGGTACCGGCTCGGTGGGGATACTGGTATCCTGATAAGTGCAGCCGGGCATACACGCAATCAGATTGACACTTACGGCATTACAGCCACGGTCACAGTCCTTATGATCTCGGCTAGTAAGCACTGGGATAAAGACTTCAGATCATTCGTCGCTGGTCGCAGTACGAAACTGCTAGGTTACGATACCATCGACGGAAAGACATGGAAACGATCTAGCGCAGAAGGCGCGGAGATTAAAGAAATGCAGGCTTGGGGTGGCTACGATCCCGAAGTGGATAATGGCTCGCTTCGAGCCGATGCAGATGCTATCCTGACACGGTCGGAAAATACTTTGGAACGTATCTTGGACATACTAGAGAAACATGGCTATAGAAATAGCGCGAGTTTGACATTCAATCAGTGCGAAGAGCTTGTCGCAGAAGGAGTCGTGGTCGAGCTGCTGCTTCAGCCGCTTTGGAGACTACGCGATGTAGTGCAATGGCGGTTGGAAGATAACATCATATGAGCAGAACAAAGTCTTTGTAAGTTATCTAGTTGTAGTTCCGATATCAGCTATGGGACTCTAGCAGCCTCTTCGTTGATGATACATGTAACGAGCGAATCAGTCTCAACAAACTCCATGTCTTGCCACGCGTAAATATTGTACTTGAACAGTGAACTTCGGTCTCCCATCTTCTCCAACTGAGCCTCCGTGTAGATGGCTCGCCGTTCGTGCTCCGTCTCCCGAGATTCTTCTTGTTAGTCCTTGAGAACAAAAGCCCCAACGTCAAAGCGCACACCATACCCGCCACAGCGAACGATGGTGAGCTGTCGAATCTAGTTTCGCATTATAGCGACTCCTTTTCTATAAAGTTCAAAGAACCAACGATACCGCCCGAGTTGCCGACGCAGATCATGGTAGTAATGCGGTTTGTTGTTAGCTTCGGTGATATGCCGCATTGTTAACGATGTCTTCCCCAATAGCACGCTTCTCAAGACCTGCGATATTGTTCAAGGTCCAAGCATTGCACCCTGGAAAAGTAGGAGTTGACCTACACTACCAGCTCATGTGCGTACCAACCAGTACAACGGTAATCTCGCATTCTCCCTTCTATACACGATTCAAATCCCATTGCAGGTATGCGATTTTGGTTGAACAAAGGAGTAAGTATGGTACATTGTTCGTCTGACCCACTTTGACAACTATAAGACGTTTAAATGAGTGTCCTTATAACCTTTCCCTCTTCGTTTACCTAACGTGTTGAAACACTCAGCCGCGGATGATGACAGGACGCTGTTCACCTTTGATAGCACCGCCAGAACTCTCACCGCCACAAATGGTTGTCTGAACACCCTCATCGCTACAGTCGCCTGTGAAATACCCCTCGACACACCTTCGTGATCATATTAGCGACGTGTGTACAGCATTGTATGCGATAGAGAAACTTACGTGATCCATGGAATGAAGACAACATAGCCTCTCTCGCCTGGTCCAAACGTATACGAACCCTCAAAGCTCTGGGTTACAGATTCCGAGAATTCAAAACCAACACTAGCGGAAACAATACCCAAAGGATCGCTGACAGAGACTTCAGTGCTAAAGGTCGTTTCTTCAGTCACTTCCTCGCCTAGAGTTGCCTGGCATGATTCGGTCGGCGTACAAGTGACTACATCAGAGATGACGTAGTTTGTTCCACCGCTCTGAAACGGCCCTCTGGTGGCTTGAAAGCCGTCGCAGTCCCGTTTCGTGAGAAACTTGGTAGGTTGTGTTTCGGCGCTGCGGACCTGGACGGGAAGAGACGGCTCATCATCTGCATGCTGCAAGAGTGCAGCCGTCTTCGGCTCAATAATATTACCATCGAGATCATGAAGCATAAGGATGCCAGAGGAACTGGCGCCGACTCTGCTCGTATCACGCTTGCCTGGTGCGCCAGCGTCGGTGCATTCTTCGAGGCCGCAGCACCGAGACGCAATGAAGGTATTATCGATGGTGATCGCAGCACATGTTGCTCCCTCAGCGATGATGATGTTGCCGCCACAATTGACGTCGTTTGGTCTGACGGGCGTGCGAATAAGAGTTCTACAATCGTCCTCCTGCGGAGGGACATCGATATAGATTCGAATTTGACCATTCTCTTGGGGTGGGAAGCCGCTCTCCGTGAGTTGGTCACCAGTGTAGTATGGGCAATCTGGCCATCCCTAGTACTCGGTCAGTCGCTTCGTGCCAACGAGGGCCTGAGGTCGCTCACCGTTCCAGCGCTGAAGTAAAAAGGACAGTCAGTGCAGGTATTTTCCCTGCATGTCCACAAGGCTGTCTCGTCCTGACGTGCTGACAGTAGATTCGGACTGGTGGGCATGCCGGAGACAGCGCCGATCCAAAGCATGGCTCCAAGAGGCCGAAACATGTTGATGGTGATAGAAGAAGATGTTTTAAACAAGAAACTCGGAAACTGGCTGCTCTCGAGATGATATTGAGAAGACAATGGGTGTCGAGAATACCTTTCCTACCGAATGATAGCTGTTCTTATAGGCGTTTGGGACCCTCTGGTTCTCTCTCGTTTGGTGATATTCGTATTCAGCTTGCATCAAGAGGGCGTTTATGCTGACAGTCTTCGAGGGAGCGTTGAGCGTTACATTGAGCCGTTCCTCGGCGCAGATTTGTACTCATCTACTGGTACCAAGAGGCAGATGGTGTTGGTTGTTTGCCGCTCTCACGCGCGATGACATAGATATTCTACATCTTCTTCTGTTTTTGGCAGCACGATCGAGAATATACTTCCTTGGGGACATGTTAGAACATCCGTTACCCGTGAAGGAGGCTATGCTGGGTGGTATACTACTCATCCATAAACGAAAGAGTCTTTCAGGCATTGTAAGCGCTTGCCAATTACACACGCCGATGGGGCTTTCAAGGCAAACCTCGACTGCACATCTTGGGTCCCGCTAACTTCTAATGGCAACAACTTGTAGATGTTTCGTGGAGAGCATCAATAAGCTTTCTCTTGATTGAAACCTCCACACGAAGAACTCAAACAAGAGCAACTCACCATGGAAGTCGAATGCGAACGACGCGTCTAGTTAGCCTAGTGCTGAGCATTATAGTGGTCATGCACTATTCCATAACACTCCGGCTGTAACTGTCCGTTCAATACGTGGAGCCCTGAAGGGTTTGCATTCATTTGATTTCGAAGTGTCAATATCGTTCATAGGTTCGTAAAACGGGGCGTAACGTGATGTCAAGGATGCTGGATAATTGGAAGCGAAGATGTGTACCTGGAGGCGGCACTGAAGTGCCGCGCGTGCCGTCCCCGCCCTTGGCATACGTCTGGGCAACCTAAGCATCGCGATGTACTGAGACAACAAAGGCGAATGTTACATTCACTAGATCCTCTTATGACTTCGGTTTCATAACATCCGGGTCCGACGGCTCACAGTCAGCAAAATGACGTCGCAATGCCGCAGCGCTGCTATACTTAGGCAGTAGCATGAATTGGGCGGAACGTGAGTATACGCTGCTTTCATCGAAACTTATTCTTTCATTCTAAGCTCTTAGACTCAAGAAAGCCGCCACAATCATGTCTGCTTCTCTCAGCTCTATCACATCTGGCGAAACTCAGCCCACTCCTACTGCTTGCTCACCAAACATTGCACCTAACGGGATCAATGTGACGGGACTTGTAGGTCAAATTTGCCAAGTCAACGTCCCTCCCAGCGAGGTCAACATCACATCCTGCTGTGACAGCGGCGCCGAGGTGCGCCTCCAAGACAATTGCACTCAATGGTGCGAGGTTAATGACGGGGGAGACTTCTTCGACTGTATCAACGACATGACCGATCCATCATACCCTTTTCTTAGTGGACCTTGTCAAATCGTAGGGGAAGACGCGACAGTAACCGTATCCTCAACGGTTACTGGGGTAACGCCGACAACATCTACTTCCGAGGGAATGTCCCAGTCTACCGAAGAAGTGTCGGCTTCCACGACTGGGTCAGGAGGTGGAGCTGAAACGACCGAAACTCCTGAAGAAGGTGTGTGCTTGTTCACTCTGCCCACTGAAATACTCTATCAAGGCGCTAACCGAACAAGGCACGGCCGCAGGCAACTTGGGAGAGTATCAGCTTCGTATAGTGGTCTTAGCTCTAGCTGCAACACTAAGCATTCTTGCTATCCTTTAGTCAATATTCTATATGGGGGATACTGGCAAGCCATATTAGATCCATGTATCTACCACCACATCATCTCGAAGTGAGATCCCCCTATGTGATGCGCACACCGCAACATTCACCTTCGTTCGGGCTACTGAGGCGGTGCTTCATACCGCTTGATTTACCACCTCAGACTTTTCTTGTCCATAAACATCTTGCTTAGCATCCTCTTTAATCCTGCACTCATATTGTTTGAATTTCCGTGCTGCGACGCCCGCTTCAAAGATCTCATCGAGCTCTTCCAACGATCGCGTTTTCGTCTCAGGGAGAAAGAAGTAGAACCATATCACGCATAGAAAGTTCGAAGCTGCCCAGATATAGGTATACTGCGGGCCCTGCAAACACGTTAACACTGACACTACATACCGTAAGGAGTGGTTGTACTGACCCAGTCAAGATCTTGGGGGTTGATGAAGTAGGGTGAGCAGAAGCCAACCAGCCAAGCAAGAAAGTACCCCAATGCGTTCGCACTTCCTACAGTCCAAGCGCGCAGGCGCGAACTAACAAGCTCGGTTGCTAGAGGACTTGTGGCAACACCCACTCCAGCATTATAACAGAACATGAACAGCGCCGTAAAAGCTACCAACACATTCCCAGTTTCCGTTGAATTTGGCTTCGCACTACTCGCAATCCCACAAGCGAGCTCACATAAACCGCACATTATGGCTCCGGTGATCATGATCGTTCTCCTACCGAACAGTTTGTTCATGGAGAAGAGACCTAGATGTACACCAATGAACCCAATGCAAGAGTTCATGATGCTGTATTCGAACGCTTTTGTGATACCAGCGATGGTAAAGAAGTACGTTTGGTACCCAATGAAGAACCAAACCCCACTGGCTGACTGGCTTGCGATCGTACCCCAACAAAGCAATGTACGTCTTAAGTCATTTCCACGGAAGAGATCCAGAAATCCCGAACTCTGGCTCAGTCTACGCTCTTCAGCTACGCCACGGATCATCTCGGCCCATTCTAGTTCTAACTCGTCCCCATGGTCGAAACGAAGGCGCTCCAAGGATCTGCGCGCTGCGTCGTGCTGGTCGTGGTGCAAAAGCCATCGAGGGCTCTCGGGGACGAAGAAAAGTGCTGTGCCGAGCAGGACTGGAACAATGAACATGCAGGCGAGAGGAATCTGATACGAGAGTTTGGAAAGATAGCGTGAAGTGTAGTTGTCGATTACCGAGCCGATAATGCTTCCGAGGTTCACATAGAACGAAAATAGGCCAACCATGATTCTGCTTATTGTCAGTGATTCAGCGCAAGAAGGTGATTACAAGAGACATGCTCCCTCAGGTGCGCAGGCGCTGCTTCGCTACAATAAACTGTCGAAAATACGACGAAGAAGCCATTGGAAAAGCCTAAGAACAGACGACCGACGTAAAGGCCTGTGTTAGACGTCGATCCAATTTGTAGCGATACTGCTCCTAAACAAATTATGCATGCAAGCCATAGTGCTTTCTTCCGACCGAAGTATGTACCAAAGACACCGGCGGCGATGGCAGATAAGCACGACCCGAGGTTTAACAAAGAGGTCATGAGTTGCTGTACCGTCGACTGTTCAGCGCGTCAGTCAAGTCCACGTAGCAGATTGATTATACCTGCGTCGATGCCATAGCCCAGTGGGCTCGCCGGTTCCTCGTATCCAAACACCATCAAGAATCCAGGCATAGCTTGAAGGCCACCGACTGCAGCAGTATCGATTCCATACTGCATACTGGCTATCGCGACAGCCGAGCATATGATCAAGCATTTTCGATTAGCCCACAAGGTTGTCTCCTGGAGTTTTGCCATTGCAGTCCATACAGTAAGTGATGGCTACCTATTGATAAGAAGAAATATCTGTAGCCTTAGGCAGCAGGAGATGACCAGGCCAGGCCGTCCTAGTAGCTTCTGCAAGCCATATGAGCTGGCGTCGTGGGGCAATGAGGAGAAGTTCATGTCTACTCCGCACTGGCAGGGGTGTTATGCGGAGATGTATGGAGATGCTCGGCGCCTTACCGTATCAAGCAGTGATCAACCTAGCGGATTAGGGATCTTGAGGGAGATCCCGCATGATTTGGCTGTGACCCTTGCGCATCGCATGTCGCCATTTTAGTATATAGGTACTGCTTGTAGTATAATCAAATCATTGCAACCCAGCTCAACACTACTGATAAAAGGTGCTGAAGGTGTACTTAGTCTCGCGTTCATACTTGGCCAAGTCGTTCAGTGCTTGCTTGCCCTCCCGAAGAATGGTTTGCTTGATCTCTTCGTGTCTCGGTGTAAACTTGACTCGGAACGGCTGGGGTTTCCAGTTGGACCCACTCCTATCAACGATCAGCAACCTTCGATTGGTCTATCTATAAGCATAACTTACGAGTAGTTGAAGATGTCAACAGGCACTTCTTCCCCCGTATGCTCGTCCACTTCTGGTTCCACCTTGTATGCCCACACCAATCGTGCGACACTAAGATTTGTTCCCTGCTCCGCTAATGCTTGGCCTGCACAACTTCTTCTTCCCCATCCAAAAGTCATATATCCTTTCTCCCCAGGGAATGGTCTCTTATCGTCCGTGTCCAAGAATCTTCGTGGATTGAAGCGGTCAGGATCTGGGAAATCGCGCTCATTGTGATGTATCGCCCAGACATTACCTTGCATCCAGGTTCCCTTCGGAATATAATAGCCGTTCCAATAGTCATCTTGGACAGGGGCGTGGGCAGTACCTCCGATGATTGCAACAGACCGCCAGCGGAAGACTTCCTTGGTGAAAGCGCGGAGGTATGGGAGGTCGTCATCTAAGGTTGGACTTCGTGCTCGACCCACGACACGATCGAGTTCATCCCACGCATGATCGAGGGTCTCAGGAAATGCGCGCATAGCTAGTACAGCCGTAACAAGTGTGCTACTCGATGTGTCTGCTCCGGCACCGAGCAGGTTGGCGGCGAGATTGGAGATTTCGAGTGGATGAAGATTGTACTGAGGTGCTTCACGAAACAAATACTTCGCGTAGTTCTCGCCTGAACTCTGGTTTGCCTCTTCTGCTAAAGCAAAGAAGAAGTCATGGCGGCCGAACTTGGGTTTGGCGGAACGCCGTGTACCACGCTTCCAAGGAGCAATACAGTCGGGGAATTTTGCAAGCCCTTTTGCCGTTAACGCTAGATTTCATTCGAGCCTCCGATACTTACATGGGAAAGTCTCCATCAAGCGTGGGAAGTCTTTGGCGACGACTGCCATCTGAGCAGAGTTTTGCATCTGAGCAATCACTTCAGTAATTAACGGATCTTGGCAGTCCGCGATCCGACGTCCGAAGCCGATAATTGACACAACGCTTGTAGCGTATCTCTCGAAGTGTGACACGAATTTGTCCGGTGTGGTGAGCAAATCCTTCACCACTACCTTGTTCTCATCATCTTGGAGGCTGCGATAATTTTGTACCTAAGTATTATGTCAGTGGGAAGCGTGCCATACCGCAACTTCAACTCACCCGCTGAATCCCAACGCCCTGGTGTGTAAGCTTCCGGAGGTCACGGAACCGCTCGCGCTGCTCTCTCGTGTATGTGTATTTATGCAGTAGATTATTTTGACCACCCATCAACTCGGCGAACATCAGCATTCGCGGCCGAGAGTTGTAGATATTGGCTCGCTTTACGAGGACTTCGTCGGCAGCCCACGCGTCGTTGATCCAAATCGTGGGCCTCCTGCAATGTGTTACTCACTCTCCACAACAAAAACTTTCCGTGCAGACTGACCGCCCAATCCAGAACGTGATAAGCGGAGAGTTGTAGTCCTTGGATAGCTGCTCGATAAGAAACCAAGGCTTTTCCTCCGGTAAGCTGAATGTATTGCCAATGATTGGCCATGGTAGTGGTCCAGGCGGCTGCCAGTGTATGAGTTGAATTCTCTAGAGACATAAGGATAGGCAGAAGCGGGCGGTTACCATTCGCCATCTCAAATACAGCATGCGACTGTAGTCCAATATGAGAGCAATCCACCCAAGGGTGAACAGACTAACAGCCCATAAGCCCATAGTCCCTAAATATGACCACTCTGCTGCTCTACTGAACCCCATCGTCGTAGTACAAGGTGATGTGCTTAGTGTTGATTTCTTCCAGTGATAGTGATGGAATACAAGGTCATAGGTCCATACTTGGCTTTTTGTTCTATTCAGAATGCTGGAATCGTCCTCGAAGAGCAGTATATTGTCATCCCCACATTACACTATGGTGGGGCAACCCAATCTGGCCATCTGACCGCAGATCGGATCCTCGAGGTGCATACCTAGGTCTTGTACATGTGTGATACGCTGTGAACCATGTCGCTTTGTACTTGAAACTCAAAAACCTTGAATTTTACCAAGAGGAAAAAGGTCATGGATACGCGAAAGAGGCGGCATGCAGAGTGCGATCTTGGGAAAATGATCAATCCGGTATTTGTACGGAAAGAGACGACAACGAACGAAAACTTATTGAAATTTGGAAGTGAAATAGTGGATACGTGTAATACCGCCGCTGTAGTAACATTCGGTCCTCAATTGTGCTGAAGAAGGATATTGTCGATGACGCGTCTAGGCTTGGGCTGTGCATTCGACAGACCTAAGGCATGGCGTTCAGTACGATGTGGTCTGGAGCCCGAATAGTGTCGTTTGCCAAAGGCTAAGAAACGGTATTAGAGCATCACTTTGTCAGCTTCGAGAGGTTCGAAATCTAGTTGGGGTTTGTCGTAGTGCAATGATGGTGAGGTTTCATGCTTTCGGAGATGACGTAAGGTAACCAGGCGGGTACATCTCCGTTACAAGTTAGCACTAATTCAGCTTCGTAAACACGGGCGGCCAGTGACGCGCCAGACGTGACACGGTGGTATACATCGTTTGGACCTTATATGAGCATGTCAAGAAAGCCTTTGACAGCTTTCGTTTGACAAGAGCAAAAGTCATCACGACCATGAGTTATGTCCAAAATCCCGACACTGCCCACTATGTTGTCAATGGCACCAATGGCGTAAAGCGTGAGTCCCCACCTGCAGCATGCGATGCAAGGCACAGTCCAACCCAGACGCTAACAATACCAGGCCGACGAGGGTCGACAGTTCTTAATCCGAGATCGCATGTCAAGCAGGAGCTTTGGAAGCAGGCGCCGATACTCATCGGTAGTACTAACTTCGAACCTCTCCCTGACGCGAAGAACATTTTGGTTACAGGTGGAGCCGGCTTCATGTACGTCGCGACGAGACCACGGGAAGTTGTGAGCTGTGCGTCTCTTGACTTTTGCTTGAACTAGACCACGACTGACCAAGGAGCAGAGCTTGCTGGTTCGTGCGGCATGTGGTCCTTACATACCCACACTACAATGTCGTCTCCTTTGACAAGCTAGACTACTGCGCCACGCTCAACAACACGCGAATTCTCGACGACCGACCAAATTTCGCATTCGAACAAGGTGACATCACATCGCCCGCAGATGTCAAGCGTGTACTGCGCAAACACAAGATCGAAACCATCTTCCACTTCGCAGCACAATCGCACGTCGACCTCAGCTTTGGCAATTCGTACGAGTTCACAAACACGAATGTTTACGGCACACACGTCTTGCTCGAGCGAGCGAGGGAACATGGTGTCACCAGGTTTATACACATCTCCACGGACGAGGTGTATGGCGACGTTCCAATTGGAGCTGCAGATCTGGGCGAGACGAGCATACTGGCGCCCACGAATCCTTACTCGGCGAGCAAGGCTGCAGCGGAGATGATGGTCAGCGCGTACAGGAGCAGCTTCAAGCTGCCACTGATCACTGTCCGGGCGAACAATGTGTATGGGCCGCATCAGTTCCCTGAGAGTAGGCACTTCTGTGAAGCTAGAGAAAACCCACGAAGCTGACTGATACAGAGATCATCCCAAAGTTTATCATGCTACTACAACGGAAACAGAAGCTCCTTCTGCACGGTGATGGATCACCCACACGACGCTACCTCTACGCGGGTGACATAGTGGATGCACTAGACACTATATTGCACAAGGGCCAGGTTGGTCAGATCTACAATATCGCGTCAAAGGACGAGATTTCGAATTCGGAAATTTGTAGCAGGCTGCTAAATGTCTTCGGGATCCCCCACGGCTCTTCTGCTGAGGTTTCCAAATGGGTAGAGTACACAGAGGATCGACCATTTAATGATCAACGCTATGCGACAGATGGATCAAAGCTCACCGCATTGGGGTGGGAACCCAAGACCAGTTTCGACGAAGGTTTGAAAGTTACAGTAGACTGGTATCGGCGGTTTGGCGAGGTATGGTGGGGGGACATCAGCAGGGTTTTGACGTCGTTCCCTGTGGTAGCAGGAAATGAGATATGGACGAAAGAGGAACATGAAGACCTGCCATCCTCTGATGGTGAAGTCATGCATGAAGAAGACAGCGCAATCTGGACAACGTAGCGTTACTAACACTTCGCAGTGGACAACAACTTGCTCCTCGTTGGTGTGAAACGCTTGTCGCACTTTGTATATATCACGACGTTGATACAGGATGTAGAAAAATGATACCCAGATTCAGCATAGTGAAGTGAACTTAGGAGTTTTAGTTTTTGTCGCTTTTCGCAAGAGATCTGAACGTGCTTCTGTGATATGCAGGGACCAAATTGAAGTGGGCATGTGGGCCCGGAGATGCGCCAGCCTTACGGACCGTGGTACCCAAGATGTGATAATACGATGGGTACGGTAACCTTGAGGGATGGGAACGACAACAAAACCTGTCTGAACGCTTGATCAAGTCTGTAGACGTACATGTACCCAGGCTGGTGAACTATTCCTGGCATCGCCTCAGCCACACGCGGTGGCGTACTCCACTCACTCCGCCTTCTCACTAGCGGCAGGTTGGGCGCTTGAAGTGATTGAAACACCAGACGCAGCAAAACATCGACTGCTCAAACACGATTTCTTCTGTCTGTGACATTCATATACTGCGACGTCGCCTCTTCGCCGTGTACATCCCTTCCATCTCCCTATTTCGAGTTTGCGTATACGATCAGAAAGGACGTCCAGTAAACTTTGACTAGGCCAATCGATAAGGCACCCCACAATTCCCTTGGTGCTTCCCGACCTGTCAGCTTTCACCGCACCGACCCCTAATACCGACGCATACACGACACGAATCTCCCGCCAAAACCCCTCCACAGACTCCTCCCTCTACACATAAACCATGGGACTCTTCTCCAAGAAGAAAGACAAGGCTGGAACAGCTAGCCCAGCAGCCCAGAATCCATATGCCGCGCCTGTAGCCAAGGACCCGTACGCGCAGCCACCCCCATCCTACTCCCCTGGTGGTCAGGACACATCGTTTCGACAGGAGAAGACGCCAGCCGTGACAGGCCCAGGTCAGAGCTACGGACAGAATGCGGGTGGATACGGTGCCCAGGGAGGAAGCTACGGCGCGCAGTCAGGCTATGGAAACGACCGCTACGGCGGAGGTGCACCCCAGCGACCTGGCGGCTACGGAGGCCTTGGAAGGACCGCTTCCAACGACACCATGAGCACCGAAGCAGGCCGCAACGAGCTTTTCGGCAATGCACCCCAACGCCAGAAAGCGCAGCCGGCCCAACAGCCTAGCGCCCTTGGACAGAGCGGTGCCTATGGAAGCACCCCGAGCGGCGCATACGGCGATGCAGCTCCTGGTGGTTACGGATCCACACCTGGTGGCTATGGAACCTATGAAGACCGTCAATTGACGGCTGAGGAACAAGAAGAGGAGGACATCGACGCCACAAAGCAAGAGATCAAGTTCATGAAGCAACAAGACGTTGCTAGTACGAGGAATGCTCTACGTCTTGCTGAGCAGGCCTTGGAAACTGGTCGCGGAACCCTGGGAACCCTAGCGGCCCAAGGAGAGCGTATTCACAAGTGAGTCTGGCCCGACTTGACCATGAGCATGCACAGCTGACCAGTCGCTAGCACTGAACGCAATCTCGACCTTGCCTCCATCCAGAGTGACAGGGCTAATGGCCAAACCAAGGAACTGGCTCGTGAGTACCTACCCTACGTTATCAGTAACCGTCTTGACTAAAGCGTCGCCAGGCATCAATGCAAGCATGTTCTCCATCGTCCCGAACCCCTTCACAGGCAACTCCAAGCGCGAGAAGCAAATGCAACAGGCCATGGACCAGCACGCGCGCGACCGCGAGACCCGTGAAGCCACCAACCGCGCCAAGTGGGAGTCTGGAGCTCGCGCGAACGAAGCTCAGCGCCAGCTACAACAGGGAGGTGGCCCAGCGGGCCCCAACAAGAGCTCGCTTGCCGCGCGCTCCAAGTTCCAGTTCGAGGCCGACGAGGAAGATGATGCCATGGAGAATGAGATCGATGGCAACTTGGGTATGTCTTTCCTGTTCATCGTCCTATACCAGAACTCTCTGTCATTATGATTGGCCGTGATCGCGCATATACTGACTATCCTATGAACAGATGCACTCCACGGCATGGCCAAGAACCTCAACCACCTTGGTAGAGCAATGGGCGAGGAGGTCGACAAGCAAAATACCCACATCACACGCATCACTGGCAAGACGGACCAGGTTGATGACAAGATTGCCAGGAACAGGCTCAAGTTGGATCGCATCCACTAGGTTTGTTTTCTTCATGTAGTAGTGAGCAGGGTGAGTGCCCTATAGGACAGCTGAACTTTGTGTCCAAGAGTCACGGTATGATGCAAGCTGAAAGCCTAGCCATTGATACATAGAGGTTGGGACACAGCATTATTGGCGTTTTGGATACAATGGATTGTATTTCACATTCACATGGAATAGTATGCTGGCTATCGGTACTATGACACGAAGTGGTTATATTTGATGCTCAACTATGTATACTGAGACGCTGAAAATACCCCAAAAACCTTGACTCCACATAGCTGAAGGAAAGTCCATATGCATACCATTCCTGGTCATTACTCATCCCTCAAATAACCTGCATCATCATTACGCCAAAATGAGCTTGTATGTTGCCACCTCGAACGCGCGAATCTCAACCGGTACACCCTTCTCACCATTCTCTTCTGTTCCAACCCTCATGTCGCTGATCACCAAAGGTTCGCCCTCCTCGTCTTCCAGTGCGTTGACTCTGATTACTTTCTTGACGTCAACATCACCCCACGTTAGCACACCCTTGCTCTTCCCGCCCAAGCTATCGTAAATACGCAGAATGATGGAATGACCCTTCTTGATCGGTAATCCACCGCGGCTGACATCTTCATCATCCTCCCCACGCTTGATAGTGTCTAGCACAAGGTTGGGTGCGCCGTGGATATGAAAAGGATTCAGCAGACTGCTATGCAGAGTAGACAGAGGACCTTGACGTCCGACAATCTTGAGCGGGTTGTTAAATTCAAAGGCTTTGCGGACTGTGCGTTCGTCCAGACCGCCCTTGTGGGGGAAGATGGCGTAGCGAGTCTTGTGGCTTCCCATATCGGCGTGGGCGTCTGGTGCTTTGGGCGCACGAAGAAGTGAGAGGCGCATGACATTTCCGGCTACGGCGAAACCGTATTTGCTGTCATTCAAAATAGAGACACCGTATGTGGCTTCAGACAAATCAGCCCACTTGTGGCAGCAAACCTCGAACTTGGCCATGTCCCATGTTGTGTTGTAGTGTGTGGGTCGGCGTACAATTCCGAATTGTGTCTCGTAACTGGCTTCTGTGTTCACGATATCGACGGGAAACTCCACCTTCAAGAACTTCATCGTCTCGTGCCATTCGATCTCTGCATCGAACTCAATGGCGCTGGGTGTGTTTCCTACAGCTGCAGGTAGACTGAGCGTTGTCTTGATCCAGGATTTGTCAGAAATCTTCGTCTCGATCTCAAGACTGACTCGGTGTACGCTGTCCTCTGCGATAGTCACCTTGCTCGGCTCGAGTTCTTGACGAGATTGCAAGTGGTAGACCTCGACGTCCCAGGCTTGCCAATAAAGTGGCTTATCGTCATAGATGACAAGCTGGCCAGCTTTGGCACCCTTGGGGATGAGTTCGCGATCTGCGGCGATATCGAAGAGCGAAGTGACGGCGCCATTGGCGACTTGCACAATGAATTGGGAGTTTCGAAGCTCAAAGACATTGGTATGGATCTCTTCAATGGACGCCTTCGAAGCAGGGTATGCTGAGGTCAAGGGGTAGACGTTCAGAGCGCCCAACCCCTTTTGAGACCCGTCACGGTGAGCGAGACCGTACTGAGCATTAGCCATCCCATACTTCGTCCGGCTCGCCAAGCTAGGCAGCTTGACAATCTCGCTACGGTTCCACGGTAGAGTGTTCATTGCGAAAAGTTTCGTATCATGGTCCCAGTGACTTTCATCGTTAAACCCGAGTTCAGTAAGGGCATCGGAAAGCAAACGCTCGCCAGTGGCAAAAACTTCGGCATATATCTAGCAACATTTAGTGGGAAGCTGCTGACAAGGAGGGCAGCAACTTACGCGGTCAGAGTCATCGTAGCACATTTCAATTGAACTTCCAGGTAGGCAGTCATGAAACTGACACAACAACACATTTTCCCACATGTCGTCAATATCTTTCTTCGGGTATTTGTACGAGCCCTTCTTGCCGAAGCCGTTCTTGATTGTAGCCAGAGTCGCAAGATATTCGATATCCCTTAGCATGATCTCGGCCTTGCGGTTATTGCGCTTGTTGTTAGACTGCGTAGTGTATGTACCACGGTGGAGCTCAAAGTACAGCTCGCCGTACCACGTCACAAGCTCGGTGCCATTTTCGACTTTCTTCTCTAGACGGTCGAAGAAGTCATCCGCCGAGTCGCCCAGCTTAACACGAGGTAAAAGACCAGCTGTGTCACTGATGCCGCGGCACCGCCTGAGCTTCTCGAGATGCTGCCAAGTCGGGCCGCCGCCTCCATCCCCTTTACCAAAGACGATCAAAGACGATTTGTCCTGGTCCAGGGACTTGTGCTGTGTAACGCTGCGCTTGACGTCTCCGAAGTTTGCTTCGCAGGTATACGTCTCCGATGGCGGCATGTGACAGATGACCTGACTGTTGTCCAGCGCGACCCAGTTGAATGTTGTATGTGGGAAATTGTTGATGTTGTTCCAACTCAACTTCTGTGTAAGAAATCTCGTCATACCAGATATGCGGCAGATTTGGGGTAATTGCGTTGAGTATCCAAATGTGTCAGGTAACCAGAATGTACGGCATCTCTGACCAAACTTGCTTTCAAAGTAGCGTTGACCGTACAAGAACTGCCTAATGAGCGATTCTCCGCCAGGAAGGTTGGTATCGTGCTCGACCCAGCTGCCGCCGATAGGCTGAAAACTGCCCTCTTTGACCTTCTTCTTGACACGATCAAACGTAGAGGGGTAGTACTGCTCAAGCCACTTGTATTGTTGCGCCTGTGAACAGCAGAAGCGAAGCTCGGGGTATCGTTCGATGAGGTCGCACTGGTTCGACCATGATCGGTTGACCTTACGCTTGGTCTCGTCGAAGGGCCACAGCCAACAAGTGTCTATGTGACAATAGCCAATGCCGTGTACGATGGCCTCCTGGCCACTCTCGTACACCTTGTGCGAGTCTACATCCTTGCCCACGTACTCGGCGGCAATCTTGCGACCTGCTTTGATGCTTTCTTGACTTCCATTGCCGGCAATGAAAGCGTCAATGATGCGGTTGCAGACCTGCTGGGCATCGTGAGCCTGCGTTGAGTCTCCAGGAAACTCGCGGGCGGCGTCTGAGATCTCCCAAAAGTCAAAGTAGAGTGCTCTTGCCTCCAAGTTGACTGCCTGTACTTCGGCGGTGTGTAACGTGTAGTACTTGTCGGGTGCAGGTGGCTGGATGGAATCGCCACCGGGTGCGTTCCCGAACATGCCGTTGCAAGCCATCTCGATGTAGAAGGTATGCTCCTTGCCGTCTCTGTAGGCTTTGGGCAGGATCCATTGCGTTCTCTCACCACCACCGGTCAGCCCGTGGACAGTGTGTCCATCTTCAGTCCAGATCAGCCCCTCGTTGTTGGCGTCCCATACGAACTCAAGATGTTCCTTGTCGAGCATGTGCTTTGGAACTGTAAGCTGGACCTTGAACCAGTGCGTCGACCAGCTGGGACCGAATGACTCGCCGACCTTGGTAGGATGGAACGCATGAGAAGTAGCTTCTTTGAACAGAGGACGCGAGAGGTTCGGGGGCGAGTAGACGGAGAGCTTGACCCAGTCGGTGCCCGACGCAACAGCTTCGGTGAGCTTGCTAGATGACGTATGAGCATCTCGAAGCTAGGAATGGAGTCGGAGCTGTGGCACTGGTGTAGCTGTATGCTTACCCGATAAGACTCTGTTCCCTGTATTGTCCGCCATCAACAAACTGCCTCAAGCGGCTCTGATAGATGCTGTGGATCTGCTTGCCAACCGGACCAGCCGCCAGCTGGGGGTAATCTTTCGCGACCGGCACCGGCATATTGCGATGAGATTCTCCGCCCATGTTGGATGAAGATGAGATCGTGCGAGGATGTTTGGGCGCGGGTTATGTAGAGATGGCTTCAACGTCAGCTGCACGCTACAACAGCTGTGGTACCTTGCATGGCTGGTGCCGTTAGCCATCCATGTTGGGGCAGGAGCTCTCCCCGCATCTTGGCGATGGAGGCCCATGCTCCCTGCCCCCGTATCGATTACCCGCTGATCTCCACTTGGTGCTTCCATGCTTTTTGCCATCGTCTTCATTCTTCGGCATGCCGTAACGAAAAGGCGGTGAGTCTGCGTATGCGTGTTTGAATGGCCTTGGGGCCATCATGCTGGCACGACTTGTTGTTCCACCACTGAAACCCTTGTGCGTCTGACAGGCGATTGCTATTGTACCATCTAATCGCAACGACGTCGTGGTAACACAGAAAGAAGTGATTGTGAGAGGAAACTCTTCGCAGTAGCCTTATTGTTTGTGCGGTGATCGTGGTTGTAAAAACAAGAGTGGATAAGAGACGTCTCACTGGAAACGTACTTCCGAAATCCGTGTAAAAAGAAGCGCAAAACGCTCCGAGTTCAGGCAACAATAAAATTTTATTTACTCGACCCGGTGAGAAAGACGAACGAGGTATACATGTCTAGCCGCAGTTTGATCAATCGCTTTCAAATTATTACTGGCCGAAGACGTAACGATCCTCATACCAAACAACGGCACTCAGGACTTAGAACAAGAATAGCATTTCAAAGAATCGCTTTCTCTCATCTCTACAAAGTACACTAACGACGAATCTTCTCGAACTCATCTAACACTGACTTTGACTGTCTGCAACTCGCTGTCCACCAACCGCGCCGTTAAACCCCTTCAACAGAGTATACCTCCCCTTGACACTGACCTTGTATGTCGTGCTCTTTGTCTGGTCATTGCTCGTGGCCCCATTACAAGTAACACTGCTGCTCACCCCCGTCAAAGAGGCCTGGCTACCTGAACTCGAGCTACCGCCCTGTGTCGGTGCATCCACACCCGCCGAACACGCCGCATAGGCCGAACTTTTCAACCAGTAGGTATCCTTGCCATCGGGAGAAGTCCCAATAGGAATGTAAAGGCTGTTTATCTGCTCAGCTTCTGCGGATGCAGCTGGGCCCGAGTCGGCGGCGCATGACGATGCTGCTTCCGCGCCTCGCGCATTCTGAATCGATTGCGAGTTCAAGGCGTTGGCGGTATTGGCAGAGGTCAAGATGAGCACTTCGCCCAATGCATTTGTGGTAGCAACTGCTGTGCTGTTGGAGGCTCCTGATGAAGATGTGGAAGACGAGGTTGTCCCGTCAAGAGCCGCCGCTGCGGCAGATGCGGCATTGCCCGAGGAGAAGGATGTGGTGATGACACGAGCCTGTCGACCATCTGCTAACGCTGTTGCGTTTGTGAAGCTGTTTCCACCTTGCTGTGAGGTGGAGTCTGAGTCTGTAGTTATATTTCTAGGGGCCGACGGGTTGATGGAAGTGAATTGCGTATTGTATGGCTTTCCGTCTGCGTAGTTTGCTATCCAAGAGACGAGAGTCCCAGATTTTGCGATAAGCGGAATCTGAATCTGGTAGCCGTTCACCAAGAGGGCTAGAGGGTTGGAAGAAGATGGGTTGGAGGAAGTTGGTACGCGGACGCCGAAAGAGAAGTCAATCGGGAGGGAGATGTCAGGTAGAAGTGCGTTCAGTAGGGCTGTCCGGGAGTGAAGTACAGCAGGAAGTGCCGTGCTGGACGCTACGAACAAGACTGGAACAAGACGCATCGTTAGGAATAGTTGAGTATGCTTTTACAAAGACAGCGAGAGATGTACGTTGACCACTGCGACTACGTGCACACATTCTTATAGGACTTTCACCGCAGACGTCAATAATGTTAGATTACAACCTTTACATCATATGTGGACCATGGCCCTACTCCATGTTTCTCAAAAGCCTTCCACAAACAGCTGTTAGGGTAGGTCAGGCGCTCACTCTCGCATCTAGATGCTCCTACTGTGTGGATGAAAGGGCGCCAGCACATTATGGTGTCCTCTCGAAACCCGCCGGTTCTGTCTAGGAGCCTCCAAAGGGTGTAGTAGATGAGAGTTTCAATGAGTATAGGGAAGCTACCGTACGCCGCACACGGAGAAGGCGTTTTTGTAACTTTACTAGCAACTCTCACACAGCCGTCGTAACCGTAAATCTCAGGAGAGGTAGAGAAATTTGGCTGCAGTGCAGATACGTTATTGA
>Ga0268250_10000443_pt1 | contig 19725 bp, 21 predicted proteins | sample AgamicAsSfe_FD_200448 | JGI IMG/M metagenome (GOLD analysis project Ga0268250, IMG submission 200448) | Agave microbial communities from Guanajuato, Mexico - As.Sf.e (v2) (version 2) | ecosystem: Host-associated > Plants > Phyllosphere > Phylloplane/Leaf | place: Guanajuato, Mexico | collected... | reverse complement strand
GGGAGCAGGGGAGGAGGGTATTCGATTGGAGCTAGATGATGGAGTGATGATTGGGTGTTGGAAGGACGGCGGGCAAGTATGTGGACATGACTTGGACAGTGTACGACCGAAATGTGGTTTGGACGCCGTGAGTCTGCGCCTTACTTGGAGAAAGACGATTAGTGTTTCAGCTGAGGATGAGGAGAGTCTGAAACGGATCGGGAGGATCGGCCTGGCACTGGACGATATCAGGTTGCTATCAGGGTGGTTTTCAGAAGGAGGCAAGTTTGTATGATATTTTCATGGCTTGGAATTGCCAATTGTGTACTGTATAGCTTTCAGTATCATATACCGTTACTGCGAGGATGTCAAAAGGACGTTCACGTATATCCTGTACTCGAATGGCTGTCGTGCTCTGCAACTCTGCTTACCGCATCGAGGCCTCTTGTCCATCGGCAGTTGGGCGACGGCGAAGTCATACAAATCGAACCTGGCGAAAAGCCTTCTCTTGCTTGGCGACCTCTGCATGACATCCAGCACCTCCGCGAAACGATATTAGCTTGAATGCTTGATCGGACGCTGTCAGCGGAATGTAAGGACAGATAGAACTCGTCGATTGAGATGGTCGGATCGGTGTCCAGGAAACCTGTGAGATATGTCCCATACACGATGAATATGGTCGACGGAGTGTATATACCGTTGGAAGCCCAATCGGCGCTAGACATCGCTGCAAGACATCGGGAGCAAGCATCTGGTCTCCTAATATCGCACGCGAGCTCACCAACCACTCTGCCCGCCATACCCTCCTCCACCACCCTGCTGTTGTCCGTATCCGCCTCCACCATAGCCATTACTCGGATGACTCCCCATCGGCGGCGGCGGTGGCGCTCCATACTGGCTATACCCCGGCGGGGGCTGTGAATAGCTCTGACCATACTGTGCATGCCCTTGCGGTGGTGGTGCGCCATATGGATTCTGATTTTGCTGCTGTGGGAAGTAATTCGGCGCTGGTCCCGACGGTGGACTGTAGCCGTTCGCCTGGGGTGGTTGAGTCGCATAGCTGCCTTGACTGTGTTGCTGGGATGGGTTCTGGGAATAGCCGTTCTGTTGTGGGTATTGGTTGGGGTATTGCTGGTTCTGGCCTTGTGGCTTGTTCGCCGTGTGGTGCTGCGCTCGCTTGTCAGTATGCCCGTGGTTACTCATAAATTGAAGGACAGATACTGACTGTGACATGATGAAAGATATCGCTCAATGACCCCCCTGGATGCTGATTCGTCTGCACGCCACCAGCGCCGTAGTACTGCCCATTCGGTCCCGCCATCTGTTGTTGACCCTGCTGTCCTTGTCCATACGGCTTGCTGTGCCCACCGAGCAAGTTTCCCAATTGTGCGCCCAAGCCACCCGAGGAGCCTTGACCCATTCCATGCTGCGATGAGCCGCCGCCGAGTAATGAGCTGGCTAGGCCGCCGAGACCGCCAGCGCCGCCTTGGTTGTTCTGCTTGTTGCCGCCCATCATTGCATTGATTGCCATGGTCTACGTAGAAGATCTGCGTCAGCAACTCGAGTATAATTGGTAGGGTATGGTATTAAAGAGAGTCAGCTAACCCCTAATCCCCGCTCGCCATCCAGCCCGTCTCGTGCTTCTGGTGGAATTTCTTGTGGTCTGTTGAAGCCTTCGCCTTGTGGTGCCGGTGTGGGACCGGGTGTTGGTATGCCGTCTGCTTCGTCTTTTGGTATTTCCCTGGATGTGTTGGCTGACTCCTCTTCGAGGTTCGCGCATGCGACGAAGCGTAGGCTCACCATTGGCTTTCTCCTGAGGAAAAGCTCACGAAATAATATCTTCTGGCACTGAAGAGGGGAACTGTAAGGTAGGGAACACGTTGTGGGCTTCGAGGGTATTACTTTGCATCCCATTGAGCGGTCCTGAGACAATATGTAAGCACGATGATGTGTCAAGGCGGTTTCAGGGAAGAGCGACTTACCAGCCAGCAGGCAGTCTTGGAGGATTTATGTCGGGGCCCGCATCGGGACTGAGTGGTCCATTCTCTGCCATTGCGAGGCGTGGACGTGGTCGGAGTACAGGTAGGAGTAGTAGAAGCGAGCGTGAGGCAGGTAGATAGATAGGCAGGCGGAAATGGAGAGGAGTTAAATCGTGCTACGTCGCAACACCTCGAGGCTGAGTCTGAGTCGATGAGCTGTGAGCGCCGTGCTAGCCTGTGACGTGCGCCGACGCGCCGAGTGGACGGAGTCATTTGCGAACCATTGACGTCGACGAGGTCGCAGAACACATCGTAGTATACTCTACTGTACTGGATTACAAGTCAAAGAGAAACTCCTGAGAGAGTGCCGTAAGGACTTTGCTCAGTCTTCCCAAATACAAGGTAGTCCATTCTACTCTACTCTGTTTTATTCTGCGTAGTCATATCGGCATCTATACATGAGTCTGAGCAGAAACCCGACGGCACTCCCCGACATTTCTATGAACGCGGGAATGCTTGATCAGTTGAAGCAGCGTCTAGCCTGTATAAACGAGACAGTCTAGTCTAGTTATAATCCACCGGCATTTGACGACTTTGACACCCTCCACTACATCACAGGCGCCTGTTATTGCCGTACAGACACCAGACTTTCGCCAGCATGTAGACTGTTGGCCACTCTGGACAGGTAGGCATCCTAGTGGCTTCTTGTGACCCTGGCACTCCTCACAGTACCCTAGGCCTGTACCAATGACGCACTCTTCATTGATTGATATAACTGCCATTGGACATTCTCTGTATATCCACATCGAGATGATTCATTACCATCGTCATACCCACAAAGTTACGGTCAGTCCGATTACGTCGCCTTCGTGATGGCACCATCATAGTCAAATCCAAGCGGTTCCGTGATGTTGTAGTCGGCGAAACATGCGTACTGGTAGTTGCTGAGTTCAAAGGCATTGTTCTGGCTCTTCATGAAGTTGCTCATTGAGCAGAGACCGTCCACGCGGCTGGTCTCGTTGCAGGATCCACCACGAATGGTGTTGAGAGGAAGAATACCATCATTCAGACGCATTCTAATGAATTTGTGTGGGGCATCCGTTGCGTTATAGCCGTACTGGGTCGGGTAGTACTGAGTGCGGTATGGCTGGGCACTAGGAGTGGCGGCTTTGCATCCGATGACTTCGGTGGTGAGTCGGGCTCCGAAGGGTGTCATGTTAGAGAGGCGGAACTTGCCGATCTTGGGCGGAACAGAGGTATAGTCAGGAGGAGCGAGAAAGTAATCCATGGACATGGCTGTTAGGACAGACACGATGATATCTACAGCTTTGATTAGCCCCTGATCTCATTGGGATTGACCTGATAGTCATTGAAAATAGTCTCAAAATCTCATTGGGAAAGTGCCGTCGAGAATCTGCTCGAACTTGTGTACATGTGCTGGAAGCTTACCATCGTGGGAAAAGTCGGCGTAGAACAGCTCATTCAGGGGAAATGTAGCAGCATTATCGTCCAAGGTAATGTTCACAGAGCTGTCTGAGGCGTTGATGTACTGGTGGTCAAGACGCGCCAGGAGCTCTTGAACGTAGCCGATGCCTTGAGCACGACCAGTCGGATTACCGTAGGCGTACTGAGTAGTATGTCAGCCAAGACTTAAGAGATTCTCACGATAGACTTCATGCACTAACATCAACTATTTAGACAATTAGCTGGGAAACCACACAATATACTTGGTGACTGACAATAGTACTCTGTATCAAGAGTAATCTCAAAGGCTTGCCACTCCTCAAGGGTGAAGAGATCACAGAAGGCAGACATGCCAAGGCCAATATAGTTGCTCTCGTACGCGCAGATACTCTGCATGGCATAGGTATCATTGACGGTAAAGGTGAAGTCCTTTGGTGCAAAAGCGTTCATGCGTTGTGTAGCATTTGCCAAGTACTTTGGGAGGTAAGTCTCAAGTAGTAAATCACCAATTGCGCCGCCACTATTGATGGAGCCAGAGATCAGTTACCACAAGTTCAAAGTTCTGACTGGCGAAAAGACTCACACTGGATCGTAATCTCTCAGACAGGAGTCGTATGAAGCCAAAGTGTTGTTCTCAGTACCACCTGCGGAAAATATCAGTGGACATTTCGAGACATGTCTTCTTTTCTAAAGTATCTTACCCTCGGCGATGACGACGAGATTGTAAAGGTCCGTGAAGTTTGCGACATTTGGGTTTGGCGCAATATCAAAGCTTGGCCCGAAGAATCCCAATGCCCACTACTCTCGAAGTCAGTCAAGTTGATATATAGTCTGTTTGGGGAGTGCCCTGTACGTTGATCTCACTGTTCCAGATTCTGTTCAACTCGTCAGCATGGCAATGATTGTCCACGTACCACTCTCGATCGCTCACCTCGACTGGCTCGTCGTTCTGAGAACGGGCATTGGTCGTCCTGTGGCATTGTAGTTCACTTGTCCAGGCTGGGCGTCATACAGGATCCTGCCATAACGATTCCAGAACGAAACACCTGCGGCAAATTCGGTGGCAGCGCCAATATTGGTCAAGTAGCTTTCGCCCAGAAGATACTGCCAGCTATTCAAGAACTGCAATGGTCCAGTAAATCGTTCCTTGGGGTGTGCCGACGTGAAATTCGCAAGCTTGGCAGCAAAGTTCTCATCAGTCTCGCCATCATCAAAGGAACTTGTAGGAAATCGCTGCGCGTGACGTTGCAAGACATGCGCTTGCTCGACTTGACAACCATCAGGAAGGCCAGTGTATTCGATGCCGAAGTAGTTCTCGGGGTTGTCGCTGTAAGGGGTGATTTGTCCCCAGTACTGGCTGATCTCGGCGGGGTTTGTGAGGAGAGTGGTCAAGCCTGGGGCGGGAGTGAAGGTCGCATTGGTAGAGTTGGCTTCGCTGACATATGTATCACTGATGATTTGTGGCACGGCATTCGCTACTACCGCGAGTGCTAGCATCTTTGCAGCTTTGGAAGTCATGGCGGGAGTCGAAAGTGCTATGTAGGTGAGACGACAAGATCACATGGTCTTGGAACAGAGATTGTAATTTTCAGGGAATAGACATAGCAAGCTCTTATATTAATGATTCATGGTCGGAGAGCACTCGTTACGTACTGCAATAGGTTGGGTTAAACGATGACGGCAAGCGTGGTGTCCTCAAAGCGTGGACGTGTCCCTGTCATTGCGCTCTCCCCAGTGCTTTGCAGACGAAACATGCGAGATGATTCGAAAAACCCTGCTGTTCGGATCTCGATCTTGCGTTCAGGAGAATGGAGGTCGGAGGAGGAAGGCGGGACAGCTGACAGCTTGTGCCTCCAGTAAGTCTATATTACATGTGTACTTCTATCTGTAGCACTACTGAAACTTTACATTTGTCATTAACTTATAGATCAAGAAGCTTCATTCTGACTAATCGACCACTGTATTCCCTGCAACGTCGACGTTGGCATCAAGCGCGTCCGAGCATATCATTTACAGTCGGCGGCAGAAGATGCTTCTTCACGAGTGGCCTCAAATTCACCGGCACAGCATTGCGCATTTTCCACTTCGTGCCTCTGGACGTCTTGTCCTTGCCTTGCGTCCACGATTTGTCGTAGAAGATGGCCTCCACGAGTTTCGTCTCGAACGGCTCTCGAGGTTTCACCTGCTCGTACATGGCAAGCTGCTGTGTAAGAATCTCGGCTGGCAAAAGCCCAGACGACAACGGATCGGCCTGACATGCTACGACGCCAGCACTTGACATCCATCCCCCGCCGACCTCTTCTTCCTCAGCCTCGAGTCGTGCCGAGAGACTGTTCATGATCTTTTTCCGCATTCTGAAGGTGAGTTGACCAGCGGCGCTTGCATATGTCCAGGCAATGCGGAGTAAACTGTACATGCGACTGTTCCATGCGATTTGAAACATGCGTTCGTAGACGATATGATCTGTCGCCCTCATTGCCCAGTTTTCTGCAGCGTACACAATGATCCATACGGCCAGATCAGCGGAATTGGTACGCTGACAATGCTTCAACAGTGCATGCAACGGCGCTTTTGACGGGCGATACTTCTTCTCTGCTCGGAGATGATTCACAAGCCTGACTGCCTGGACTAATGTCCCGCGAGATGCAATCGCGTCAAGAAGCTCGCATACTGCTGCATCTGTAATCCAAGCAGAACCCCAAATGTCGTCCAAGAGGCTGAGATAATCTGCAACGCTTCCACCGGTGCTCAGGAATGTGCGAAAGCTGAAGGGTATGATAAGATGTGCCGACTGTCTCTCGAAACCTGATTGTGTGAAGAGAACTCTGTCGAAGACCTGGCGCATGATATTCTGCTTGAAGTCAACGGTCGTGTTTGCGAGCAGCAAAGCAAGCCAAGTTCCGGCATCAGGTGTGACCCTCTCGAAGAGCATTCGGTTGAGTATGTTGTGAAAGACTTTGGGTAGCTGATCCTGTGCAGCAGTGAACAGTAATCGATTGTAGAAAAGTGCAGACGGCGGAAAGTCTAGCCCATGCATCAGAGCCAGTAAGTCCCAAGACTGTGCGATCTTGCGATGTGCCGTGAGAAAGCACAATACTCTGTAAAAGACGTGCCAGGACAAGAATGGCCTCAGATCGGGTGATGTCAGTAAATCCATGATAATCGACTCAGCCTGATTTTTGGAACTCTCGTCAGAACGCAGGACGACCGGTGGACGCGCTGTTATGAGGGAGTCAACGTACTCGGCAAGTGACCTCACTGTCCAAGTATCAGGCTTCGGGACATCTTCGATGCGCCGCGCGGCATTAGCAAATCTCGCTTTGCGGCTTGAGTGTTGCCCTTGCGTTGAGTCTCTGCCAGATTGAGAAACCTCCTCTGCATCGACCTTGTCATAGAGCTTCTTCTCGATATGTGCTCGCGCGATATCGATAAAGTGGCCAAATCCTTGGAGCGTCATGTGTCCATCGCCAAAATGCAACATGGGATACTCCACCGTCAATCCATAGTGTGGATTGTAGGCAAAATGATAGTATATCTCTAGCAAAGCCGCCTCAGGTCCTCTAACCTGCATCCGCCTAACATCAGCTCTTTGCGTCTGCGTATGGCTTCCAACAAGATCCAGGATCTGCTCCCATGTGATTGAATGCTCATTCGCTGCATGGTACCGCCAAAATCCCTGCCTTGCTTCCTCGCCTCGGATGACCTTCAAGCTCCCGGTGAGCGCTTTTTCCGGGGATATGCTGCCTGGTATCCGAAGGACGCGATCAACTTCGTGGTTGGACATTCTCTGGAGGCTAGCGGGCTTCATTCCTCCCCCCTTGCCCCGCAGTATAACTTCATCTTGAATCTGGTCATCGCCCGCGAAAGGCAGCAATGCTCTTCTATCCGTAGATATTGATTGCTCTGTTAAATCGAGTCTTTTATAGGAGCATGGCGGAGCATAGGCTGCAGTGGAATAGCACTTTGCGTGCCGGTGTGTCGAAGGACTGCCTGGTGCAGGCCTCCTACCACTACGACATCGTAGCATGAAGTCTCGTGCGTTTGAGCCAGCATTTCTAGAGGACGAGTATGGACCTTGCCCCGGCCGCGATATAAGCCGTGGTGCATCCTGCTGCTGCAGGTTCGCGCAACCAAAATTAGTGAACGACGATATTACATCTCCAGTCACATCACTGACAGCGTGCGTCAATGACCTTCGTGACCGTCGAGCAGCTATGCCGGCGCAATTCGAGGCTGATTGTGTCACATCGAGGCTGTGAGCTAAGGCCTTCGCCGCGGTCGTAGCAGCTCGTCGATGAGCATTGCTACTAAAGTTCATGCAGTAGCGCTATATTGCAGGTTGCATCAGTCCTCGCCGTCTACGTCGTGGTCTTCAGTTGAGCTTGGTTGTATTCGACAAAAAGTTGCCAAAGATCTGCACCACTGATTGATGATTACTGATTACTGATTACTGATCACGTCTTCGCAATCTTGGCTACCCTGAACTTTGATCTTTGGACGCTCTGGAGCAGCTGGCGACGACCTCAAACACTACCTTCCCTAAGTACAATCAACTTTGTGAACATAGAGCTACGGTCCACGATTCGAGCCGCTATCAGCATCTCGGTCCTCCCGTATATCAAGCATCTCGTCAAAATTTTCTTCACACGGCCTTTAGCAGCCTCTACTCCACGAGACTCAACCTGAACAGACAGCAATATCAGAGCTACCCTGGAAGAGCTGCCCACGCATCAGTCCCTCTCAATGTCACAACCCTACCTGCTATCTCGCACCCTCGACCCCATTTTCGCCCTCGTCATTGGCGGCAGCTCTGCCTGGCTACGGATCCAGCGTGAGGAAGTAGCACGAGCTGTCACACTATCTAGTACTACGAATCCTTCCTCGCCGTCCACCATCGCTCCACAAGACCTAGGTACCACACAACCTCCGACACGCGAAGGCGTCCAAGTACCAACTCATAGCGATACGTGGGAGCTACTGAAAAGGAGGATTCGGAATGTGGATGTGCGAAAATGGGATCTGAGGAACCTGTGGAGGGAGAGGGATAGCTGGGGAGTTGTTGAGCCGTCGCAGCTTGGGCGGAGGCGACCGGGGTGAAGTGGTGAGAATAGGAGAGGGACGACTGAAGCCGCAGGGATTGCTTTCAGGCACAGCACTTATCATGACAGGATCCCAAGCTCGGGTAGAGACTATGGCGTTACGCCAATGGCTGTATGACGACCACAGCCAGGGCGGTCAGCTGCAGTGGTTGCGTCGGCCGGGGTTGAACAGAGGGGTTCGAGCAGAGTCTAGAGTTGGAAAGCTCGAAAAGAGCCGTGAGGAAGACAATGTCCGGTGCAGTAACACTGTCAGGTGCAACATCAGCCACGGCTCAAGTCGAAGCAAACAAAGACGATGGGGTAGTGCTGTAGCTGTGGTGAGGGATGTCTGCTGCATCGCTTCCGCCTTCCACACACTTCGCGCAGTGTATCGGGTCAGGCAGGTGATGCATCGCATTGCTGAGGCGACCATCAGGCTCATCAGTAGTGTTGAAAGGCGGCATTGGGGACGAAGCTGGAGAAAAGAACCAGAGGATGTGACGCGGAGACTTGCTCATTATATCCGCTCATGTACTGCAACTACGATAAGGCCATTAGATGGACGGGCTATAAAACACCACGGACCAGGAGCACTGCAGATTCAAGCAAGGCACAGAGATTTGGGAGAGAGGAGGAAGAGCAGACATGAAGTGTGGTGACACAAATTCTAGACAATGCTTTAAAGGCATAGGCCAAACTACATAATCTATCGCCCATACATCCAGATCAAACAATCCTTTGCTTCATAGCCTCCTCAATCCTCCTCTCAATATCGAAAGGCATCTTCGTCGCATCCACTACCACAGCAACCAGCCCCTTCCTACCCATAACTTTTCCCTTTTCGGACCTTGTTTCATTTCCCGTTCCCACAAGTTCCACGAACCCACATCCACTTGCCACGTCGTTCGCTAGCAACGTGATACACCTCTCAACCTCATCCTTACTCAAGACATTCCTACTGCTATCCTGCACCCTTCCCACCAAGCTTGTCATCGAGAACGTCTGTCGTCGTGATACTGATGCCACACTGCCCGAAGAGCCAGACGATCTGCCAGGATTCGAAGCCGCACGTAACATGCACAGCGTTGAGACAATATCCGGCATACGGGACAGCGCAGCTCGACGCTCCAAGCACTCCCGAGAAGGTATAGTTGGTGCGGCAGCAGCAGCCTCTTTCTTGGCTTTTAGACGTTCGAGCATACTGCTGGTACGCCCTAATATGGCGCGGGATGTCCGTGTCTCGACCTTAGCGCTGGCAGAGCCTGCTTTAGAAGAAGTCTGAACATCCAAGCTTAACGCAGCAGGCTTGATCAGACCCTCAAGCTCACGCTGACCTCTGGCGAACAGCGGTGCCATCTTCTTGAGGCTGGGCGATGGCTTTATGGGCGAGATGGGAAGAGTACTAATGAAGTGAGCAATCTCCTCCGCGTCGGCCTGATCGAGGTGGGCCGGGAAGAGGGATTGGGAAGCTTCCCACGCCGAGCGCAGCGCTGTTGCGAATGGCTCAACTAGTGAGTGGAAGGTGAAAGTGCTGGCCGCAGAAGAGTCCTCGACGAGCTCGAGACAGGTTTGGCCTCGACCGTGGTCAGTGAGGATGAACTGAGGAGATGCCGAGGACATAATGCTTTTCGTTAAACCAAGACAACGCTGGATATCGAGGACGGAGACGGCTCGCTTGCCCCAGATCTTGGCGATCGCGGGAAGAAAGGTGGTGAGCCGTATGGGCACGGCTGTGCCGCTGTGGCCATAGTGTAGGACGAGTGCGTTGATGAAAGATGATTGCAGGTTGATGATGTCCTGTAGCTCGGTAGGCAGCTCCCGAGTCATCTTATGCTTCCCATCGTATGTAAAGACCGTAGTCTCGTCGTCATCTTCATCCTCATCTTGTATCGTAGGAAGACGTGCGCTGGCTTCGACATCCTTTAAGCAGTCCTTGTATTTGCATGGTTTCGTGGGCGTTGATTCAGGTGTCGGGAGGCTCTGAGGATTCGGTCGACTCTTTCGCTGCCCACCCTGCACTTTGCATACTGCAAGCTTTGGTCGTTTCCTTACAATCACTTCTGCTACCTCGCCTTCATCTTCAGAGTCCAAGATTGCCGCGAATGGTCTTTTCTGCGTCAGGACGCCATCGGCCGGAGAAGAGGCCTCTGTTTTCTTGTTCAAATACTGGTTCTCGCTGGATTTGCCGACTTTTGTAAATTGAGTAATGGAGGTTTGCATTTAAGCTCTGTAGTTCTGCTGTATAGATATACTAATATTGATGGTAGCAGCAATATAGCAATTGAGGAGTAAGCAATCAGTAGAACTAAGCAGCTAAGTATACAGTTGAAAAGAGTGCAAGAAGTGGTGTGTTCGTCCGCAGGAATGTGCATAGCGAGGTGAGTCGCGTTCCCAGGACAATCGCGTCGGAAAAGCGCCGATGCACGTGACTGAACTCCAGGCGCGCATCGGACGTGGCATCTTAACACGGTGAAACACCATTGCTGCATATACTGACAGAGCGAGAGTAATTGAGAGTGTGAGTCTATTTGACGAGTAGAGTAAGATAGAAGAAGAAGAAGAAGGAGGATTTGCTCAAACAATTCAACCGCTCTGCATTGCTATTACTGTACAGTACTGCACAGTACTGTCAACCGATTATTTCATACTGATCATATCATACGCGTGACCCATCACTTGCTACTGCCAAACCAGCTCAAGATACCACCTTTTGCTTGTGCAGCCTTGTCCTCCACAACGCGGTCGAACTTGTCCACGGCACCCATGGCCTGCTTCTTTGCGTCCTCCAACCGCCTCTCTGCATCGTACAGGTAGCTCTCAGCCTGCTTCTGGTATTCACCACCGCGCGCTTTGGCTTGCTCGACCTGTGCTTGAGCCTGAGCCTTAGCCTGCTCGTACTGCGTCACAGCCTAGGAATGTTAGTGACACTAGTGCTGGATAGTTATGATACAAACTAACGTGGGTTTGGTACTCGCGGCTGCTGACTTTAGCCTGCTCGTATGTCTGTTGACCCTTGGTCTTTGCTTGCTCATACTGTAATGGGTATCAGTGCATTTGGTCTGACCAAGAAGAGACGTTCGTACGTACCGCATCTTCAAGGCTCTTCTCGGTGTCGCGGCCGTACTGCTGGAGCTGGTTGGCGTACTGCTCAGCAGTGCCCTTTGTCTGTTGGAACTATAGGCTTTGTTAGCATGGTACAACGCAAGGAAAAAGCCAAGCTGTTGCCTACAGCACTGTCGACTGTGGAGCCGACTTGTTGCGCGCCCAGACCGGCACCCTTCTCGACCTGCTTTTGACCACCAACTAGGCGTGATGCATCGTCTACAAGCAGTCAGCTTGGTGTTCAGTCATGATTGGATGTTTCGCCATACACTCTGCCTTCTTCTCGGCAAGCTTCGGGTCACCTCCAGCAGAGTAAAGGTAGTATCCAGCGGCAGCAGCGGCTGCAACACCGATTGCGGGAATAGCTCTGTTGGACATGGTTGATGAGTAGTGGTAGAGAGGAGAATCTAGGATTATACTTGTTGGTGCTTGAGGTGATGGCAATTGAGGGATGCGTGATGAGAGAAAGATTGGCGTCTCCAAGGAAGTGACGTATTCCACGTGGTGAGCTTGAGGTACCCCACAATCTCAGACTAGACGACAATGGCATGTTGCAGGCGCAATCAACACTTCTTTCGGGGTTCTTTGCTTACTCCAAAGGACATACGCTGCTGTGGTCCGCAGGTCTCTGCCATCGCAAGGTGTGCTTCGTAAGGGGACGACAACAGGCGTGATATACGACTTTCCAGATGCTCCTAAATCATCATCATCACTGAGGCTCCTCGAGCCCAGTCACCGGCTTCAAGTCCGTACGCAGTCTCCTTCTTCGCAGGCATGTCAGATATCGAGACCACTATAAGTAGGCAATCGACATTTCAGCCCTCTAAGCTCGACGGACACATCGACTTAACGGACAATACAAAATCTGCCGACGACATCGAGCGACCGCGGCCTCAAGAAGAAGAAGAAGAAGAAGAAGGAGAGGAAGAAGACCTTGACGAACCCGTCGGTCTCACCAGGACCCGAACATGGAGGACAAATAAGGCAAGAGTGAAGCAAGAGCTCGCCAGGCGTAAATACGCCAAGTACGCTGGACCAGATGAAGCAGATGCGACTCCAGTGGGCACGATAGATGAGGTTGACGACGAGGGCCGAGAAAACCAAGAAACCCGGTCGGGCCACCTAAAGAGAACACCAACAGTCACACAAAACCCCGTCCGCCGCGGCAAGCAAAAAGTAAAAGGTCTCTTGAGCCGCAGGAAGGGCAAAGGTGCTTTGGAGGGCGACTACGTGGTAGAAATCCTCTATGAGAACCAGCGCGGATCCTGGCTCTTTGGCGTGCCCTACTACTCCTCCGCCTCCCTCCTCAACTTCGACCACACCGCATGGACCGACCCAACGGGGCGCCCCTCACCCGTAGATGTCACAAACGCCCAACTCCCCGATCCCAGCTGGCAATGGACCTGGCCGCGATGGTACGTCGACATGTCTCTCGATGTCGACGAGCAAGGCTGGCAGTATAGCTTCATGTTCCACAACCGCTTCACTTGGCACGGCGTGCATCCCTGGTTTCACTCTTTCGTGCGGCGACGGCGATGGATAAGGAAGAGGGTGCGCACGGCGGCTATGACGAAAGCTGTTCTTGAGAATGTTGCGCCTGGTTCACGCACCACGAAAGCAACGACAACCTCTCGTCTGGGAGCCGAATACTTTTCCGTAGGAAATGGTAATGCAGGAATCGCATCAGGCTCGGCATCAGCATCCACATCTCAAGTCCTCGGCGCCGCACACGAATCGCACGACGCTGGCGAGGTTCTAAGCGTACAAGACCTGCTGCAGAGATTGAAGAAGACAACGCTCGATCGTGAGAAGATTGCGCTGGTATTGCGATATGTCGATGGCGCAGGGGAGGATCTGCACCACCTGGCGGACGAAACAGCACATATCATGTCCATGCTCATGTTCCAGCATTCACGACGCACGCTACTTGCGCGGTTGGTGCAGAAGCTGGATGAGCGGTTGACAGGCACAGGGAGTGAGGCAGGGACGGCACCGAAGGACAAGGCAAAAATGGTTGAGCCTCCGACGGCTGAGCATGATGATGTGGACGTGGAGAAGAGGAAGACCGAGTATCTGAAAAACGTTGTTGTGGTTCTTGATGGAGAGATTCGGAAAATGGAGTATTGGAGCGACTTGGTGGAGATAGCAAAGGAAGGGAAGGGCTTGGGGACGGCAGAGGCGATTACGGAACTACCGGCGCCGACTAAGAGTGATTGATGAAACGAGACTAGAGACGAATGACGAGAGACGAGGCACGCATGAAGGTGGTCTTTTGAGGCTACGTGGTCAAGCATTAGCGTGGAGTTACAGGTACTGGTGCAGGTGAATACAGGGCAGCTGCTTCATGCAGACTTTAGGTTGTGAAGTATTGATTCAGTGATTTCAGAATCCGGGCATTGTCTTGATCCGGCTGTGAACGGTGTGGTAGTCGCTAGACCGTGCTGTAGGCAATATGCTCGGCCATGCCATATTAACGAATTTAATAAGTCTGATCAGTAACGTATAGTGCTGTTGAGGAGAGAGGAAGATGTATCATTGCCTAATTATGTAAGCAGAAAAGACGTGGTCTGAGCCTGTTATCATCGACTCGGTATCCAGTCAGTTCTTTCTTGCCGGAACTCTGCACAGAGCCCAACAACTTCCGCTCCACTCGAAACGATTAACCAAAAGCAGACCCCCTGAACTCCAGATGTACTCCATCACCATGTGCATGGTGTCCGTCAAGGTCGAATAGTGTCGTATGTGAGACCGTGGTCTTTGATTCTTTATGCCTCCTCCACGAAGCCAAATGTGTTCTCGCCCGAGTATCTGACATGGTGTCAGCATTGTCCTTGACTGACCATGATGCTCCCTAGAACTGAAAATAGCTCAAATACGACTTACGTGATGTAAAGGAACCCATCCTCATCCTTGTGCTCTTCGTAGATTGCGCTCATCAATGCAGCGGTGGGTGGCAGGACCTCATCGACGAAGATGAAGATGGCCTTCTCTGGTGAAAGCTTGATGCGCTTGCGGATGACGTAGACGAACTGGCCTACGGTGAGGTCGGCGGGAACGAGATACTTCTTCTTGTCGATGGTTGCTATGTCGGACTTCTCGACCTTCTCGCAGATGACCTGTAGTGTGGGTGATATGTCAGCTTTACCGGTTCGAAGTGCTCGGACCTGCTGAAGCTCTCTCTGACCAGCCTAGCCTCTGCGGCGACAAGAGGCGGCGGACGGTCACGATTGCGAGAGTGATGACTAATAGATATCACGACTTACAGGAATGCGGTCAGCATACTTCTGACGGATGCGCTCAGCTTCGGCCTTGCGCTTCTCGAAGGGGTGCTCGTCCTTGAACTTGGAGCGCATGTTGACGATGAGAGCTTATCGTAAGTGCGGGGTGGCTGGTCGGAATGAGCTTAAGAGGTGTGGCGGAATGCAGACGGCCTGGCTGGATGAGTTGACGAAGTGGACGATGGGGTTGATAGGTTGAGTAGAGGAGGTAAGAAGCTTCGATGAGGTGGTGGAAGTGAGGTGATGTAGGCAGATAGAGGATGAGTAAGATATGGAATGACAACCCGGTGATGCGAGGCAGCAGCGGAGCTGGGCGCCAGATTCGACACGTGATGACGACTGAGAAGGGAACCTTGGAACCTGAAGGAGATTATTTGTCGGTGCTTGTGCTGACGCCTGAAACATATTAACTGTACATACCGCCTTTGACTTCATTTGTGCATACTATTCTGTCTTGGGCTCTCAGTCAGATCCAGCAAGCTACACGACTCATAGGATCACTTCCAGGTGTACACGTCTCACATTCATCTCTTCGGCGAGGACAACCAACCATCGCCACGGCAAGGTGTGACGGATAGCGAACTCTCCTTGTGTGTAAAGCTTGATCGCAGTCCCTGTAAACATCGACAATGCCTATCCTATCTGCCCTGCTGCGGCCTACCCCGCGCATCACTACCCATGTCATATCAACCTTCACAAAGACCTCAAGATTTCAACCTGTAATAGCAAGAAGATGTCTAGCAAACGGACCTGGAAGACATGATCCTGATCGAGAGCCTATTCGCCTGCTCTCGGAGGTAGATGTTCATGGGAAAAAGCTACCAGCAAAGGATGGACCAGAGGAGTACTCGAGGGGGTACAGGACATTTGCCATCATTCGACTCATTCTAGGTCTTGGCCTCATGGGGGCGCTGGTCTACGATATGGTGAGCAGCTACTCCGATGGGACTGTCGATCTCTGCTAACTCTGGTCAAAAGGCAACTGGCACAGTCATACCGGAAGATACCAGAGAACATCTCGAGCCTGCATCGCTTGCTGAGCGCGATGCTGTGACGAAACGGGAATCAGGTATTTCTGGATCCTCGTTGCTACGGCTTCGCATGGAGGCATTTGTTAAGGAGCAGCAACAGGTTATCATCCGCGAACTGGAAAGCATTGATGGTGGGAAGTTTCTAGTGGACAAATGGGAAAGACCAAACGGAGGCGGAGGCATCAGTTGTGTTTTACAAGATGGAGAAGTCTTCGAGAAGGCCGGCGTCAACATCTCGATTGTGTACGGTAATCTGCCAAAGGCCGCAATTCAGCGAATGCGCGCAAATCACAAAGCCCTGGACCCCAATGTCGACTCTCTACCATACTTTGCTTGTGGATTAAGTCTGGTAATACACCCGAGAAATCCAATGGCACCAACTGTGCACCTCAATGTTCGATACTTCGAAACCTCGAACGCAGATGGCACGCCAAACACCTGGTGGTTTGGAGGCGGCACTGATTTGACACCGAGCTACCTCTTCGACGAGGATGCCATTCACTTCCACAAAACACTCAAAGATACCTGCGACAAGCATGACCCGAACTATTATCCACGCTTCAAGAAATGGTGTGATGAGTACTTTGTGAACAAACATAGAGGCGAGACACGAGGTGTTGGCGGAATCTTCTTCGACGATCTGGACGAAGCCGAGAAGGACCAAGAGAACCTGTTTGCTTATGTCCAAGATTGCCTGACATCCTTCTTGCCAGCATACGTGCCAATCATCAACAGACGGAAAGACATGCCGTACAAGGACCTTGAGAAGGATTGGCAGCAACTTAGACGAGGCCGCTACGTCGAGTTCAATCTCCTTCATGACCGAGGAACAAGCTTCGGGCTTGCGTCACCAGGAGCACGTGTTGAGAGTATTCTCATGAGTCTACCACTGACCGCCAGGTGGCAGTATATGCACGAACCAGAAAGGGGTAGCAGAGAAGAGAGACTGGTCGGCGTGCTCAAGACGCCAGTCGAGTGGCTGAGTGCAGTATGAGACGATGCAAAGCAGAATAGAACAATGACGTCCTGCTGTATTCGTTGTACTATGCTTTCCTGGGACGTCTTTGCCGTCAGGAGTATCAAATGAGACGAAGCAGCGATACCCATAATACTTGGCATGCAGCGCGAACGGAGAGTTGCATTAGAGCACATTAGTACTTTCGTCCGTAACGGCCTTGTCTCAAAGAAGCTCTCGAGCCGTCGCCGCCTCTGAGGGGCTGCCCCGCCGAAACACCTTGAGGCGAGCAGCAGTTTTCAACCATCTCTCACACATCCACCAGGTATTCACATCGTATCGCTCCTCTCTCATGCTTATGATTGTTCGCTGTCTCAAAATCCTCGGTTTCCACCCCAGGAGACTCTTGTGATCGTGATGATGATGACGACGACCAGGATGACCATTTGCGTCTCCGCCTCGCCGGCCAGGGAGCCCCGATCCTTGTCGCCCAGGATGTAGCAGCACCTCGTTCTATTCATGGTACGCAGCAGGCGCCCGACGAATGCAGGCTTTGTACGACTGATCTGGTCTGGATCTCGTCAAAGTCACATTCGTCGTTTGTCAAACAATCGCTTCCCACTGCAAACGCCTTGTGCTACATCTCACAATATGGGATTATTGTCACCGCCAAATGCACCTTCAATGAATTCGTCCTTGCTATTCTCTCATCATCATCGCTGGATCAGTCATCGATACACCCGCTGTATATATCCCAGCTAGTCCGCTGTGCCGTGTGAGTTACAGCATTCTATTCTTTGCAGACGTCAAATAAGTAGTGCATCAGCAGCAGCGTCAGCAGCATCAGCAGTATCAGTAGCAGTAGCAGTTAGTCTCTGTGACAGACGATCATGTCTACTTCCCCTCAGCGAACATCAAACATCACCGCCATCCTCAAGAACAACTTGGTCTCTGCCTCTCTCAAGCTCGGAAACCATGCCGACCTGGCTCCTTCATCTGACAGGACACCCTCGGTTGCTGTCGGTGTTCCAAAACTCCAGATCAACCATTTCTTGTCTCGTGGGAATGGAATCCTCGTTCCAGTCATCCCTCTCGATGAGCTGCCACTGCAACTTCATGGTGTCCCTCAATGTCTGAGCTGGGAGGCCACTCGTGGCATGGCTTTCCTGGGCGAAATACGTTCCAGCAAAACCATGTTCAGCATCTCCACGACCTCCAACTCCCAAGATGCTTCCATCGAGCCTGCCGAACAAGCAGATGAAGGCTATGATACTGGAGAAGACTTTATCCCAAGCTCTGAGACTGCATTTCCCACCATGACAGCATTGCAGCTATCCATACAGAGTGCTCTCACTGAAGCTGAGTGGGAGGCAGACCCAGTAAGTTCAAAGTCTCGCTTTTGCAATTGTCATGACTGATGTTGATGGCAAACAGCATGCAGATCTCGACGAGGACTATGCCGAGCACGCTCGCATCATCGAAGCTCAACAGCACAACTTTACCTTTCCATTCTCGATTCCCTCAACTCCGAAGCCAGTTGTCATTTTGCCACGACCCGTCGCCGGTCGAAGCAGCGCTGATGTGCACAGGGACCATCTTCCATTTATGCCGAGTACAACCAGCCAGAGGCCTCTTCCACCTTCTGGCCTGGAACCAGATGAGAGTCTAAAAGAGTACTGTACCTATTGGATCCGCACTGGTGAGTGCGCATACACACAGCAGGGCTGCAAATACAAGCACGAGATGCCGCCCAACAAGAGCACACTTCTGAAAGTCTTTGGCACCGACGTCTGGCCGAAGTGGTGGATTGAGCGTGAGCATGAGCACAAGTTGAGGAATAGAGGCTACACGTCAGGAAGTGGTGAGCGAATGAGCCCACCGAAATACCCTCAGCCCTCCGCTGGACGAAGAGACATGATGACTGGGAGCTCATGGCGCCCTGATGTCGGAAGAAAGCCAACGACGCCCATCACCGCCTTTTCAGCCGCTGCCCGAGCACAGCCTATGGGCAGAGGAGGACGACGTTCATCAAACGACAAGCCTTCGCAGCAGCCGAGGATGGATGGTGTCAACAATCAAAACTCAATGACCAACAAGAGGTTCGAGACACGCAAAGCAGCAGTCGATGCAAGCAAAAGCTTCAACAGATTCGTCTTGCCCATCGATGCTATCCTTAAGGATCCCTTCCTGTCTCGATCAGCTTCGCCCCAAACAGCAGCTGGCATGGACGATGCGCTCACAGATCTGGGCAGTGACTATCAGCCACTTCAGCCAATGCAGCCATGGAAAGCAGACGATCAGTCCAACGAGCGTCCAGCACAGACGAAGGGCATCACCTACACGAGCGGGTCACCACGCAAGATATCATTTCCGAAGCTGTTTGTCTCACGTTCCCAGGAGTCTGCTGGGAATAAAAGTGGCGAACGCAGTGCAGGCTCCTTGTCTTCTGCTGGCGGGACGGATGTTGAGAATAGTGGCAGCAGTACAGACGTTGCCGCGCGGGAGCTGCAGGGCGAGTCTGTTTCCAAGAAGAAGCACAGGTCCAAGGAACACCGCAAGGACAAGAGTCGTCAGGCTCAGAAGAAGAAACATGTGGATGGTGAGAAGCCCAAGGGTAAGACGACTGTGAGCAAGGAATGATGTGCTTGAGCTGTGTTTGACACAAATTGGATGGCTCCAGGGTGTCCGGGACTCCGAATGACATGATGACTGACGATTCTTATAACTTCGAATCTTTATGCGATGCCTCAACCATGGCCTGTCGTGCAGTATGCCACACTTTCACACCACTTTCCCATAGATGATCTTGCCACACTCCAGTCGTCCCATCGGCCCGCAGCAGCCTCGCCTCCTTGTGCC
>Ga0268250_10000442_pt1 | contig 19729 bp, 20 predicted proteins | sample AgamicAsSfe_FD_200448 | JGI IMG/M metagenome (GOLD analysis project Ga0268250, IMG submission 200448) | Agave microbial communities from Guanajuato, Mexico - As.Sf.e (v2) (version 2) | ecosystem: Host-associated > Plants > Phyllosphere > Phylloplane/Leaf | place: Guanajuato, Mexico | collected... | reverse complement strand
TCCCAGCACCCTCCGTATACCGTCCAATGACCCCTCTCTCCTCCAACCCCTGCACCTTCCTCAACTCATCCACCTCCTCCACCCCCTCGCCCCTCCACTCATTACCCACAACCTCAACGTCAAGTTCCCGCATACACGCCACCACGACGCCCAAGCTCTCGAAGAAGCCGTTGACGGCCACGCGGAGCATCCGGTTTGTGGTTGCTGTGTAGTGTGTTTGGAGGATGGTCGGGGCGACGGATGAGTAGGGCGATGGTGTGGTGAGGGAAAAGGAACGCCGGACTAGTGGGGACAGTTCTTGGTCGACTGAGAGGACGCGCAGAGCGATTGAGGCGAGTCGAGCGGTCGGGAACGGGATGTGGAGGGTCAGCGAGCAGGGGAAAGCGGTGGAGGTGTTGTTGGAGAAATTGGACTGTGTTGCTGAGGGCGCCATCGTGTGGTGGAAGAAGTGGTTTCTTCTGAGCTCGCTACAGGGCAGTCGGCCTATGGTGGATATACTGTGTGGATGTGGACAAGAACGAGGACGAGGACGCGAACGCGGGCAAGAAATGGACGTGCCTGTGGTAGGGGAAAGCAATGCAGACCTTTGTGTGACTTTCTTGAAGATGTACCAGACTTTCGTATTGCCTTCTACGGTTCGCTACCCCGCTTGAACCGCCATTGGAAAACATCATCATCGATGGAACGACATCCGTCATCACGAATTCATCTCATCACCAGACCAGTTCCTTTCTCCAGAGACTAGAAGTTACAACATCTACCTCTTTCTGGCTCATTTCCAACAATCACAGCCTAGACTCCCGAAACAACAGTCCATCAAGCTAAATCAATATGTCTTCCATACGCCCCGTCGCCCGCGTACTCCGCACCATTCAGCGTCCAGCCTTCACTCAGACTGCTGTCAGACCGTACTCCTCATCCAACGACACTGTCGGACCTAGTAAGTCTAGTCTCTCCAGCCCTTGTGGCTTACCAGCAAACCCCCCCCTCTCTCCCTACCTACACCTGTTCCGGCACACTAATCATGCCCCTCAATCTCGACACCCAAATCCGGCCTCGCCTCCGACCTGAGCCACTCCGTCCACCTAAAGGCCCATACTCACATCCTAACAGACAAGACCCACACAACCGACAAGCCCTCCTACGACATCCAGTCCGACGCCTCGAACAAAGCACAGGAGGACCGTAAAGGCAGCGAGGGAAATTCGTCTGCAACGCAGGAGAGTGACCAGCACAATAGCAACAAGCGGGCGGAGCAGGAGACGAAGGCGCCAAAGGGAACCGTTATTGGAATGAATGATGAGAGAGGTGGGAAGGGTCTGTGAGTTTGGAGATGAGGACTAGGGATGTGCGAGAATGTGATCATGGGATGAGCATGGAATGGAAAGAAGTGGGAGGTGTACGATAATCGTTTCGAGTCGCCTGTGGGCATTTGATGGTGATCATTATACTCCGCGTGTATGTAAATATTTGGCATACCACAAGGTAATGCTATATGATGCAGAAAATCTGCCTTTTGGTACACGTTATGCATTTATATGCAAAACATTCAATCCACTGGCCCAATTTGTGGTACGGCCGTGCAACAGCGTCATACGATCCGATGCGTAGCCCTTTAGATTACCTTGAGTCATACTGTCGAGCTTATGCTCATATCAAGGTCGACTGCTGCTATTCATAAACGTGGGCTTCACTATCATTCGTGAATATTCAGCATGAGATCATGCTCTTCCGACCTTGAAAGACAGAATCTAGCAAACGAACATCAGTAGAGTCTCGTCCACGGCACACTCAGCACTCACATCGTTCTTCCCCACAGCCACAGCATCATCCTCACTAACCCTCACACCACCCACAGTCTCAACAAACGCCAATGGGACATCTCCCATGACTTTTCGGAACACGTCGCCCACTGTGGAGTTTCTGCATATTATGTCAGCTCAGCATAGCGTCCAGCGAATCCGTCAACCCCTGCATACCTCTTCACCAGCACGCAGTCTTTAAACACTGGTGCTTTCACGCCGCCGGACTCCGAGCCGGATGTGAAATTGGCAATATTGCGGACTGGGAAGACGGGGACGAGACCGAGGAGCTCGGCGGCGCGTGTGAGGGATTGTACGACGCCTGTGCTGCCAAAGCGGTAGAGTACTGTGGGTTGTGTTAGTCTCCTGTAGCCTTCGCTGTCCCAGATAGCATCTGCTCAGACTCATACGTACCTAGATCTTTCAGGTTCTCGATGCGTCTTTGGTTGCTCGTCAGCATTTGTTCCCCTCACTCACGAACATCGCACTCACGTCTTCAACTTCTCATCACACTCCTTCAATCCACCACCGTCCGGATCGCCGGCCTCGATCAGGTCTTCCCGCAAGTCCACGAACTCGCTCCCCTCCACATACTTCACAAAACCCTGCTTCGCTAACCTCCTCAAAAACACTTCACTTATCGCACTCTGCAGCACCAACGTCTTCGGATCCTGCATCTTCGCAATCTTGGCAATATTCTTGTCTGCGTCCGCATGATCGATTTTATTTAAGGCGATAACGGTGGGGAACTTTTCGTCGACGAAGGCTTCGACGACGGTTTCGATGGTGGATTCGGACCAGGCTTCAAGGGGCTCTTTGAGAGCGAGGCGGTCGAGGAAGCGAGCGATGATCTGGGAGGTCGCACCGTAGCCGGAGAACTGGCCCTGGAGGGTTTCGACGGCGGTGGCCTCTGAGGTTTGTTGGTGGCGGTCATCGGAGAGGTGGGAGCTGGGGAAGGCACGTACTGACGGCGATGTGGCGGCGGCGTAGGCCTCCCCTGCGAGTTGGTCTTAGCGTTGAACCTCAACATGTAGTGTTGTAGAATCGTACCACTTGTTCATGAGGTTCCCATATATCCAGCGTACAATCTCGTGCCGAAGCCATCGTATGTCGTTACTGGGGTCGTAGCCTCTTGTCTCCTTGCCTGTCGGTGTCAACAGTGTCCTCGCTTGCTCGCCTCCGAGTGACTGAACTGATACACACCTTCAGCATCAGTCGTCCCCGACACATCCACAACATGAATCAGCGCATCGGCGTGCCGTAGGTCATCGAGGAATTGATTGCCCAGTCCTTTGCCAAGATGTGCTCCCGGTACCAATCCAGCAACATCAAGTAGCTCTATAGGTACACTCCGTCGACCCTCGACACATGAACCATAGTTTGGCTAGTCTGCGGATGAGTGCTGGTAGAATTGGTGGTTCTTGATATTCCAGGTTTCGTACCTTGCAGCGGTCCTCGACATCAAAGCGCGAACACGCACAAGCGATCTGGAGGAATCCGATGGCTCTTTGCGGGTCGATTGTTGTGAAGGGGAAGTTGCCTGTCTTCGCGGTGGCTGTGACGCTTTAGTTTGTGTGTCTACTGCGTGAAGGTGGGGTGCGAGCGGAAGGTATTGGAGTGATCACAGTCTTACCATCTGTCAAACTATTCAGTGTTGTGGACTTGCCACTACTGGGCTTCCCGACCAATGCGATCAGAGGATCTCGTGGCATCGTGGTGAAGGTGTGGGTTGCGCTCAAGTGCTTCAGAACGGATGAGTCGTTGCGATATTCCTCATTGGCCAAACAGTCTCACGGATAGAACTCCTAGCGTGCAAAGCTTAAATCCTGACAGACAACATGCTGGGGCATAGTACTGAGCAGAGTCCCTACGGCACTCTCCCCGAGACTTCTAGACTTCTTTCCTGCGACTGTATTGCATGGCATATCAGCTATAGTTCTAGGGTCGCATGACGATATTATACTCTGATATAAGTCTGAGAAGAATTCCTACGGCACTCTCCCCTGGATATTTCCGAATTGCTTGTCCTAGTAGTGTAGTATGCAGACTCCTTATACCTTCGACCCCGTCGAAGCCACGATTGACACTGTTCACGATGCTATCTTCAATCACGATGCAACCTGCCACCAGATAGTCTCTGCATTCCTAGCACGAATCCATGTCGTCAATCCCAAGATTAATGCCCTCATCTGCCTCAATCCCGATGCTCTCTCAGATGCAAATACCCTGGACGATGCTCGCCAGAGGGGAGATGAGCCAGGACCCTTGTTCGGAGTACCCGTCATACTCAAAGACAATTTCAACACATCCAGCATGAAAACTACTGGTGGTTGTCTCGCCCTTAGAGACTTACAACCAACAGCAGATGCGCCGCTTGTTTCAGCCTTGAAGCGTGCCGGAGCAATTGTCTTAGGCAAGGCGAATTTGCACGAGATGGCACTGGAGGGTCTGAGTGTCAGCTCTTACGGAGGTCAGACGATCAATCCATACGATTATACGAGAACGCCTGGAGGGTCTTCTGGTGGCTCGGGCGCGGCAGTGGCGGCATCTTTGTGTGTATTTGCAACGGGAACGGACACAATGAATAGCTTGCGATCTCCAGCATCAGCGAATAGGTCAAATCCAGACAGTCCTAATGTATCAAACATGTCACTAATATATATATTAGCCTGTTCTCTTGTAGACCTACTCGTGGACTCATCAGTCGCGATGGTGTCATACCAATCTCTTATACGCAGGTATGTGGAGGTGTACATACTGAAGTCATCCTCAATGAACAAGATCTGATATGACGACAGGATGTAGCTGGTCCCATTGCGAGATGCACAAGAGATCTGGCAATAGCTCTATCAGTGATGGCTGGTGCAGGCAAAGATCATGGAGATCCAGCAACTCTCGACGCTCCTGAAACCATTGACAGACCTGTTTACACAGCATCACTAGCTGAACGACCATTTGTAGGACTTCGTATTGGTCTACTGTCAGGATTTCTCAGTCACGGGACTGATGCGGAAACCATTCCTGTGAAGCAAGTCATAGATAGTGCAGTTGCCATGCTTGAGGCCAATGGAGTCACGGTAGTGCAAATTGATGATACTGTGTACGATGCGCAAAGCATACTCACAAGACTCGATACCCAGCGGTTTGAGTACAGAGAAGCGCTTGACAGATATCTGAGACGTCCAGATTTGGCCGGTAATCGTCCAAAAGACTTCCATCAGTTGTACGCATCGAAGGACTTCCTCGTCATTCCAGCACAGTATGAGTATATCAAGACAGCGAGTGTGAGCAGCACGTCAGATCCAGCATACGAGCGTGTATGCGCAGGCATAAAAGAGTTGACAAGAACACTTTCCGCGACGTTCGCACATCATAGACTCGACGCGATCATATATCCTCAGCAGAAGCGTCTTACTGTCAAAGTGGGCTCGCGGTCACAAGCACAGAGAAATGGCATATTGGCAGCTTTGACGGGGTTCCCGTCAGTATGTGTTCCCGGAGGCTTTTCTCCAGCGACAGCAGATGCACCGATTGGTATCCCCATTGGCATGGAATTGCTTGGAATGCCATGGACAGAACACAAGCTATTACAGATAGCATATCAATTCGAGCGATTGACGCAGATACGCAAGCCTCCCGTGCTTGGAGATGCCGCCAAGGATATGCATGAGCAAGCCTCGAAGTCGAGGTTTCCTGCAAGCCAGGCTGTATCATCAGCATATCCTTTGGGGGTCTTGGAGTAAAACGATGCCCATTGTATATCAGCCTTGATGGAGAAACAGCCCAATGCTAGCTGTTCCTGTAGTGAGGGAGGTGGAATTTCAGATGATTTTGCTGTTGAATGGCCTTATGCATGCAGTGGAACGAGGTGCTTCCGCAGAAACATTTGATTCGTGCACGATATACTAGAGAGCACTTTCTTTGGCCGGTGCTTGTCCCGGATGAGGGAAGAGCAGCATCTTGAGGTGTCAGCAGCAGGGATGTTGTCGATTTTACTTTCACGAGAGGCTTCTCCACACTACGACTTCGGATGGGAACTCCTGACTGCGTGTGGAGTCTGGAGGGTGCCGAGATTGCTTTGCAGCGTCGATAGTGTCGATCGTCCTTTCGCTGGATTTTGTGAAGTGGGCATTATTGTGCGAATATGTATGCGACGCAGTATTAGTGGATAAGCATACGTTGGCAGTCTCCTGTGTAGTCTGTACTTTGCAGTCAGCGTAGTATAGCATGCCGTATATAGCCGACGACCGCACTTCTGCTAGACAGAGGCTAAGCCAGGACTACCTTGTATACTGCCGCACAGAAGCTCTGTTTCGCATTCGCACTTATGCAGAACTAGTCACATTTCTAATAAGCGCTGTGAGGGCTAAGCAATAATCAGCAGGGAAGGCAAGCAGACTAGCAGTCCGGCCTCACGCATACAGGCTGATAAATCATGGTGATTCGATGCCTCGCACAACGCCATGGAACGGCGATGCAGAAGTCCAGTACGATTTGACTGATTTGCGCTAAGGTACAAGCCGAAAAGCATGGAGAAGGAGAAACGGCTCGGACAGAGTAAAGCCACTCACCTGCAAGATGATCTGGTGGCCCAAGCCTCACTTGTTTCAGCCGAGTCAAAACGCAACGCATGTGGGAGAGCTGGGACCTACCGCCTTGTGAAGTTGGTCGCACAACAACGCTCGCCTCTTGGAATCCTGTGCCTGTCTGTGCCTGGTCGGATGAAGACCCGATTGTGTAACCTCAGTATATAAGCATATATATCAGACGTCGGCTGTTGCCGAGACAATTTCTGAATTTACCTGTTTGTCTTGAACTCTGGTGATCAAATACACCGTGGTGACCAGCGGCGGAGTGATTGGTTTTTTAGAGTTCAAACATATCAGCTAACCAAGACTTGCCCATCAGCCGGGCCAAGGGCCAGCCAAGGGACTCAAGACGCTCACCAAATTCACACTCGCACTCTGCTGATCGCGGCATACCAGTGGCATCATCGAGACGATTCGAATGTTATTATTGCCTTGTCAAGCCTCTCGAAGGGGGCCTGACAACAAAGCAATATATTGCAAGATGTAGTCGTCATCCCTCGCTGGCCGGGACGACGCGCTTGTATAGGAAATCTGAGTCGAGCATTGGCTCGTGGAGATCGCAATGAAGAGGAGGAAAGACAGCGATTGGCAGGGCATATTTCTTGGCCGTAGCTAGTGGTGGTGGGGTCGGCTTATAAGGTTTCCACGGGACTGACGAGGTGCATATGCCTGCTTTTGCATCTCACTTGGTCACTGGATGATCTCTCTTTCCTCCAACATTCTGTAGTACAAACACTTTGTTGAACCTCGTTGCCCTCACAGGGCTCTTCGCCGCTGCTTCTGCACTGGCGTAGTCGTCTTCTCCAACCGCGAAGAGCGTCGAGGCAAGCTGGTAATTTGCTCATCACAACAAGAGGCTCGAGGTAGTAAACTGACAGGAATCAAGTCAGTTTGCGCTTGCGTTGCTGTCCGTTCCTTCAACACTTCTGCGTTTGATATCACTCTTTGAACGCTTGACGCTTCCAGTAAGTCCATCCGGTTGCCCCGTCGCTGATGGAGAGTATCATCTGACGGCCGCTGCCTGAAGATGACGAACGCGCTGAGCTGTCAACTGACCTATATTATCACCAGACTCAGACTCACCTTTACAAACTTCACCTTTTTAATACTCTCTCACTACCACAAGGTGTATCAATCACCATCATCATACAATACTGGACAATCTGTCACTCCACCTCAGTAATACCGTCAGCAATTTGTCAAAATGTCAAATTTGAATGACGTGCAAGAGCTTCCACTCTCACCTGAGGCACCTATCATCCACTCCGAGGCAGCAGCTTCCACCAACACGGCAGACACTGGTCATCCAGAGGCTCTCACCTCCTCTTCAGCTCAAGACTTTTTCAAAATGTCAAATTTGACTGACGTGCAAGAGCTTCCACTTTCACCTCAAGTACCTCTCATTCACTCCGAGGCGGCAGCTTCCATCAAGATGCCAGAGACTGTTGATCCAGGAGCTTTCACCTCTACTCCAGCTCAAGCCGATGGTCTTGATGAGCAGGTCTCATTTGGTCGCCTTGACGAACCCGAAGACTTCAATCGTTCCTTTTCGTTCCACCCAGCTAGACAACCTCAATCATCAGACGCCCATATGTCGCGGGGCATTATCACTGGACCTCCACAGACTCCAGTGATGCAGAACTATACATTCGCACCTGCAGCACCTCGGACTCCAGTGATGCAGACCCATAGCTTTGGAACTGGACCAGAGCCTTCACCTCACCACCAGTTCAACCAGTTGCCTTCTGCTCAACATCAGCTCAACCATTTGCCCTCGACTCAACAGCAGCTCGGACAATTGCCATCAGCTCATCAGCAGCTGAAACAATTCAGCTTCGGAGCTCAAGATGTCACACCCACTCATGCTGATTCTTCTGCCATGGGAGCTCTGAGCATGACAACCCCTACCAAAGCTGGGCGAGGACACCGCAGAACTGCTAGTGAGTTTGTCGGAGGTGTTGGAGGTGACTCAAGAACTGGCTCAGCCACTAAAGTTCGTCACACGTCTGTTGACGGTGTCAACCTTGCTGGCAATCCTGTCACTCAGCCGATCCAGCCATTCAACTATCCCAGCAGTGGCCATGGTCGCAAGAGTTCATTGGCAGTGACCACACCTGTCAACCAGCCCTCATCTCCCGAAGCTCCAGTAATTGATCTCGATGCTGCGAACGACCTCTCTGGACAAGTCAGTAGCTCTCAGGATGTTGAGACACCTCGTGCAGCTCGCATGGGTTCCACTGGCCTATACGTTCCTCTTCCATCCGCCCTCAGTGGCTCTGGAACGGGACGTGGTCAGCATGGCAGAAATCTTTCGGCAGGATACACTCCAACTCGTCGTCCTCCTCGTGTTGGCTTTTCTGCTCGAGTCGATTTCATTCCTCGTCCATTGTCGACTATCTCCTCTCAGAGTGGTAGCTCCATGTCAACTCTCCGCAATCATTCGATGTCAGCTTCCATGAGTAGCATCACCGCTCATATGCCTGGCAGCCCTCTCGCAACACCTGTCAGAAACAACCATCAGGGCAATGTTGCCAGTAACTCAGTCAGCAACAACTCGAACGTGCCTGTCAGGCCTCGCGCAACAAGTACTGTGGACGTTGCTTCTCCTGCTGCCGTCAACATCGGTGCTGGTAACGTAGCTCAGACCAGACCCAAGTCTGCTCAGGCTTTCGCTGCGTTCAGCAAAACTGCCAAGACCTCTCCCATCAAAGCCACACAGCCAGCAGGTGTTCAATCTCAGTCCAAGTCCAAGCGCAAGGGTGTTTGGGATTCTCTTCTTGGAAGACACTCGAAGTCAGCATTGCCCCCTCACGTCAATGCGCAACAGCTTAACGCTACTCGCATGCAGGAGCCTGCCCGCGAAGCCGCTGCTGAGCCGGCGACTGAGCTGTCTAATGTCGCTGGTCCCGTCGAGTTGAGCTACGACTTCGACAATGACCCTACAATGGTCCTGACAGATGAGACTCTCTCCACCAGTGCTCCAGCTGCACCCCAGGTCTCATGGCCCAAGACTCCAGTCAAGGTAGTCGACGATGACTCCGTCATCATTGACCTTGACGATGCCCTCGATCTTAGTGGACCATCTGAGTACAGAACTCCCAAGGGCAAGGGTTTTAACTCAGCTAGGAAGAGTATGCACAGTGGACATGGAGGACCTGCTGGAGGATTCATGCATCATCGTGCCCAGAGTGCACCATCCAGTTTTGTCTTTGACGCCGAGCTTGGCAGGATTGTCAACGACAGCTCTCACTCCGCCCGCAGTTTTGCCATGGAGGATGTCTTCGAGGAAGAGGATGATGAGCCGAAGGCTACTGACGGAGCACCTTCTCTTGTTGTCGACAACAGTGCTACTGCCTCAGCAACTACTTCCTTTGACGCTGACCGCATGAATGATGGCGAGTCGTCTCGCGGACCATCATCCCCTGGGACTGGACGTAAGCCTCGGTTTGACGACTCAGCAGCCCGCCGCTTGCAATACAACCGCAACTTCACCATCGGAAACAGCCACTATCGCAAATCGAGCGTGTCCAGCCAAGTGCTGACCGGTCCTTCATCTTATTATGCTGGTTCTGCCACAAGTGAGGACTTACCACAAGTTCTCACTCCCGAGCTAGTCCAGGATGTTACTCAAGGCTCTGAGCTTGGCACGTTGAAGCAGAAGGACTCTGCCATCTCGCGTACCCCTCAGTCGGCCACTGACTCGTCTATGTCATCGCCCGCAACTTCACCTCATGTTGCTAGTCAGCCCCTACTTCAGAAGCAGCACCGTGGTAGCAGTACTACTAGCGCCACCGCTCCTTCTTTCCTCGAGTTCTGCGCCAGAACCCCAAGCGTCACGTTCGGCGCGCCTGGACCTGAGCTGCGCAACGCCGAGGATATCTCGTTTGCGCCCATCACTGCCGACCACGGCACTCCTCGCGTTGTTCTGCAGCCTCTCCACCCCAATAACCGTCTGCCAGCAGTCCGCTCAGTCAGCTCAACCATGAGCTTGGCCTCTGCGGCACCCTCCACCCGCCGCAAGAGGTCGAGCCTGGGCAACCTTTCGCGTCTTGTCCACGGTCCTTTCTCGGACAAGAGCAGTGTCTCCCTCGCTCCTCCCACCGAGGCTGGTAGTGGCGTGAAGGGTGCCAAGAGCACCAAGCGTCTGTCTCGTGTCTGGAACTTCCTCAAGACCAAGACTGCTGCCTAAGGTGGCGATTATGATTTCCTCTTTTCTTTCTCTCTTTTAGCACTTACGGCACTCTCCCATGATGTACATGGGATATATGAATGACGAATACATGGACGATGACACGGATGTAGGCGTTGGCAGGTTATGTAATAGATACCCAGATAGATTTGCTTTTTAGCTTATGGCACTCTTCCAGATCCTTTTTGTCCCTTGTCTTTGCCTAGTGTATTGTCTGTCTCTTGTCGTTCTCTTGTGCCGACAATATGGTAGTAGCACGTTGTGTAGACCGTATCGCTCAGTCCTAGGAGAGTGCCTTAACATATGCATCCTGCTTCCGATGACTCTAATGAGGTCTTCTTGTATGCTGACATTCCGGTATTTTCACACTATGTAGCACGCCCTGGCTAGTGCACGGAAATCGCCGTAACCTGGACAGCCTGTCTCTAATGACTCTGATAAGATCTCCTCCAATGCTGACATCTCGTTAGTTTTATACTGTATGTATCGTCTGGCGTGCTGCTTGGAGGGTACCGTGACCTTATATCCTCCTTCAAATGCGGTCCTCCTGTGTGCTGACATCGATACTGAATTACACTGTATGAATCGCCCTAGTTACTCCTAGGAGAGTGCCGTCGTCTTCTTTCCCCATCCCTGTACTATGTATGTCTATTTCTTATGCTAATCTCTTCTGCTGACTTCAATAGCAAAGTACACTGTAAAGAACGGCCTTGATAGTCCCGGTGAAGTGCCATCCTCTTCTTCCCTCGTCCCTAAAATGTATACTATCCGCTCTTCTTGGCTATCCTCTTATGCTAACATCGACCAAGCATCCTGCATGGTAATGTCTCTGGTTAATCCCTGGAGAGTGCCGTAACCAGTTCTGAGGCCATCCATGGCTTCTAGACTGAACATGAAACTGCCGAATTGTTGACACCATGTCATAATAACCAGGTAAACAACCAAAACATTTCGCGCCGAGACAAGTCTAAGCGCGGGGAGTCGGGGCCATTCTGTGGGTCGTGGAGGGTTTTTCCAATTTGCCCTCGAACCTCTTGGACGTGATTCATCAACTTATTTGTGGATTGGATATTGGCGAAGAAGGCTGTGCAGCGAGCTTGGACGTGTGTGGGATGTGGTTATGTGTTGGACGGGGATACTGGAGGCGTGGATGGTGGTGGATTCAATACTATTTGATCTTCTCTTGTTTTCTTCACCCTTTGCTCCTTCCTCTCTCCTCCAACATTTTGCATTTGCATTCCTTTCCTTTCTCACCACACTTCGACTGAGACATTCATTCCTTCCACGTCATCCCAACACGACTTGCAAACCCTTGCTACTTTCATTCTCAACTCGGTCTTGATCTTTAAACTTGTTCATCACTACTGCTTTTCGAGCATCAGCAAATCAGCATCATGAGGTCCTCAAGCACACTCGCTATGGCAGTGGCATTCGCTAGCACGGCTTTGGCCATCACACCCATCACGATCAATGGAAACGCGTTCTTCGCGGGTTCTTCAAGATTTTACATTCGTGGGGTCGACTACCAGCCCGGAGGATCCAGTGATCCTGTCGACCCCCTCGCAAACCCGACGACTTGCCAGAGGGATATTACGTACTTTCAGCAGCTCGGCATCAACACTGTGAGAGTATACACCGTGAGTCGACTTCACTCCTAGTCATCATTGAGCTATCCATTAACCTTTTCCAGGTCGACAACACAGCGTAAGAAACCAGAAACCAAAGACAACCTCGATCAAAATAAGAATCACACCTGACACATCGCGTCCAGCAACCACGACACCTGCATGAATGCCCTCTCTGCAGCTGGCATCTACGTCGCCCTTGACGTCAACAACGGACTATACTCGATCAATCGGGATGATCCTCAACCATCTTACAACGCGGTCTACCTGCAATCAGTCTTCGCCACAATCGATGCGTTCGCAAACTACGACAACACCCTGCTCTTCTTCTCCGGCAACGAGGTTGTCAACGCTCCGGACAACACAAATGACGCCCCCTACGTGAGAGCTACAGCAGTCATCACACCTCACCTACATGCTAATCGGCATAACAGATCAAGGCTGTCGACAGAGACATGCGCGGCTACATAGCCGCCCGTAAATACAGGTCGATCCCAGTCGGATACTCTGCGGCCGACGTATCGAGCAATCGCTACCAATTGGCGCAGTACATGAACTGCGGTGCCAACGCGACCGATCGATCAGACTTCTTCTCCTTCAACAGCTACTCTTGGTGCGACCCCAACACCTTTGTAGGTTCTGGATGGTCTGGTTTCGCCCAGATGTACAGCAACTACAGCATTCCTTTGTTCCTTTCCGAATATGGTTGCAACACCAACCCGCCCCGTCCATTCCAGGAAGTTCAGGCACTGTACAGCCCCAGCGAGATGGCAACCGTCTACTCTGGCGGTCTCGTCTACGAATACACCGAAGAGGCTGACAACCCAAACGTAAGTTCTGGGGTCTGCTAACACATATTGCGAAAGGACGTTGACTGACATGATCCCATCAGTTCGGTCTCGTAACCGTCAACTCCCCCACCGCCGTAACCCCCCTCACCGACTTCAACAACCTCATGGCCATGTTCAAAGCCAACCCCCTTCCCACCGGCAACAATGGCTTCCAAACGAACCTCGCACCCCAGCCTTGCCCAGCTATGTCCGCAAACTGGCAAGTCAACGGCGATGCGCCTCTCCCGGTCATGCCGTCGAACGCGGAAGCCTACTACACAAACGGAGCTGGTACTGGACCAGGTCTTAAGGGTACTGGAAGCCAGAGTGCGGGTGCGAGCGCGCAGGGCCCGAACGGTGGAACTTCGAGCTCTAGTGGGAGTGCGAGTGGCACGGCGACGGGAAGTGCGGCGAGCGCGAGCGCGACGAAGAAGAGTGCTGCTGGTAAGGTGGAGGCTGGTGTCGTCGCGATGGTTGTGGCTGGGCTGGTTGCTGCGGTTGCAGCGTGGTAAAGTGGGAATGAGGCTACGATATGGCGTACAGGATGGGGTAGGGGCGGAGAGAAGATGCTACCACTATGCACGGAATGAGCATGAGTTAGCAGTGTGGAAGCATAGGAGAATGTACGAATAGAAGAGCTTGGCCGGCCAGCTATATCAGCAACGCAGCAGAATTTGGGAATGCTACGCATCTCTCCGTGTATGAATGACGTCGATGCAGTTGTGTAAGTGCAAGTGGGGTTGAAAGGGTGTGCAGGGAGAGCAGGTGACGGCTTTGTGGTCAATTGATTGGATTGGAATATCTCGCACAGATGTAATCGCGCACGAGTCTATTTAGAGACTACAGTATCGATGAGTACGAATGTGTATCCTGCCATCCGCCTGCCACACCAGTCCGATGCTCTACGTTGTACTCTTCTCTGCGCGACAGGGATCCAAAACAGGCTGCACCGTCTGATTCCACCTTAATTCAGCTGCACATAATTACCTGCAACACACCGTATTAGCCGTGAATCAACCACCAGGTTCTCAACACACATACCAGGAAACTGCCCCTGCCTCCCCCCGACCCTCCCAGTCCACCACTCATTCACATTATCCGTCCTTGTAATCACCTCAATCACCTCGCCCGCCGAAAAGCTCAGATCGCCCTCCGCTTGCGCCTCGTAGTCGTACAGCGCCGTCACCGTCTCCGCTGCTGGCACGCCGCTGAGCCGGCCCGGTTTCGGTTTCGGTGGAGGCGGCTTTGCTTTCGCGCTCGCGGCTGCGCCCCAGGAGCCGCCGCCGATGGAAGGCGAAGCGTGTGGGGATGCAGAGGAGCCCACCTCGGGAGAGTGGTAGGCTGGGGGTACGGAGTTGGAGGTGGAGTCGTAGGAAGGGCGGCTGTAGGTGGATCCGTTTTCGATGGCAAGGGGTCTTCCGGCACTGCTGGCGCCGATGGCTGGCCGGTTGCCGTATTTCGAGGCAACTGCGCCTGGCCGGCGCCCGCCTGTGGTTTTGTAATGTACGATTGTCAGTTGCTCGGTCTGTTCCTGGATGTCGCCGCGTTTCTCCTCAAAGGCTTCCTCGATGGCTTTGGTGAGGTCGAAGTAGCCAATGTCGATGCTTTGCATCTTTTCGTGTAGCGTGTAGAAGACGTTGAGTTGCATGTAGTAGAAGGATTGGAAGAGCGGGCCGATGAATTCGCGCTCGAGCATGAAGAGTCGCGGGAGCTCGTCTTTGAGGAGGTCGTTGAAGTAGTTGTATTCTTGCGTCGCTTGTTCCGTGTCGGCTTCGGCTTTGTACATTGCCTTGTCGTCTTTCAGGGTGCGGTCTTTCTTATCTTGCAGCTTCTTTAGTGTGGAGCGATGGCGATCGTAGTCGAGTTGCTTGTGATCTCGCTTTGTGCCGACTTTCTTGATGACTTTGATGATGCCTAGGAGTTCGACTGCCGGTCCGATGACACGAGTCTCGATCATTTCCAGTTCGGGCTTCAGTGTATCTTGGAGCTCTCGTACAATCGCTTCGTACTGCTCACATGCTTCTATTCCTTCTGGATTTCCTTCGGGAATGCTGGAGTTGGGATCCGACATGCGACCTGAGATGGGCTTATATATTTCGGCAATGGCTTGTGAGAATTCAATCTGATGCGTGAGCATTCCTAGGACCCTATCAGCAGGTGCTATAAAGATGTGCGAAGGTGTGTAACGCACCATTGATTGCGTCGAAGTATCTGCAATTTTGGTCAGACCATCCTGATGTAGCAATGTGTGTGCAGCTTACTTCTTAGATTCTGTGTGCAGCTTTGTCGTCTCTTTTTCAAGCTCGTCGAACCGTCTTTCCGCATCAATGTATATGGCATCTTTTGTGATATCACCCTACGATTGATCAGCATTTACACTGCTACAACCAGATTCGCGGATTGAGGCTCACGCACCATATTGAACTTCTGCTTGAACATTTGAGGCGTCTATAATGTCATGAGCTATCACTCCGTAGTTATAGCTGTGATCGTGTCTCCTCACCCTCATGGCGCTCTTCGTCAAGCCTTTGAAGCTCATCTTGGCGATTCAAATGTTACTGGAGACCGGGAGAATATGGTATTGTGATGGATGGATGTAGCTAAAATGCGGGATAGAGGAAGTACTGATCACTGTCTCGTAGTGGATGACGCCGGTCAAGTGGCTCAGCAGCTTGTGGTAACAAGGCACTAGACAAATGCTGGACACAGCTGGGGTGTATCAAGGAGGTTCGAGTACGTGCGATTGTGTAGCTGAAGCGAGTTGCGATCCAAATCAAATTAATATGTCGAAGCTCAGTCAATCGCATTACCATCGCATCACACTCCCCACTACGAGGAGATGTCGTCTGCCTACCGGTCTAACCTCGGACCGATCCTCACTCTGACTAAATTGATCAACTTTCGCCTCATCCCTCATCCCTCTTCCTTTTCTACCATCCTTCCCTCCAGCACATTGAACATCATGTCTAACATGACTCCAATGACCCTCAAGCAGGCGGCGCGACTATGCTCGCGGCGACCGTCAGCACTCGCACCGCACTGTGTTCCAGCATTTGCCACTGCAAGACGAAGCTACGTCTCAGAAACGAAAAGCGACAAGGCAACAGTAAATGTCAATGTCGAGACAACCATACTTGCAGACCAGAAGGCCTTCAGGCAGCAAACTGGACTACGGGCTAAAGATGCAAAGATGCCGACCACTGGCATGGATGCCGATGCTATGATGAGTCCGACAGCAGGAATACTAAAGCAAGCAACAATTATGGACGAAGGGAATCGACCTATCTACCTCGATATGCAGGCAACAACACCGACGGATCCTCGTGTGCTGGACGCTATGCTGCCATTCTTTACAGGTCTTTACGGAAACCCTCATTCGCGGACACATGCTTATGGGTGGGAAACCGATAAGGCTGTTGAGCAAGCTCGAGAACACATTGCGAATCTCATCGGTGCTGACCCGAAAGAGATCATCTTCACCAGTGGTGCCACAGAGAGCAACAACATGAGCATCAAAGGTGTTGCAAGGTTCTTTGGCAAAGGTGGCAAGAAGAAGCACATCATCACTTGCCAGACAGAACACAAATGTGTACTTGACAGCTGCAGACATATGCAAGACGAGGGCTTCGACATCACATACCTACCGGTTCAGGCTAATGGACTTGTCGACATGAAGGAGTTGGAAGCTGCAATCAGACCAGACACCATGATGGTCAGCATAATGACCGTGAACAATGAGATTGGTGTTGTACAGCCTATGGAGGAGATTGGACAACTCTGCAGATCAAAGAAGATCTTCTTTCACACTGATGGCGCTCAGGCGGTTGGCAAGATCCCGATAGATGTCAACAAGATGAACATCGACCTCATGTCGATATCTGCTCACAAGATTTATGGCCCAAAGGGTATCGGAGCCTGTTATGTGCGAAGACGGCCAAGAGTTCGCTTGCAACCACTCATCAGTGGTGGTGGACAAGAGCGTGGTCTCCGTAGTGGTACAATCGCTCCGCCGTTGGTGGTCGGCTTTGGCGAGGCGGCTCGGATTTGCAAGGAGGAAATGAAGGTAAGCTTCGAACATCTTACTTTCACCAATTCATCCATATGATTATACGCTATAAACATGCATGGCTTTCTGAGGGACAAAGGGAAGTCTACACTCTGTGTACCCTTTGCCAGTGCTGCTATACAGCAGGGGTTATGATTGGATTCATATATCGCCTCTTGTCGAGAACATCCCGTCATTGGACTCATTTGGCTGACAATTCTCCCTAGTATGATGGTGACCGGATCACGAAGCTATCGACGAAACTTCGCCAGGGATTGATGAGTCTCGAGCATACCTCTCTTAACGGCGACCCAACACGCCACTATCCTGGTTGTGTCAACATCTCGTTCGCCTATGTTGAGGGAGAGTCGCTACTCATGGCTCTCAAGGATATTGCGCTATCCTCGGGTAGTGCTTGCACATCAGCGTCGTTGGAGCCTAGTTACGTTCTACGAGCACTCGGGAACAGTGATGACAGTGCGCACAGCAGTATCCGCTTCGGAATTGGCCGATTCACAACCGATGAGGAGATTGACTATGTTCTCAAGGCAGTGACGGATCGTGTCACATTCCTGAGAGAGCTCAGTCCACTTTGGGAGATGGTGCAAGAGGGTATTGACCTCAACTCCATAGAGTGGGCTCAGCACTAAGTGTTGCGACGAACTGTATCGTAATAATGTTTGAGCCTAGTGGCGTATGATTTACGATCTGGCGTTTGGTGAGCTACCTTTCTATGTACTATATAGCAATATACCACACATGCTCTTCGACATGAATCCGACTCGTAAACCCACCTTATGTGCCCTTCTGGAACAGCCTTGAAACGTTCCCCGCCTTTTAGACAATCTTGTACGTAGCTACTGTACCTTACTCCCTTCCTTTCCAAAACGCTGCCATAACCATGGCGACATTGCCTGACCAAGTGCTGGGATGGCTATACAACAATTTGAAAGCAGTATGTAAGTATTCCAAGCATCATCCATGCGCAGCACAAACTGATCTCCAAGGTAGAACTATCGGGAGCTCGACAGATGCTACTCTGATATCGTTCAAACACTACTCCAATATCCTTCCCTCCAGCCTCGAACCGAAATATACAGTAGGCAGACCTGCAGTGGACATCTCTAAAATAGCAGACCTGACTAGCCTTCAAGCATTCGAGAATGGCGCAACCGCTCTTCTACTCGTCCTCCGCGGCACCGTGCCAGTCGCTTTCCGGGGCACGTCCTACCGGTATCCCATAGCAATCTGGATACAATACGGCTTTCCGCAAGATGCCCCTATAGTCTTTGTCTCTCCTACACAAGATATGGTTGTTAGACCCGGACAGCACGTGAGCGTAGATGGACGTGTATATCATCCTTATATCGCCAGCTGGCAGGCACAGTGGGAAGTCAGTACATTCTGGAAGACTGCCATAATACTGCTTTAGATGCTGATAAGCAACACTACAGGGTTCCAACCTCCCCACTTTGCTCAATGTGCTCAAAGACGTGTTTTCAAAAGAGCCACCAGTGATGGCAAGACAGGCTTATGCGAACGGCTCAAGACCACCACCAATACCACCTCCGCCACGCACTGCTGAGCAGCAGACATATCCTACGAGATCGTCATCTATCTCGCAGAATGGACCCCCACCACCTCCACCAAAGTCATCTGGCATGGCTTCTGCTTCAACACATCCCTCCTCGTCGAGCGGCACATCAGATTTTGCATCGCGAGGACGTCCGAGTCTCCCGCCTAAACCAGGGCAGGGAAGAGATGGACCAATACATACTCAAACATCACAATTCCACTTGATGAGCTCGCACAATACAATGAGCCCTTTATCAGCTCACCAGCGTGGACAGTCGGACGGTGGGCGGCCTCCACCTCCACTACCGCATGAGCTACGACAAGCTATTCAACCTTACGCAAGCATGAATAGTCCCGGACCACGATACGACTTGCCATTGAGACAGAAACCACCTGCACCACAACAAATACAGGCGAGCTTCATGCCACAGTCACATTTGCCACAACCTACGCCCGTCTATGCACCGCAACCAACAGCATACCCACCGAATAGACATCAACCTATAATGCAACCACAATCATCGTACACAAACGCCCAGTATACCCAGCCACACCCACAACAAGCCCAGATGAAGAAGCCAATCGAAGATCTCCTCTCCACATCCCTCGACACACCACTTCCCTCCCAGAACAACCCCGCCGCTACCGCCAATATTCCCCTCCGCAACGGTCCTCCCATCCCACCAAACCCAGAAAAAGATGCCCTCCTCCACGCCATTTCCCGCACCCTGCATCCTCAACTACTCCAGTTGATATCGCAAAACACCTCCGCCCTCTCCTCCCTAACCGCTCAACACACCGCCCTTCTCGCCGCCCAATCCGCTATGCACGCCGAGCTCTCCTCTCTCCAGTCCCTTTCCACAATTCTAGCCACCAATGAGCACGCCCTCCACACGGCCATCGCCTCCGCTGACGCGCAAATCGCCACACTAGCGGACCGCGAAATGCCGAATATTGATGAGGTCCTGGTTGCGCCGACGGTAGTGGGTGAACAGCTTTATAGGCTGGTGGCGGAGGAGAGGGGAATTGCGGAGGCGATGTTCGTGCTGGGGAGGGCGCTGGATAGGGGTAGGG
>Ga0268250_10000441_pt1 | contig 19754 bp, 15 predicted proteins | sample AgamicAsSfe_FD_200448 | JGI IMG/M metagenome (GOLD analysis project Ga0268250, IMG submission 200448) | Agave microbial communities from Guanajuato, Mexico - As.Sf.e (v2) (version 2) | ecosystem: Host-associated > Plants > Phyllosphere > Phylloplane/Leaf | place: Guanajuato, Mexico | collected... | reverse complement strand
GTCACAACCGTCTGGCTTCTCTTCGGAAATCACCTCCCATCTTAGTTTCCAACTGCTTCGCGACGATCCCGAGGCTATACTTGTCATTCACTTCCACGGTGCTGGCGGTACTGTAGGATCAGGATATCGGTGCCCGAATTACCGAGCACTATCAGCTGGGCGACCTGACAAGATTCATGTTCTGACATTCGACTATCGTGGCTTTGGACGCAGCTTCGGAACACCTAGTGAGAGTGGACTCATTGTCGATGCTCTGTCTGTTGTCGAATGGGCCATGAAAGTGGCGAAGATTCCTCAAAGTCGCATCATCATCTGAAGTCAATCATTGGGAACCGCCGTGAACATGGCTGTGGCCGAGCACTTTGCACTGCAAGAACCTCCAGTTATCTTTGCTGGTCATATATTGACAGCGCCATTTGTCGATGTAATCACTTTGATCTCCACATACAAAATAGCAGGAACAGTACCTCTCCTTGGACCTGTAGCAAAAGTTCCCATGCTGTTCAATTATTTGCGGAGATACATCAACGATAAATGGTCGACCAAGGATCGAATTGCCTCATATGTCAAGGCCAACGAGGCTAACGGGATCAAATATCGCATCACCATGATCCATGCCGAGGATGACTATGATATTCCATGGACACACACTCCTCAACTATTCTGGCATGCAATCAACGGGACAACACCAACAGGCATTAGCTTCGAAGAGCTTGAGCGGCTCAAGGCCAAAGCCAGAGTTGACAATGGTCCTGCGGGTAGCGTTGTAGAGTGGAACACCAATCATGGCATTATCAGAGAAGAGATACTAAAGTACGGACTGCACGATGTGATCATGGGCAATCCTATAGTAACACTGGCGGTCATGCGAATGCTGAATTCATGAAGTGATATAGACTTAGAACTGCTGATTGTCTTGAGTAATGCTTAGGCAACCATCTCGGTTACGAAGATCTCGAGAGAATCTTGATAGGTGCCTGAAATGAATCATCAGCATACAGAACTGCTGCGAGTACAGGTTCTGGATTTTGTGCTTACCCGTTCCAGCTTCAGAATGGTAGTCGAGGGCGAGGCTGGGTGTACCGTTACCATACGCTGTGACTGAGCAATACAGAGGACATGGTCCGACCCTATTTTAGCGTTTAAGCAGTGGTCACTCGTATCTTGGATGCATACGTTTAATCTTACGCAGTATCGGTATAGAACCTCTGGATACCCAATGTCGTGCCGTCCCATTTGAAGTTGAAGCTGTTGTCTTCACATGGCCAGAAGATGTCCGCATTTTCAACAGAACCGGGTACGGAGCGTGAGCAGGTCGTATCTGCTTGCAGACCAGCATTGTTGTCAACCACGTCGAAAGAAATAGAATTGTTCCTGGAGCCATCGGCACTTGTGAAGACAGACAGACCAGAAAGGTGCCAGGGTTCGCTCTCAGCCAGACGCTTGTGGTGAGGGAGAGCCATGGCGCCAGTGTATAGTACTGCAGCACTGGTAAGAAGAGTGAGGGATGTGTGCATGACGGCTATGTTGATATATCAGCCTTGTTTCAGGGTCTACCACACGCGTAGAGAAGAAGCAAGAATTATTGAGTGTGGTTGTGGCAATCAGTGTTTGTTGACAGAATGTTGCCGCTCGGTCAGAGAAGAGGGAAGAACTACTTATGTAGAGATCTCGAGATGCTTCCGGTTCCCTTTCATGCTCCAGTGACACGGTTGCATCGTAGGATTCTACCTGGTCTGACCGCCGGATGCATATATGCAACATGATCACGTCGCCAGTCCCAGATTGTGTTGGATCGACATCCGCCTTCTCGTTTCCGCCTGTTTACCAAGGTCAGATGAGGAACGGAAGGCAATCGAGGTGGACACATAAGACGGCGAGGAGGTGGTTGCGGTCAAGGTCCCTCCTGCTTACGAACAGACCTGCACTTCTTCCCCGCTTCCATGCAGGAACACCAAGGGTCTTGTAAGACTTCTATACATAGTCCCGGAGTTGCCTACATCAGCCTCCAAGATACACAGGCGACAGACTCATGGTCGCAATCAGTTTCACAGAGGACTTGCCGAGCTCTCTCAGCACTCCACAGAAAGCATCACCGAGAACAGGAGCGAGCACTGCAAGCAGCACGGAGGGGCAGTAACGGATTAAACTTGAATGGACTCATGATTGGTGTCTATCGTAGCTCATCAGGTGGCACACCTCTATAACAAGTCAAACGCAGTAGCCGTGTTGCAATTGTGTGTGCTTGGGAGCAGCGAGCAAGCCACAAGCGGAAAACAGATGACCAAAGAATTTCAATGCTTTTGTACAACCAATATGTGCGCAGAACCTGTGCATGTGGAACACTCCAGATCTATGGAGATGGAAAGAAGGGTGAAAATTCGAGTCGTAAAGTCAGGCCAGAAAAGAGATGGGGTATCGAAACAAGCAAGCTGATCGCTAGAGCAAACCGTACAACTGTCATTGTAGCCAGGCGTGATGAGGTGAAGAGATTAATCATCAGTTGCCGAGAGTGTATCAGGGCTCTGTCATGAACATCTTGAAGACTGGATTGTTTGTCTCCTCAGCATATCCATATCCCAACTCGGTCAAGAACGAGTTCAGATTGTCCTCCTGACCTTGCGGGCATTGGATACCGGCCAGAACCTTGCCGATGTCGCCGCCATGGTTTCTGTAGTGGAATAGCGAGATATTGAAGCCAGGTTGCAAAGTGGTCAAGAACTTGTACAAAGCACCTTGGCGTTCAGGGAACTCGAAAGCGAAGACACGCTCATTGGAGGCGCTACTGCGACCGCCAACGAGGTAACGAATGTGAGACTTGGCGGTCTCGTTCTCCGAAACGTCAAGGGCTGTCATGCCTTCGTTGGACAAACGATGGAGGAGATCAGCAAGATCGTGCTCGCGAGTATTTGCGCTCAAGCTGACACCGATGAGAACATTGGCAGCACTTGCCGAAGCGTAACGGTAGCAAAATTCAGTAACAGCCATAGGGTGCACGGCCTTGACCAAAGCGGCAAAGGCACCAGGTCTCTCGGGAATGGTAACCATGAGCAAAGCCTCCTTCTTCTCACCAATGGCAGCACGCTCAGCAACGAAACGTAGACGGTCAAAGTCCATGTTGGCACCAGAAGCAGTGGCGACCAATTGACGCTTTGGATCCGAGCTGGGGTTCTGGGCAACGTACTTCTTCAAACCAGCAAGAGCAAGAGCACCAGCAGGCTCAAGAATGGAACGAGTATCCATGAAGACATCCTTGATAGCAGCGCACGTCTCGTCGGTGGTGACCATGATGACATCGTCGACGACTTCGCTAGCTAGACGGAAAGTCTCCTCTCCAACTGTTTTGACAGCAGCGCCATCTGCAAACAAACCGACCTCCTTGAGAGTGACACGCTTACCCAGCTTGAGAGACTGCACCATGGCGTTTGCATCGTAGGTCTCAACACCGATGATCTTGACATGTGGAGCGATTCTCTTGATGTAGACTCCGATACCGGAGATCAGACCACCTCCGCCAACACAACAGAAGACGGCCTCGAGCTTGGACAGGTCTGTCTGACGCACAATCTCCATGCCAATGGTCCCCTGACCAGCGATAACATAAGGATCATCGAAGGGAGGAATGTTGGTAAGGCCGTGGGATTCGGCAAGGCGGGCGCATTCGGCCTTGGCCTCGTCAAAGTCATTGCCGTGAAGAACGACGGCTCCACCGAGACGGGAGACATTGGTGTGCTTGATGGCAGGAGTTCCAAGAGGCATAGTGATGGTTGCGGGCATCCTGAGCTTGCGGGCCGAGTATGCGACACCCTGGGCGTGGTTGCCAGCCGAGCAAGCAACGACGCCCTTCCACTTCTCTTGCGGACTCAGATGAGCCATCTTGTTGTATGCGCCACGCAGCTTGAAACTGAAGACAGGTAGAAGATCTTCGCGCTTGAGAAAGACCTGACTCTCGAGACGGTTGCTGAGATTGACGGCATGTGTGAGCGGAGTCTGTTCAATGACATCGTAGACGCGCGAGGTAAGGATGAGACGCAGGTAGTCAGGGTAGCCATTGGGCAAGAGGAAGTCCTCGGGCACTCCTGCATCAATTGCCTTTTGTCGAGGATCTTGCGAGGGTGGGGAGGGGTTGGCGGTATATTCGGTCAGCGAGAGAGAATTGAGCTTGGGTGTGACAGGCTCTTGCGCGTCCTGGCCTGATGTTCCATTCTGGGCCATGTTTGCTGCACCGAGGCTCGAGAATTGGGAAGGTGCGAGTGAGATGGGGAAACAGCGACTGAACGATGGGTGAGTTCGAAAATGGGTGACTCTTCGGAAACAACGACCGACAGCTGCATAGGTAGGGCTGAAGGCCCGCGGTCTCGGAGCTCCCGCAACGCTCGGTCCAGCCAGCATCATCATCATCATCCATTTTGTGCCCGCTCATCGAGCCAAGCACCAAGCTAGGTATACCAAACACCTACTTTCGACAACCAAACCAGCCCTTCTTCAGCCGATTTGAGTATCGAGCCACTTAGCAGTCGACGAGCCTTCCATTGTGCCACAGTAGTCCTCCGGAATCTGGTTTGCCCATCATGAACAGTGCGCCGCCACCTTCGTCCTTTGACAACGATGCGTATGTTCCCCGAAACACCATGTTCTTACGCAGCTTCAGCATCTGACTTGTACTAGCGACTTCTACGAGGAGAGCCGATGGCAGAAGCTGCGCCGAAGAATCGTCGAAGAACCTCTTATCCCACTTGGTTGCGGTCTGACTGTGTGGGCTTTGTATGAAGCCACCAAATCAATGAAGTCTGGTGACCACGCAAAAACAAACCGCATGTTTCGCCGTCGTATCTACGCCCAAGGCTTCACTCTGCTCGCCATGGTCGCCGGCTCGGCTTACTGGGAGAAAGATCGCAAGAAGCGCACTGAATACAACGACTTGCTTGAAGAAAAGAAGAAGAAGGACAAGCGTGATGCTTGGATCAGAGAACTCGAGGCTAGAGACGATGAGGACAAGGCTTTTGCTGCCATGAACAAGCGCTTGGCCGAGGCCAGGAGTGCTGAGAAGAAACGTCTGTCCGAAGCAGACGCCAGAGCCGTGGAGACCAAGATTCAGTCTGATACCACAGGCATCGTCCGTAGTGTCTTGGAGCCTGGCGAGGGCAGATGCGACTCTCCCCTTCTGAACGCTGCCATGAAGCTGTGGCAATCTAAATCGTCATGATCGCATACTCTTTCCAATTCATCATACGGCGTTAGGAGCTTAGCGTTAGCTGGGCATCAGGCATCTAGGACTGTCCACTCTTCAAAATTGTACATATACCACTCTGTATTTTATCCTCAACAAAGCAATTTTTTGTCCTTGTCGCGTGCCTGCATGTTTTCTAGAGCGCCAAGCAAATGCTCAAGGATCCAGTGTTCCGAACATCCATCGTATATGCCCACTTTTCTACTCTTACACCTGTATTGTAAACAACGCTGGGAATCTGCGAGGGCCGCGAAGGCGGACGACCTGGCGGTGACTGCCGTTTGTAACTCGTGACGCCGAACAACTCCATGTGCAAGAACAACATTGTTTGCGACCGCACATACATTTATTCCTTCTCGGCCCGGCAGTTTGCATCAAGCATGATTGATCGCGGGAAGGCCATCTGATTCGTTAACTCTTTTGCGCGCTGCCGGCATGGCCTCTAAGGCTTCTACATTGATTTCGCGCCCCTGGGTACTGGTTACTACTGGTTTCATCGCAGCATACACTTCTTATCTAATCTGGTCAAACTGGCCCTCAGAGGAAGCACATTCCAGCTTGCGACGACGTGGCGCTGTCCGGAGTCGTAACAATACGCGTGCTCATACCAGGATTTGGACCTCAGCTTCTTCCGAACCCTCGCTTCCTTTTGGTCTGATTCATGTCGATTTTGAAGGCATCGTTGTTAGATTTCCCAATGGACCTGAACCGCCCACCGTAGAGGAGATTGGCGAAGCTCTAAATCTCGTATCTTACAACGCCTACGACCTAACTATGAAGATCCAAGAGACTGCCCTCAAGTACATTTTCTCCATACTTGCTCGACCTGCTGAAGAGTTACCTTCTGAACAAGTCGATGCAGCCAGAGACCTCCAGGATTTGGTTCCCTATCTGCGACAACCAAACATCGACGAGCTCCTGGCTAGAATTCACGTGCTTTGTTCAGGGCCCTGGAAATTTGAGCAGGTTGCTGTCGCCAGAGCCTTTGCCGACCACTGTGGCTTGGATCGCATGCCTATGCTTCCAGATGCTGCAGACCTCGGCTTGACCGAAACGACCGCTGACTCGGACCGCGAGGATGAAGGAGAACCTGCTCAGGGGTATGTGGCGTCCGTTATGTTACAACTACATCTACACTGACTGACCGTAACAGAATCAAAGCTGTGGTGTACCACATCGCAGAAGAGAGAACGCTGCGCCAGCTATACGTCCATAACGGAATTAGGTGCGAACAGTGTGGCCAGTGTCCTATCCTCGGGGTACGCTGGCACTGCAACAACTGCCCGGATTATGATTTGTGCTCAGCCTGTGAATCGCAACCCTTGCACCCGAGGACCCACGTTTTCACGAAGATCAAGATTCCCATCTCCTTCCTAGGGCAAAATTACCAGGTTCAAGATGTTTCCTATCCCGGTGAATCAATGGCGCAATGGCCAGCTCTCAGGAGTTCGCTCAAGAGACAATTAGCTGTCGATTCGGGCTTCGAAGATCTACAGATTCAGGTCTTCTACGATCAATTTACATGCAAAGCCAACTCTAACTATCCAGAGGTATGTGCTGTTGTGCCTTTACGATCACCTCAACCCCGCTCACTATCGGTAGGATTCCATGCATATTGGTTTCGCTGCGGATCGCCAGGCCTTCAACAAACTCATGATATCGCCTACGTGGAATCGGCCCGTGGAACCGAATCTTCTCTATGACCGAATGTTCAACTTCTACGACACTGACAGCAACGGGCTTATCGGCTTCAGAGAATACGTGCTCGGCATAGCGTACCTTCGTAGACCCGATAAGCAGAGCTCGTTAGGACGAGTTTTTCTTGGCTACGATCTTGACGGTGATGGATACGTCAGTCGTCGAGACTTCATCCGTATGCTCAGCGCCAAGTACGCCATACAAAAGAGGCTGGTCGAAGACTCGATCCGCACCGCAGAGTCTGATATGGTCGCCTACACAGCTAACATAGTCCGATCAAGTCAACCCATCAGCGCGGCCTTCGCACAAGAAGACGTCCCGTCCGGACAAACAAGACTACCCACCATGAAAGTCAACGATCGATTTGGTGAGAGCCAGGTCAGAGCAGATGCTGGGCCTTTTGCAACCGCCGTGCTGCCGGATGGCCTGGAACTCCCAGATTCTAGTCTCCTCGGCGCGATAGCTCATCGCTACGGCATCGATGCCTTGCCAGATAACGTGGCTCAGAGTGATACATTGTCGGTGGAGCAGCTCACAGCATTTACCAACAGTCTGAATAGGTCAGATGTCGTGACTATAGACGGCACAAAGGTTGGGGAAGAGCCAAGGTTCATGGTTGATACAGACTTTCGTCAAGTCTGGCGTCGTACTTCACCCGCTGGACCTGAACAAAGGTGGCACCAAGACCTTCTAGATGCAAACGGAAGAACAACTCCAGCTGCAGGAGATGAAGATCTGATGGTCCCATTGCCTGCGGATATACTTGAGAAAGGCCGTGCCTATGAGGTTCCTGCAGCCGAGAAAGACTTTGGCACCGAAGTAATCTTCCAGGTCGTACAAGAAGGTCTGAATGAGCTCATCGATCCCATCTTCGCACAGAAAGAAGAATTGGCCGAGCGGGTGGGACTCAGTCGAGAGGAGAGACGTCACTTCCGTAAGGAGATCGATAAACATGTCCGAGAAGAGAAGTCTCGGCGCGAAGAACTCGTTGCTGGCTCCGAAGTAGATCCCTTGATGGCTATTGCAAATGCTGCCAATCATCCGGAACAGTACGGCCCCCAGCGACGGCACGACCCAACTACACTCGGAGACACGTTACTGCAGGTTACATCTACTGATGCAAGCGCGACTTTACCGACACCACGCGAGATTGCTATGGACCTTCAAGAACATATCGTCCAGCAAAGCCAAACTCTTGACACGGACCTCGAGGACCTGGAATCAAACATCCGAGAACAATCGCTTGATGATCTATTAGCGCAGTCAGGATACATCATCGGCAGCCCAGCGCCGACAAATCAACATGACGGCACAAGCTCTGACACAGACGAGCATCCTCCAAGCACATTTGAAGAATCATTGTTTCCAGACATGCCGGCACTGGAAGAAATCCCCGTCGACGAAAGTCATGATCTGTCTCACAACTCGCCTTCGACGCGGCATCTGCAAGCTCCATTCTCCACTCCAGATATGGACTCATCAGCATCGGTGTTTGCGCCTTTCCGACCTGAAAAAGCAGAGCAATTCGATACGCCCTCCCGAGAGAGACTTAGAGGGTTGGCTCTTTTAGACGAGGCAGAAAAGGAAATACTCAAGCGTGGAGGACCTGGGATGCTGAATCTGGCAGAGTTTGAGGAGATTATTCGTAGTGATAGGAGAGGTGTCCTTCTGGGCGTCGCTGAGAGTTGGCTTGAATGGGCAGAATTTTGAGACTTGGTTATTGTGAGTGTCATTCTTTGCTTATATATGAGAAAAGACAATTCGTTTGACACACGACATGATAGATTCTATCAACATGAGGTTCCTCGTCTCTCCTACGTACAAAAGCATGGGATGAACGTGGCTATAGAGATGCACAATGGTCCCAAGAAAGTCAATTGCACCCATGGAGATCTGGCAAAGTTCAGGCAGTGTTTTGATAATCCTTTAGTCTAGGGATTGTTGTGTGTTTTCATGGCGTGGACGCCGCTTCAAAACTTCATGGAGAGAGCGTGAAAGTCACAGACTTTAGCACACAGAGAGTATGCACCTTTGTTCGCTGACACCCTCCTCCGCATATCAGGCAGTTGGAGTCTGGCCTTGCTTGATGATCAACGCCTGGCAACCAGAACACATATGCACACCCTCGCCGATCACATCCTCGCCCTTCTTTTCCCTCTCACTTCTCACGCGAACACACTCATCACATCCATCGGCTCTGCGAGATCTTGCTCTCGCCATCTCGACCCAGCAATCAGCACACAGCCACTGAGGAAGCTGGATTGCGCAGGTGCAGTCGCTGCTCGTGTATTTGAAACCGACATCATCGCGCTCAGACCAGGTGGTTGTGCAGAATGAACAGAGAGGGAAGAGACCTTTGTCTCTGATGATGTGATCTCTTTCGTGCTGGTCGAGGCGCTCGGTTGGAGGGTTGTCATGGCAGGCAGTGCAGACGAGGTGGAGGGAGGGGCTTGATGATGGGCCGTTTGAAAAATGTTTGCTTGATTGACAAGCTGCGACAAGATCCGTGTGGGCGAGAGTCGAGGATGGCTGTGTTGAGTTGTCGCATTTGCCTTTGAAGGTTGTCGGTAATGGGTAGTGTGGAGGATGAGGTGGGATTCTGGTGTCCTGGTCTTCAGCTGGGGAGCTGCCTGCCGAATCTGGCTTGGTTGGCGACATGATTTCTCCGTCAAGTAGATCTTCCAGCTGGGAGAGATGCTTTGCGATGTTGGGAGGAATTTGATGTTCTTGCAGATGCTTGATTGTTTCCTCGGTGCGCTCTTTTTCAGCCTTTGCCCATGCTGATACCGCTCTGGGCGATGCTGCATGAACCGGAACCCACTGGAAGGCCTGAGAGTTGCCTGCCCTATTCCTGCCCTTCTTTCTGTAGTTGACCAAGAGTCCGACAGTAAGGTCCCTTTTGACACCGTTGACCTCGGAATCTGGGTCTTGATCTTGATTTGGGCGAGAAGAGGGGCGCATCTGCTTTTTCGCCCATACTTTCAGTAGCTCAGGAGGAGTCTCGTCCCCGGACACCCAACTATCGGCGTGTGTGTGATAGAACTCCAAACCATCGTCAAGCAAGTTTCTTTTTACACCTCCGATGACTTCTTTCTTAGGTTTCTTGACGCTGCCTCCTGCCTTGCTGTAGGCGCTGCCTTCTTTAGGCTGGCTCTTGGGATCATCTTGCACTTTGGTGTGATCAGACTTGGCCTTTTCTGGTGTTGCGTGAAGGCGACTGCTTCTCCTACTTCCAGTCATTGCGAAGTAGCCGTTGTGAGGCTGGGGAGAGTCTTGAGGATGACGGTAATTGGAACCCCGTGATGAAAAAGACCATGATATACTCCATGAACGTGTTGCAGACAAGGAAACCGATCTGTGAGATGTCAATGGAAGGTGTTGTGAAAGATAAAGCTTCCATCAACGACATAATGATTCTAGAAGATGTTCGAGACAATGGGTACGCAGGAACTCGAGAAGTGTTGGGAAACTGCTGTCTTGACAGGAGATTCGCAAACACCACCATATTGGAGTGGTGTCGGGGATGGAAAGTTTCGATGAGAGAAGAATAAAGAACTTCAATGCACCTTGAAAGGAGGTACGCCGATGGAAATGCTCCCGCACTTTCTTTGAAGTTCGTTCTAGTCCAGCTCACGTATCAAAACTGGAAGCCGCGATGGTCCTTTGATGCACAAAAGAAGATTCAAGCAACCCAAGCTGCGAATGACCCATCAAGACATTCCGTGTATCTACCCTAGCGCCGAACCTCCAGAACATTCGATAGTCTCTCCAGTAATCCATCTAGACTGCTCACTGGCCAAGAAGACAGCCAAACCAGTCAAGTCATCCATGTTCGCCAGACGATGATCAACAGCCTGCTTGTTCTTGAACATCTCCAACAGTTCGTCTGAGAAGTGAGCGTTGATATCTGTGGGGAAGAAACCAGGGTTGATAGCATTGGCAGTGATACCGTGGGACTTGCCCAAGGAGATAGCCCAGCACTTCATCATTGCATTGATAGCTGCCTTGCTCGCACTGTAGATGTCCATGTTGGGGGCGGCCCAGGTGGCTGCCATGGAAGAGATGACAACGATGCGTCCACCTCTGGGCATGGCGGGAGCGATTGACTTGACCAGCGATGCCGGAGCCCGGACATTGATTGCCATTGTTCTTTCCACAAAAGTCAGCATACCGTGCCTGCCAAACGGAAGGGCCAACTTACCTGTCGAAGAGGTCCGCATCGAACTCTAGTGTGTGGTTCTCTTTGTATATGCCGGCGTTTGAGACCAGAATGTCGATGGCCTCAGTGTTAAAGCCTTTCAATGTCTCTCGCAGGACAACTTCTCCGCAGTCTGGCTTGATCAGATCTGTTTGGATCAAGATAGCTTTGCGGCCTAGCTCCTCGATCTCCTTCTTGACAGCCTCTGCTCGTTGAGTGCTCGAAGGCGAGGCATAAACGATAGCCACGTGTGCACCTTCCTTAGCATAAGCTTTAGCAATCGCAGCACCAATGCCACGCGAAGCTCCGGTTACAACGGCAATTTGGTCCTGGAGAGACATGATTCTTGATGGTGGTTGAGTTGAATGGAAGTTGGTAAATCTTGGAGAGCGTGGAGAAGCAATATCCGACGTTATATACCCTGCGTCCGACTCATGGCTAGTGTCGGCGAAAATTCGCAGTGTTTGATGTATAAGAGCTAAGCGACTAGCATGTTATAGCTTTCTAGATTTTACAGTGTGTTGTTGTCTGACATCGTGCGTTTTGAGGGTGTGCATTCAGGCGTCCTCGGATCATGAGCTGTGCTTTTGTTTGTGCTAGGTCATACCCAGCCTTCCGTGTCGCATCGTTCACTGGACCCCAGTCTATAACGAAGACTGGACACCGGATGCGATGCTGTCAAGGTCTGTCACAGTCAGGCACCTTAATGAAGATCAAATATGCGAATAGATTAATAGTTGCAGAGAGAATCGGAAAGCCCCTCAACCACCTCCGCAAGGGACTGATTGCGCAATGTGTCCCTCCCGAACATCTACCGAATTACTTATCGACCACCAGTGTTGATTGTCACAACAATATTTCTATCTCGACCCAAGGTCAGGCATGTACGAGTTACTTAGTACAGAGGCAACTTGTATGCATTGAAGTCGTAGGTCCAAGTATCAATGCTGGCCTGGTCATACTCACACTCAAGCTTGGTACCGTTGTTCTTGTACATGGGACGCAGAGGCCAGCTGCACAACTGCCAGTTGGCCATGTCACCAGAGATAGCCGTGGCATTCAAGGTCTTGGGAGCATTGCCATTCTCAACCCAGTCGATCATTTGCGCCATTGTGGTCTGAGGCCAAGGTCCGTTGCTCTGCAGAGAATTGGTAGAGCAATGGGCAGCACCTGGGACGATGTAGAGACGGTACCAATCGTTCATGGCAGCGACACTATGGTTGTAGGCTTGTTCAGGGTACATGGTGTTTCGAACAGATTCATAGAAATGGACGGACGAGCCGGTAGGAATGGAGTCGTCTTGTTCGCCATGGAATGTCAGGATCTTGCCGCCACCGCTATGGAAAGCAGAGAGGTCGGGATTGGTGGTTTGAAGCACATCTTCGTACTTGTACCAGCCCTCAATCATCCATTCCTTCAAGGTATCGTAAGTGACGTTGGTAAGCGTGTCAAGATTGGATGCCTCGACCAGGTTGATGAAACGAGCGACCCACTCTCCACCAGTTGAAGCAATATCCAGTCCCCATTTGCTAGTGTTGGTGTTGTAGGAGGTTGAGGCATCTTCGAAGGAAGCACCGATCTGGTAATTGATGTAGGCGCGTCTACCTTCAGAGTCGTGGAGACCGTTCAGGATGGTGCGGACGAGCTCAACAGCTTGAGCGGATACAGTGCCATTTTGTTCTGGTTCGGTACTCGAGCCGCCACCCATTTGTCTCTTACGCTTGCTTCCAAAGCCGAACCCAAGACTAGTGGCCTCTGTGGCATCGCAGTGGTATGACTTCCCGATTGTAGAATTGAGGTTGAAGTGGATCTGGCACAGATCGGAGCGTGCGATAACGCCGTCAGTTTTACCATCAAGAGGGTCACAGAAGGCGATGGTCTCGTTGACAATTTTCTGGAGTTCGCATGGTGGTGGGTAGTAGTTAAGGGTCTGTTCGACGACGTTAGCGAACAAGTGGTTGACCTGTTGCTGACCGTAATGAATGGCAGGGGCTCCAATAATGGCACCATCAAAGGCGTCCGAGAAGCGTTGCACTTGACTCCAGCCATCCCTTCCACCTTCAGAACAGCCCTGGTAATAGGTGTAAACCTTCTCTTCGGTGCCGAAGAAACTGGCGGTGAACTCGCGACCAATTACGGTAAGCTCTCTGATGCCACGGTACCCAAAAGAGTAGAGAGCGTCGTAGTTGAGAGTGCCATTCGCGTAGAGCGAAACAGCGTCGTAGTTGGTACTAAAGTCTCCAAAGCCAGCATCAGTGATACCCGCTGCTGCACCGTAGATGATACCACCAGGCAGAGAGTTGGACCCGGAGTTGATCTAGAGGAGGGTTAACATTACCGCTCCAATCTAGGGTCGCTGGAAACCTACAGCGAAACCACCACCTCCAGTACTCATCCATCTGTTCTTGAAGTTGTTAGGAGAAGGAAGCCAATACTCTTGGAGTACCCTGTCGTCTTTTCCTGCATGTCCGTATGCAAACGTGATGTTGCAGTAGTCAAAGGTAGCGTCAGGGAAAAAGGTCTGGCCGCTGACAGTGGTGTTGTAAACGGCATTGGCGGTGACGGTTGACGGATAGAAGAGGTAGGTTCCATTCTCAGGAAGCGAGTTGCGAACGTGCGAGACGGTGCAGACTTGGTTCAGAGAACTAGCCTGAGCAACGGCAGCTGTGGCCGAAGCGGCGAGGGTAGAAACACGCATATCTTGATTGGGTGGAGAAATACTGTTGGAGGAAAGGAGGAGCTGATGGCAAGTCTGCACTGGAAGTAGTAAGACTACTATATATATTGCAGCTTCCGTGTGTGTTGCGGTGTCGGACTTAGTTGCGGGCATCAGCCATGTCTGTATTACGTGGTGAGGGCCTGTTCACAAGGGGACTGCGTTTCTAGGGTGCATAGCGTCCTTCAGCTAGATCAGTGCCATCACGATGATCTGCTCGCTCGCTGGAAGTACGAGCTCGAGCGGGCCATGTCAGTCAGGGCTGTGTTCGCAGAGAGCGATGATAGACGTGCGATGAGATACCATGAAACATGTCACTCCTCGGACTGCTCGGCCGAGCTGCATCTCCGTTTGGTGAATCGATTTCATGGACAAAAATCGAATTGAGTTGACGCAGACTTGGCCCAAGAGGTGTCAGAATCTAGGGCTCCAGAACCACGACGTGAGGTTGCCGGCCGAGAAAGAGATCAGCTTTGGAATCGAGTATGGTTGCTGCAGCGAAACCGAGATGCCGGAAGGAAATCGATCTCGTAGATGAAGCGAAGCACTAGTCGAGGTGCGCGAGGAGGGCCTCTCTCAGTCAACAAGGCGCGACTGCAAGGCGTGGCATTCCAAAGATAGATTGCCATATACGTGGATTGATTTAGAAAGGACAATGTGCAATTGGTATTTGCTTGTTACATGGTGATATAAAAATTTGCTTGCAGAAATTTGCGAGAGCGGCCAGGAGTTGTTTTGACCTTTTCGCGCGCGTCGTGACTGCAAGTGGTGTTGCGCAGTCGATCGAAAGATTTCTTCTCCAAAACTCAGCATAAAGCCAAAATATTGATGAAAAATGTAAAAAGAAGAGAAAAGCCTGTCAGAAGTCCGCCGATGCCTACCCAGTCAAGCCGACCGAAGCCAGACACTCAAAAGGGTCGAGATCATCACCGCCGAGGCCGGAGCCAAAGCACTTGGTATCACTCTAAGGCGCCGGGGATGTATCTCATCCGCCAGGTTGGAGTTCTGTGGCTCTTTTGAAGAGTTCAGATGAAGAAGTTACATAAAGAAAATGATTCTATCTGTTATAGAGGTCAGTAATATGCTCAAAAGGTCAGTGGTATAGACCAGAAGGTGGAACGTACGAAGTAAAGTCGACTAATGAGAGAAAGAAGAGGGCGAGAGAGCGAACAGTTTTATACAGCTTGACGCGGTCTGTGCACAGCTTTCCGCTTACTAAGCAGGGTCCGTGGAAATTCCGAGCTCTGCGCAAAGTGAAGAAGCCATATCAAAACAGCATGATGTGCCTGGAATAGACTCGAAGGGCGTGCTTCTCCCTCCCTCTCAAGTTGGTCTTGTCTCCGTAAATCTCATCGTTCTCAATGTCCTCGATATGTGAGACTCGCTGGAAACACCAACCTACGAGAATGAGCCTTTGACAATGGTTAAGGCTGCTCTTGAAGAAGGCTACTACACTACTCTCAGTGGCAGAGACCTTCTTGAACAATGATTCGTACATCGTCCGCTACGGTAGGTGTCTCAAACCTTTCGTATGAAATGCTATATGGACCCTGAATCTTGAGGCTGCACCATTCCAACGTCTGTGTGGAGAGACATGCATTTACCCAAGTCAGAGACAATCAACAGCAAGTATATATTGCTAAACATCCACTCAATGTCTGCTACATCATCAGCAACCCCATACTTCCAAACCATGTCTGCAGTCCCTCCGGAACCCACGCCGTCCCAGGCACCTCCCTCACTGGCAACACCGACGCGCGAACCCGAGCCGACGTCAACCAAGCCATCCGACTTTCCCAAAGTCAAATTGCGCCTCGAGCTCCGCGACCTCTCCCATAAGTCCACCGACCTCTTCCTCAAGAACTTCAACAGCGCCAAAGACTTTGCCGACCTCGTCGACGAGGTGCTGAAGCGACTATACACCTTTCCCAACCATGACGACCCCACGACCAGTCTGCCCATGCCTTCGACTACAAAGATCCCCGGCACGCGCTCCGTCACATTGATCCTACGCGATATGGATGGTGTTGCCTACACGACTGGCTCCGACATCGACAACGATCACAAAGAAATCCACCTCTCGCTGTCTTACCTCAACCATGTTGCAGCGGCGAAAGCCGGCTACACTGCCCGTGACGAGATTCTCGGTGTCGTCTGCCATGAGCTGGTCCACTGCTTCCAGTGGAATGCCAAAAACACCTGCAATGGAGGCCTCATCGAGGGTATCGCCGATTGGGTACGTTTGAATGCTGGTTTCGTGCCGCCGCACTGGAAGAAAGAGGCCGGTAAGAGCTGGGATACTGGTTATCAGAATACTGGTTACTTCCTCGATTGGGTAGAGAAGTCCAGAGGTACGGGCAGTGTCTATGTCATCAATCAGGCTTTGTGTCACCAGAAATACCATGAGGACACCTTTTGGAAGGACCTGTTCGGCCAAAGCGTTGACGATCTCTGGACTGAGTACACCGAGTCGCTGAAGAAGCCCAAGGACAGCCTTGATGATTCAAGTCTGAAGATGCAGGTCCGTATCAAGAAAGAGGTGGAAGGTCACAGTTAGACTATCTAACGACTATCATGTCAATACAGCTACTCCACTTAGTCCTTGATCATCTCGCCTCGCGTGTCTCACACTTTGTCGTTGACGCCGCCCTTCGTTTCTGCCTTGACACTTTTCCACTCAAAGCCCCACGACGCCACAAACACAAGACAAGCCAGTCCTAGGCCCAAGTACCAGACCGATCTGAGCGCATCGTTGTAGACTCGAAGCACGATCGGAAGTTGGTCTGAAGACACCAAGTCTCGGACAGTGCTTGCTCCTCCGCCTGCTATAGTGCTAGGATCCAAGTCGGGCAAAATGTCCTTCAACCCGGAGATCAGACCGTTCTCAAGAAGTGTCTGTGAGACGGTGATAAAGGTACTGCCTGCAAAGAAGCTGATGAACTGTAAGAAAGACAACCCGATAGATACGTCGGCATCTGAGAGGACAGTCTGTGCTGCGATGTTCGGACCTTGCAAGACTGCACCAAGTCCCAGTCCTGTGATGATCTGTTCCGAGTCAGCTTCTTGTTCCACCAGCAAAGAAGTATAAGAAGCTTACCTGATATCCAATCCATATTCCTGACCCAATATTCACTGACCACGTCGTGATCAGTGCTGACCCTACTATCAATAGTGCGCTCCCGACAATCAGAAATGGCGTGTAGTATCCTACAATGCTCGTCAAGACACCACACGATATCACTGCGAGCACATTGCTGAGAAGAAGCGGCAATAGCGACAGGCCAGACTTTTGCGGCGATTTTCCTTGGATCACCTGAAACCAGATTGGGAGGTAAAAGGCGAAGAGGACGAGCAGAGATCCAATCCCTACGTTCGCCAGGGATGCAGAGATTATGCTGCGCTGTCGCAAGATCCTTGGAGGTAGCGTTGCCTTGTCTCCGCGCCATGCTTGAGAAGCAATAAAGGCGAGGAGAAGGACGCCGAAGACGATGAACAATGCGATGATACGACCGCTGTTCCAAGGATACTTTGAACCACCCCACTCAATGGCGAACAATAGGCAGATGACTGAAGGTGCTATTAGGATGAAGCCCAATGGATCGAGTTGTTTGATCTTTCCACGCCAGGTCGGAGCAGCCTTTACAGCAGACGGGCTGTTTGGTGTGAAGAACACAAGGCATGCCAATGACACACCACCAATCGGGACGTTGATCCAGAAGCACCACCTCCAAGTGATCGAAGTAAGATAGCCTCCCAGAAGCGGTCCAAGTATACTCGCGAGTCCAAACACAGCACCAATGCCTCCAGTCCACTGAGGTCGAGCTTGGAGAGGTACGAGCTTGCTGATAAGTATGATTGCTCCAGACCCGATACCTGCGCCGCCAATCCCTTGTACGACCCTTCCAACGATGAGAGCATTGCTGGAGGGCGCAGAAGCACAGATTATTGATCCAATCTCAAATATGGAGACGAGAAGTATCAGAACCCATTTGGAAGGGTAGTACGTGTACACAAGGCCAAACGATAGCTGTAGAGCACAGAGTGGGAGGAGGAAACCTGATTCGTACCAGGCTATATCTCCAAAGCTGTTGAACTGGTTCGAGATGGAAGGCACCGCGGTGCCAATAATTGTTCTGTCCTGTATGACGGTAAGTCTATCGTTCAAAGTACAGTGGTAAAGACATACAAGTGCAACAAGAAACACTGCCAGATAGATTGCAGCCATAGCTGGGAGAACAATTTTCTTGAGCGGATATGTCTTCTCGTCATCTTGCTGCTCTGTGTCATGGAGTTTTCCATCATTGCCAGTGCTCGAGGAGACCTTCAAGCTGGCTTGTGTGCTGTTATCCTCCATGGTTGAAGATTCGGTTTGTGTGGTCTGAGGGTGAAGTTGAGCATGGTAATAGCTGCTGAGAGACGCTTTCTATATAGTTTCTGAGGCATAGCATGATGTGATGATGGAAAGTGGTTGATTCGCAGTGCCCCCGAGTAATCTGGTGGTGCAGCCTCGGGGACAGCCCCCCGAAGTTTCTGCTCCCCACCTCCCCTGTGCGAAAGTTTGTAACACGCTTAGCTGTAGAAATGCACAATACTTTCTAAGAACAGTCAGTATCCATCGAGATACACTAGTACGTCAGATCTGTCTGGATCAGTGTTTACTTCGGAAATCTTTGTGCATTTATATAAAGAAGATCGCGGTGTGCACCTCCAAGGAAGGTGGGTGAGAGTTACAAACTTTAGCACACGCGGAGAAAGCACTGTCTGTTCGCTCGGTCGCGCGCGCGAACTCCCTCGCACGTTAGCCATCAGACATCTCGTGGAGCCAGTAATCAAATATCTCGGTTCAATTACTCGCCGAGGCTTCGCGATGAGCAGTCAAGCTTGCGAACCGTGTTCGAGGCGGAAGGTCCGATGCGACAAACAACAGCCCTGCTCGAATTGTAAGCGAAGGAAGCAGGACCAATGCACCTACCCCGAGGCAACTCCCATCGACCGCATCAAAAAACTAGAATCTATTGTAAGAAGCCTCGGTGGCGACCCGGATAGTCAAGATGATCGTCCATCGAAACGAGCGAGGACAGGTCCTCCACCTACCGAAACACAGGATGCCCAGGATGCTCGCGACACCACCGAAGTCGAACGCGGGCAGCCCATTATGCTAGAGCAGAACGGAGAAAGCTACTATGTCGAGTTGCGTGCCTGGCACTCTCATATTGGCCAAGAAGAGAATCAACCGAATGGGCATAACCACGATGTTTTGATGAGTAGACCTCTCATATCGAGGACCAAACCAGATGCGTTGAAAGGGCTGTTGCGAACTGACTATGCGTCGGACCTTACATCACAACACCCTACCATCCAGGAGGCCAACTTCCTATGGGAGAAGTTCGAGCGCAATGCGAACCCATTGATCAAGATCGACTTTGACTCGGTTCTGAAACAAGTGCGAACCACCTCGACAACACCTGAAGGCCGGACGCGACTCAAAGACGAAGACCATGCTTTTGTGTTCTGTGTTTACCTGATGAGCGTAGTCAGTCTACCTGAGGAGGAGTGCACAAGAGTCTTGCACCAGTCGAAGCAAGTGCTGCTATCTCATTATCAGGCGATCTGCGAGCAAGCGTTATCGCGCAGCAACATATTCTGCATCACGAACACTACCCTAATCAGAGCAATACTTCTATACATAGTAAGATGCGCTCACTCTTCATCCCGAGCCCTGCTAATAGATGTCTAGGCCGCTTCCATGGAAAGATTGAGTATACAGAGCTTGTTCTCACTGATGGGTCTCACAATACGCAACGCTGAGAAACTAGGCATCCACCGTGATGGTGCTCTACTCGGGCTGGATCCAGTCGAGACTGAGAGCCGCCGACGATTGTGGTGGCATCTGCAGCACTTCGATCTTGCTT
>Ga0268250_10000440_pt1 | contig 19781 bp, 23 predicted proteins | sample AgamicAsSfe_FD_200448 | JGI IMG/M metagenome (GOLD analysis project Ga0268250, IMG submission 200448) | Agave microbial communities from Guanajuato, Mexico - As.Sf.e (v2) (version 2) | ecosystem: Host-associated > Plants > Phyllosphere > Phylloplane/Leaf | place: Guanajuato, Mexico | collected... | reverse complement strand
GAGTGGGAGATTTTTGGCGTCGTTTCACTCTATGAAGCTGGAACATGAAGCCGCTGGCTACAACATACGAGAGACCTGCAAAGATCTGGGTGTAGAGATACTCTCGTGAAGATGCTGGACGCCTCAACCTGAGAGCGATTCCCTCAGAAACTATGGCACTTTGTTAGACTGTTCTCAAACAAATTTGGAAGCATGCATACCTGTTACTGGAATTATCACTGCCATCCACGACAGAGATAACAGCGACTGCAAGTTCTTGATGCCTGCCACCTCGACGCAAAGTGGACCGATTGTCTATTAGCGAACACCAGTTAGAGGGTCTCTTGAAACTGGAGTGAGACGCAAGATCCGACTTACCATCCAAAACACTCCAACAACAGCGCCGCAAATTATAACAAAGAATACAGTCAGTGGGTATGATGCCGCAGGCAACCAGAACGCGAAGCAACAGATCCCACACAGCAAAGTCAGAGCCCCTGCTGTGTCGACTCTGCTCCATCGATCGCTCAATACGCCGATCAATGGCCGCCCAACAGCAGTACCGACGTTCAGAAATCCAATCATATCGGTGGCTTGTGATCTGGAGAGCCCGATCGATAGCGCGAAGTCAGACAATGAGAAGAGCAGGACAACGTATCCCAGCATACTAATGAAGATCCAAGCGAGGAGCAGTAGTACTTCGTAACGCCGGAGAAGTTTGGTATCAAATCCAAGCTGAGATGGTCGAATGGCTTTATTCCTATCACGTATGAATGCTATCGCAGTAGCATTGGCGACGAAGGCGACGATACCGGTAATGCGCAAGGCCCAGCTGATGCTCATGCGCTGGATCATAGCTTCAGTACCCCATGCAAACGCCGCACCGCCAACACCAGACCCTGCCGCACTGATACCATTGGCTAAACTTCGTCTTCGATCGAACCACTGGGAAAGGACTGGGAGGCAGGGTATGTATAAGAAACCGATCCCAGAGCCAATCAAGACGCCCTGCGAAATGTGCAGCTGCCATATACGAGTTGCGAATGAGGCGGCAATGAAGCCACCAAGCTGGAAGACCATTCCACAGCACATGATAACATGAATACCGAATTTGCGACAGAAGACAGTGACGAAAGGTGCAAGGAGCATAGCGATGGCAAAGTTGAAGCCTCCAATAAATGCATAGTCCCAGGAAGATGCTTCAGGGAAAACATTGTCCACTAGGTAGTGCGATAGGTAGATGCCATAAGCCTATTGCAGCGATTAGCTTAGCAGGAGACGTGAAGATAAGGGACATGGGAGTTATGTAATCTGACTTACGGAGACAGTACCCCAGGTAAAACAATTGATGGTGAAACACGTTGCCACACACACCCAGCCATATCCACCATCTGGAGGTGGGCGTGCTACGGCAACAGCGAGCTCAGCCATGTCTGCATCATCGGAAGGAGTCGGTGGTGAAGCGCAGAGGTGCATTAATAAAATTGCAGTCTCTTTGGATTATCGTATAGGATGCGATTTATCGCATGTCTCGTTCATGGCGGCGGCACCAACATTTATACCGGTAAATGGTATGTCACTTGTTCGATTGCGGGGTGTCATTACCCCAAGAAGATCGACAACGCTAGTCCAAGCTTGCTTTGGAGCCTCTCTTTCGTATGCTGCCCTACAACCTCTATCCAAATCTCGTCTATGTTTCCATATCTCGTGGAGAACCCGCCAAACATCTGAACTACTGTAAATATCAATTCGAAGGGCCCGCGCTGGTCGACAACGCTGCATGCTGGGTGTCTGGGGCAGGCTTGTTCACTTCTTTTGCTTGCTTCGCCCGTTTCTCTTCTCTCTCGCTATACCGGTCGCCGAAAAGGTCAAAGTGCGGACGCATGACGATGGTGTATTTGACAAACTCCTCCATGCAATCAACAAGACGATCCCTGTTACCACTAGGCATGAGCCTGCTTCCAGCGTCCTCCTCGGTGAACTGCTTGTATGCCATGGGTATAGAACTTTGGTTCGGGATCACAAACATACGCATCCATCGACCGAGTATGCGTAACGAATTAACCGTGTTGAAGGACTGCGATCCGCCATTCACCTGTGCTATGGCGAGAGTTCGGCCCTGAGTCGGGCGCACAGATCCGGTCGAGAGGGGTATCCAGTCGATCTGGTTCTTGAAGACGGCCGTCTGGAAAAGGAGCATTGTCAGTCGACACGCTGGCAGACATGGGATGCTATGGGTGGCTACTCACTAAGGTTCCATGCTGCTCAGGACATATCCATACATGTCCATCGCTCCACTTACTCAAGTCGCGTAGCTCTTGCACTTTGGGATGTGTATGTTGCACGTCATCTTTGACGGGAAGATCAGTAGGATCATATATGCGCACATCGCAGCCAAGTCGGAAAAGTACTCTGCTGGCTTCGTATGCTAGCAGGCGGGAGTAGGATCTACTTGGACTTAGCAGATGCGAGAAGACAGCCTCGAGTATCAGGCTGATTGAACGTGGTCCCTACCTCTGCCGCATGCTCCCATACAAAACTACTACTCTGAGCCTATCATCACCCCGTTGGAGCACTTGTGTGTCTACCATTCTCAACACAGTACTCAGCTCCAACTGAGAAACCCAGTCTTGTTCTGCATCATCCCCCTCGAGTATGAATGGTCTGTATAATTTTCGGATTTCGGCATCGTCGTCGGAGGGGGGTATCGCAAGTGAGAGATGTTGGTACGCAGGATCAATGGCGATTTCAGCTCGAACCCGTTCGGCTGAGGTGTTGTTGAGGTCACCATTCGGTATCGTGGCCATTGTGCGTATGAAGGGTGTGATGAAGCGCTGAGGCCTGAAGAGGATGGTGCTACGAGCACTGATGCAGGCAATGGAGCGGTAGACGCTCATAGGATGGCGCAACTGAGTCGTGTGAATAATGTTGGGAAGTTGTGAAGGTGCCGTGTCAAATTACACACAAGCAAGCTCCATTCTGCTGGGAAGGCGACTTTGAGAATTGCTTGTTGACGTTTAGGTAGCGCAGAAACATAGAACATGTCTAGCAAAACGCGTCATAGTTTAAATGTCACCCTGCCCCGTTGATTCGCCGGCACCCTGGGTAGACCCTGCGTCAACAGCCTGCACCACCAAGTCCCATGCGCAATACAGTCTCTTGGCCTTGAACAAAGACCGCGTCCGGTTGTCAGATTGCGATTGCAAGCAACCGATTAGCTGGGGTTCATCTTCGAACATAGTAATGGCCTTAGGAGACACGTTTCTTTCTGCACCCGAGCTTAGAGCCGATCGTCGCCCGATTACGATTCTCTCCTGAGCATCGCACTGTCAGTAAGCACTTGTTTGAGGCTTTCGATTAGAGCTGCTCTCTGATGCAGTCATAATCTTCAAAGCTGGACAATCTTTGACCCCAGCGTCCGAAAGCCGACGGGTATCGCAGTTACATAGCTCAGCGATAATAGATTATTTAATGATTTTCCCGATACATTGCATCAAAAGCGAGGCCAGAGATTGTGGGTATTGGTCTGTCATTAGGTAGTGAGGCGCAAAGTAGGGTAAAGATGAGGTATGGAGGGGTAGCGTCGAGGCTTGGCAAGATATTCGCTCCCAGACCCCTGCAGGAATCGTCATCTTTGAGGCATTGGCATGAAAAGCCTCCCCCACACGCAACGACAACAAGTCAGCGACAAGATGGAGTTCGATACATTCCCTGCACGTGAGTATTCCACGCACGCTATCAACCGTACTGCGACTTACGCGCAATAGAACAGTACAGCACCAACGACGCGACGTCGTTTGCCCACACGTCGGCGCGCTCGCGATGGCCCATTATCATCACCCAAGGCATTGACGACGTGCACCGCTCCCTGCACGACACCAAAGACGAAGCGGCCATCACCGAAGGCAAATGGGTTGTTGCAGAGCTTGCCAAGTTAAAATACGAACTCCAACACGACCGCGAGCTGACCCCGATTCCCGATGACGGCGAGCGCGATGTCGACGCCTACAACAAGGAGTTGGCTGCAAGGGGCAATCCCAAGTGGCACAATGTGCCATGGCTGTACTCGGAGTGCTATCTCTACAGGTATGTCGACCTTTGCCGTCCCATGGCTCATGCTCATGGCCATAGGAAGACGCATCTCGAGCATCTTTAAGCAGACCAAGAATTGGCGGTCGTACGACCTCTTCGCCCGCCAGAAGATGGCCACATTCAAATCCTCCCGTCCCGCCGTTCTCGAACTCGCCGCGCGCTACAAGGACATCGTCATGGAGCTCGAGCAGAAGAAGACAATAAAAGGTGCCGAGACACAGGAGCAGCTCGAGGCCGCCGAGAAGGTCCTCTTCACAGAGATGTGCGAGATCTGCCTCTGGGGCAATGCGACAGATCTGTCGCTCCTGACGAACCTCTCATACGAGGATATCCAGAAGCTGCAAGGATCCGAGGCAAGAAAGAACTCTGAGAAGAATATTTTGGTCAACGACCTAGGCAAGGCATTCGAGATACTCACGTCAGCTCAGAAAGAGGGCAAGAAAGAGCGCCGCGTCGATATCGTGCTGGACAACGCAGGTTTCGAGCTCTTTGTTGATCTGATCCTCGCCGGCTATCTCATAGCTTCTGGCCTTGCGACAAACGTTGTGTTCCACCCCAAGTCCATCCCTTGGTTCGTCTCAGATGTTCTACCAGCGGACTTCGGCGCTCTTCTCTCCGCATTAGCCGACCCCCAGAGCTTCTACAGTGCGCTCACCGAAGATGAGAAGCACGCTGGAAAGGAAGCTGTGCCATTGTCGGAAGCGGAAAGCGAGGCTTTGCAGTTCCTTTTCCAGCATTGGAGCACTCTGCATGCCGAGGGTCAGCTGATGCTGCGGCCGAACGACTTTTGGACTGCAGGCGGTAGCTATTGGCGGCTTCCCAAGACAGAGCCGGAACTTTATGAAGATCTCAAGGAAAGTGAGCTTGTCATCTTCAAAGGCGATCTGAACTATCGCAAGCTGACTGCTGATGTAAGTGCTCTCGTCTCTGTTGTTCACACTATTTACTGATCAACAATAGGCTGCTTGGCCTGCTACCACGCCGTTTACCGACGCCATCGGGCCCATGGGCCCGGGCTCAGGTCTCCGCGTTCTCGCGCTCCGCACCTGCAAGGCCGACGTCGTGGTCGGGCTCGCCGACGGGGAAGATGAGCGCATAAAAGCTATGGAAGGGGGTGGTGGAGACAGTGGGTCGAGGAAGTGGGCATGGAGTGGCAAGTGGGCTGTCGTTCAGTTCTCGGATGGAAAGGCCTAGACAACACAGCACACCGAACGCCCAGCACTTCATTGGACATGACCAGAGCATAGATGTTAGACGTAGAAATGACACGAAGACAATGAATTATACTACATTTCCGAGCACCTGGCTCTATCCATCTTAGGACTAAACGAATTTCCTAGTAAACACCCCTCCTAATATCAGCGGCGATCTGTTGGAGCTCCTCTACGGTCGGCGGCTGTTTGTTGCCCTTCAAGAGCTTGATTCTGGACAAGTTTTCCATCTCTTTGATCTTTCTTGCAACGATGCCGTCGTTGGATGGTCTTGTTTTAGAGGCACTTCGATGTTGCAGTTGTCCATCTAAGCTGGGTCTGCTGCTAGTAGGTTGCTGGGCTGGCAGTGTCCGTTCTCTATGCAGGACATCCGCACGTATCGTAGGTTTCTCATTGCTTTTCTTGTGCTTTCCATGAACGTGCGTGATATCTGCTTTTGTGGACTGCTGTCCTAAGGCCTTTAAATCTGGTACATGTGAGTCTTCATGTTGAGTTGTGAGCACGGCGGTGACATACCACGAAGCAATTTGTTTCCATCAGGCTCACTACCCAGCCACTTCCCCTTCTCTCGCTTAGCCCAAAGCCTTCGCATTCCGTCGATTTCCAGATGGTACTCAAGGCTTCCGCATACAGGGATGCTACTGCACACCGCTACCATGTCCAACGTCATGCTATGTACTTCAGTGTCTACATCACTCTTCACAAGGACAACCTCTAATGTATCCAATGGTTCTCTCGGCTGTGGTGGTGGTGAGTCTCCACGGCATACGAATTCTAATGAGTCAGGACGCTTTGCAGATCGAAAGCTGAGCTTACGACGCAAGATTTTCGGACCAGCTGGGCTTGCTGAGCGAGATCTCTCAGTTTGGGACGTCTGAGATTTGTTCAACCCAGTAATCAGGTTGGTAACTGCGCGTAAAGAATCGACAATGATAGATGTCTCTTCCTGGGCATCCTTCTTCCTCTTGGTCGCACTTCGCACAACCATAGCCTCTGCACTGGGGACTGGAAGTTGGAAGCGGATGTTTGAAGCACGAGCAAGAGCACTTCGAACCATTCGAGGAGGCACATTACTTGTCCAGCACCCCCAGTACTTGCTGTTGTCCTTCTCATTGCACGTGTTTGTGCTATCGACCTCGGAAAGATCGATAAGGAAAAGGCTGTCGCGATATAGAATCTCCAGCCCTAGCTCTCGAATCTGCTTGCATACCATCAATGCAGGCTGCATCATGAATGATCGTATGTCAACGGCATTCGGACCGTGACGATGGCGGCGACGCTGCTGGGGCACAACGCGGGACTGGTATGGTGTGATGGAGACGGCCCGTTCTTCGGCGAAAACGTATGACAATATGTGGTCAACTATTGTCGATGGCAGCTGAAGAAAGTTGGGCGTCAACGTTTGCCGGCCGCTGGTAGCCGCTGGCGTAGGTACCAAGTGACTTGTAGCGCTAGTAGATATAGTGTCGGTAAAGGACGTTGCTGTAGAAGAGGCCAATGTTGATTTTGATGAAGCTGAAGATCGATCCGAGGTGTCCATGGGTGAATCGTCCAGCATTATCATGCACTCTATCGTATGCGCATCCCATTTGTCGTCCGGTATCTGTGAAGCCATCTGTTTGGAACATTGCCGTTGCTGCAGCTCGTACGCTGGTGTTGTACGCGCAATGGGATGGCGTGACGCTTGATTCCTTGGGGGCGGTAAAGGCTTGTTCTGGCCGGGAAACAAGTCCTGCATGTACTTTCTAGAAGTGGCAACTGCTTTGGCATCAACAGCGTAGTTTGCAAAGTCGACGCTGAAACGGGGGTCTGGCAGCCTGAGTGCCAGGATAGAACGAGAGGTACTCTGCTCCATAACGGTGCAGTCTGTGCTGTATATCAAAGTTCATAAGACGTGATAGATAGAACGAAGTGGTGGACGTTGGAACGAACGCAGAAGGGAATTAGAAGAAGAACGAATAGGCGAAAGCCTGCGCCACTACATATGAACGTAACGACAGAGTCAGAGTCCAGCTCTCAAAGGCGAATGATCGACGTGATCACCAAAGAAGCTGGAGAAGACAGGAGCTCCATTCTTATCGCGACCTGGATGACGATTAGGCGGTTTGCCATCTTTTACTCCCATGTATGGACCCTTGGCTAGCAGATTCGAAAGTTGTCGCGCAAACGGGCCGGGTACAAGTATGATGTACCATCATGTCCTTAATCTTTGGACGCGAATCAAGCCTGGTTGATAATCGCTTGCTATTGGTCAAGGGCCACCACGTTCGACAAACACTCCTAAAGGCACCAGGATAGATACGGCGGGGATTTGATAATTGTCATTGATATAGCTTCATCGCGTGGCTAACACCAGGGATTATTACTCGTACGGAATGAGAGGTGAAGGAGCGGGAAGGGCCTCAGGCCTCATCCGAGACTCAGAATGTTCGAGCGTCAATGCAGAACGAAAAAATGAAACTTGACGTGCCAGGTTCGGCAGATCGACATCGCTTGGGACTCACCTTATAGTGGGGACGATGCGCGAACGCGACCGTGTGCAGGCAAACGTTTGCTGCCTCAGCAGGTGGGGTGAGGCTGTCGAGAACGAAGAAGCGACATGTCGCGTTTCATGCTCAGGGCATTGACGCATCCCACGCAAACGGCCGGTTAAAACCGTTGCCGAGACATATCAAATACGCAAGGACATGACATATAGGAGGATTGATCGCGGCCTGATCTTACGCGATATATGTGGAAAACGGTCGCCCACGCTCTATCACCATGGCCCTTCTTCGACATCCTGCAGGCAGGACAAGACCTGGAGGCCACGCACGCCGAATTGAGTTAGTGGTTGTAATACCAAGCCCCCGTTGTTTTCGACATCATCCGTCAGACCCCACCTTTGCGTCAGATCTATGCACTCGCTCGCCTGGCCGACATTTCCAATTCAAGTCACATCTTCCCGTGTCGATGTAGCGAGATACAGCTCCTTGCCAGGGCAGTGCTACAGAGCATCGCCTTATCTCACGGCCCAACACGCCACGATCTTGGAAGCGCGCCTGATGTACCTGAATGCACACGACGGCGCATTGCTTCCAAACATAATATGTGGTCTTTGCAATCCGGCTTGAAACGAGGAACGATACTCCAGCTCCTCAGCTCCTGCCTGTGTGAGGGCGAGGAGGCTCTTCGCAGATAACGCGCGCAAGTCACGCACAGATCGGATATGCGCGGCAACGTGAGATACGCAAATCTCCTGTGAGGCTCTAGTACATGTGGAGAGCTCGCCGTCGGATACGCCAAGTTCGAGGTCAAGGATAAATGAACGATTAAGAATTTCCCCTCTGCATCGGCATGGCCGCCTTCTATCGTACATGCAGCAGTGGACCAGGACTTGGCTAGGGTACTCGACAAATCACCCCAGCCCCCTATAAGTCAATACCTGATTAGGTGCTGACTTTGACTATATGACTCCTGTTGCGCATGTCGACCAGTCCTTCGAATTAGGAAAGATTCTGCAATATGAGCAACGTCACACCGAATATAACGCCTATATGCTCAATTGCAGCGCAGATCTTCGTGCAGCAATGCAGCAACGCAGCAAATGTCTACCACCTGATCGCCGAGGACAGATCCGATTGGCAGTTTCCCATGCTCGTACCCATGGCAAGCTATTCCATAATGGTGATCCTGTCTTTATCAGAGTTGCAGAATGTCTCGCTCCTCCGTAAGAGGGAGGAAATTGCCTCAACAAACGAATCACCTAGTTACCTCTAACCAGTTTCAAAACACGAATCCTTATCTGGGAACTACTCATTTCGGTCAACCATGCTGCACATACAATACGCCGTATATGTTGATGATAAAGTAGGTATAAAGAATCGTACATCATGATGTATGATGGGGCCAATTGTTTCGATTTCATGTTCTCATGCCGGTATGCGCCGACCTACGATTCCTGATCCGGAAGACTACTTGCTCTCCAAAGCGATGTCTCGAATTAACTTGCGCACCTCGTCGTCATCCAGCTGTTCGACGCCTAACAGCTTGTTGTCGTCCAACTGCTTCCAGCGCAGGGCAGGCACGGTACCCGCAGACCATCGGATCATATCGCCGATGACACCAAGGTCAACTTTGCCAGCCATCATAGACTCAGTCGCGTCCTCCAACTTTTGGTTCATATCTTGCTCTGTCTCCTCCCACCCATCTCTACCTAAGACCTCTTTCGCAAGCTCTACCATCTGCTTCTGGCTCTTGATAACGCTAGAGATATACAAACAGCGGTTTTCCGTCTCTTTTGCCTTTTGGAGTGCATTTGCAACTGCTGCACCGACCGAAGAGAGCATTGTCCAGGGAAACGGAAGCATGCCATCGTTAATGTATTCGACCTTCTTGCTTCGAATGTCAACGTTGATGAAGCCGGTTCGGATGTTCCAATCTAAGAAAGCCCCATTCGATATAGCACTCCATGTGAGCTTTCTCTCAGCAGCCAATTCCTTGACTCGCCGAAGAGCTTGGTTTTTTCCATGGTGCACGAGCGGCGAGCGAGCTACAGGATCTTCAGGATCGACACTGAATTCGCTGAGGATGATACGGTATACCCGGGCGGAAGCAGCAGCTTCGACAATTCGCCCTGGAAGGGTTGGATCGGGCCCGGATGTTGCATCCACGATGGCATGTTGACCACGTAGGGCCTCGGTTATCTCTGCGATAGAGTCGGTGTTGACAACCTTGACTGACACACCCGATGGGAATGCTCTACCCCCCTTGCGAGCAATGACAGTAATATTGAAACCGGCTTCAAGAAGGCTAGTCAATATGGGTGATCCTACATTACCGGTCGCCTGTGTCATGTTAGTCGATTATGCCTAGGTCTTTTGAAAATATCCTTACTCCTGTGAGTGCAACGTTGGTGATTGTCTTTGACATGGTTCTTCTTTTTAGGTTGACAAAGGTCTTGGTGGTGTGCAGGTGTTGTATTGTTACGGCAAGGTTGAAGATGGCGAAGTTGGACTTAGTGCATAGATTGTGACGGTCGTTATATAGACGATGTCTATCTCGCATTGTACGCAGTCGACCTACTTAACCAGACGTCCACATTTTGTCCGTCTTGCAAAGCATGCTGCAATAGGCTAAGTATCCTTAATCAGCACCTAGACAGCCCTAATCTACCATCCAGGTAATACGAGGTTGAGATCGGTACGCTAGTCACCCAACGGGCCGGCATGCTTAACTCTACATCCGCTCCGACTCGCCTCGTGTTTGTCTGACAAAGCACCTTGGCCTAGCAACTCCTGTCTCTAGTGATGCCATCGACTGCAAGGAGAGCGGGGCTGAACACTTAGCTTACAATTGCGGGGCTTCTCTTACGGCAGCAGATGATAGTCCCCGAAACCTTCGTTAGGTAAACGCCGACTAGATGGATTTGAACACCGACACACGCAAAGTTACTACTGTACGATAAGACAACATAAGAATCTTCGCTCGGCCGAGCAATCAGGAATTATATAAAACCTTCACCTCGGCCGTCCATTCTGTGAAGAATAGTAAAGCGTTTTTGGGATCGAATTCGTCCGAATAAACAGAATAGCGGTTGCAGATTGTAATTCTGGCAACTTGCACCTACCAGCCTCATTTCGGACGTCGAAGGCCGAGGAAGCAACTTAGAAACAGTGGAAAATGAAGTAAGTACTGAGCCGTTGATGCTACTCTACGGTACTGACTAGCACAGGGACTATCTCAGCTCAGGCGGTGAGAGCCCGTATTATGACTTGGGTGAATATGGACGTGAAATCCATACAACATCGCAGGAAGCGCAAACGTGGTTCAATCGTGGCCTTGTGTGGTGCTACTCGTTCAACCACGAAGCGGCTACGCAATGTTTCGAGACGGCAGCTGTACATGATCCCAATTGCGCAATGGCGTATTGGGGAATTGCATTTGCTGTAGGTCCCAACTACAACAAATCTTGGCGAATGTTCACACCGGACGATCGTCGCAGCTCCCTGGAAAAGATACTCGGTGCCTTGGCATGCGCAAGGAAAGTACAGGTCGATGTCCCACCCAAGGAAAGAGCACTCATTACTGCACTCACCGCTCGCTTTCCGTGCAGTAATACGGCCATTCCAGCTGACTTATCGCAATTCGACTATGCATACGCAGAAGCTATGCGCCCGGTCTACGAAGCTTACAGAGAAGATCTCGATGTGATGACTCTGTTCGCTGACGCCATCATGTGTACTCGTCCGCGTCAGCTCTGGGACCTCAAGACTGGGAAAACGACAGGGACAGATATAGATGAGGCAAGAGCCGCATTAGAAAAGGGACTAGCATACACTGACGGACAAAATCATCCTGGCCTGTGCCATTTGTACATCCACATGATGGAGATGTCGCCCTTTCCCGAACTGGCTTTGAACGCAGCCGACAGTCTGCGACGGATGGTACCAGATGGTTCCCACATGCAGCACATGGCGACACACATCGACACTGCTTGTGGCGACTACCGTCGGGCTGTTGATTCCAATTTCAACGCTATACTTGCAGACGACAAATACTTCGCACGCGGAGATACAGCATCTCTGATGTACACTGCCTACCGAGCACATAACTGCCATGCCATGGCTTATGCTGCCATGATGTCTGGCCGCTCTGGTGATGCACACTATGCCGCCAAGCGGCTGTCTGAGATCTTGACTCTGGATTTCATGTCGATCGAGACACCAAGCATGGTCGATTGGACTGAATGGCAATTAGTGACATTGCCTCACGTAATGGTTCGTTTTGGCCAATGGGAAGAGATCATTAAACTTCCGATGCCAGCAAACCCACAGCTTCTTTGCGTATCTACAGCGACAGTACATTATGCAAAAGGAATCGCCTACGCTGTGCTTGGGCGCATCAAAGAGGCTTGCCACGCAAGAGATGCCTTCGAAATGGCCCGTCAGGCTGTACCTGCATATCGAATGTACGGTTATTCTCCAGCAGATGCAGTCCTTGCAGTAGCCTCAGCAATGCTTGAAGGCGAGCTGGAGTATCGTAAGGGCAACTTTTCAAAAGCGTTTGCCGTTCTACGCCGTGGCATTGAGATGGAGGATGGTCTTGCCTACGCTGACCCGCCACTCTGGATGCAACCCGTTCGCCACGCTTTAAGTGCACTACTCCTCGAACAAGGACAGTCTGAGGAGGCGGAAAGGCTCTACTCAGAAGACCTGGGCTTGAGTGACACTTCTTCCCGTCGCGTGGCACGTGTCAACAATATATGGGGTCTGCATGGCCTTCATGAATGTTTCATGCTGAATGGCAAACTACAACAAGCCCAGGGTATCCGCCTTCAGCGCGACATCGCTATGGCTTATGCCGACATTTCTATTAAAGCTTCGTGTTTCTGTCGAGTGAAGGCTATGGAAGTGAAGAACGCCTGTCATTCCACCTAAATAAACATCATATCAGACAACGTAATGTTAAACACGAAACTCCCTTTCCTCGTTAACTGTAGCCGAGACAAAAAGGCAACGCAACACGAGACCTTCCATACATCCTTGAATTATTTAGGCTTTCTGGCTGTTTTACTTATGGCCCATAATAGAATAAGAAGAGGACACGGTATCTCCCCCGCAGTCTCCAAGAAGCTTTCATCTGATTTTCAGCCATTCAATCTCCTCTACAGTAGATGGTCGACCTAACGCGCTGTTACGCTGTGGAAATCGCCCAAAACGACGTAGTAAACTCTTCTTATCCTCGCAGATACCCTCCATGGTCTCTCTAAACTTTTTGAAGCTATCTCTTCTCTTGAGGAGCACAGCATGGTGTTGTGCAAAGGGACCGTCCCATCCTTTTACAGCTTTTTCTAGTAGCATCTCATGATCATGCCACATCTCTGAATGAGCTTCTTTCAGCTTTTTGTGTACCTCTAAATTCTCTGAGTGTTCCATTGGCATGTAGAACCAAAATCTATAGGCCAACCGGAAACGAACTCGTTTTTCCTTTGGTAAATCAAGTTCGAGTGCCTGGGAAGCAACCTCGAACGCTAACTTGTCAAAGAGCGTAAACACCACCAGAGCTTTCGCGCCGCGGAAGCAATTCCGTGGGATTTGGTCCAAGAGGATGATTAGACTGATCCAATGCAAAGGCGATGAAGGCTTTGCTGCGGTCAGGATATCAGCAACACTTGGTTGCATCGTTTGGATCAGCTCGAGCTGCGCACCAAACTTGCCACTAACCTATCGTGAGCTAGCATCCATAATCGATGAACATCGTATCAGGTGTGATACATACAAACATTCCCAGTCGTATGCGTCGCTTTGCGAAAACCATGGCGCTGCATCTTCGATGCTGGGGATGATGACATGTTCGGCTTCGAGATGACGGAACCAGAAGTTTGAGATATCGTCAAGGAAAGCGTGTGAGAAGACTCCGTCGAGAGTGGCTTGCGTCATGATTGCTGATCGGGGCCACAAAGACTGAGGATATTCCAGCGTCAGATAGATGTCCTCAGCTCAAAGATGCTAGAGGTTCTCCAAGGTCTATGCTGTACGTAGCACGTCTCCCGTTGTGTGACGTGTCATGCCAAGTTGTGATCTCATTGTCAGAAAGCTGACGTCGTCCGTTGCTGCGAGAGTCGTCCGTAGCAAATACACCCACGGTCGGCCATCAGAGCTAGATCGGGATGTTGGTTGCGGGATCAAGCAGTTTGTATTCATAATCGGCCCGGTTATCGGCATGCACAAAGCAAAGCTCGTTCCGTTCCGCTCTACAACAGCAAATTGTACTCTTTGGTTTTGAGTGATGACGATAATCGTACAAGGTTTCACATATCCGGGCGTTACCGCAGCTGGGCTGGCACGTAGTCTTCGTAAGCATACGTTTTAGGGCGTCATAAAACTCAACGTTGTGTAGATACGGCACAGTTCGTAAAGTTTGCTGCAAGCGCATCGATCACACTTTGCATGGATCAACAAATTACTTAGCCCTGTTCGTTTGTAATAACGATCAGAGCTCTGCGTAATCCTTAGTAAAATCTTACGAGGCCAAAGACGAAAAGAATTCGCCAAGTTGGAGTAGGTGAGAGAATGACACGACAACGTATATAGGGAGCTGAGATCCAAACTAGATATGCGTTCACCTTATTGCGACTTTCGAATATACTTCTATAAATCTGTTGATATTTCGCAATCTCTTCATAGATCATTTGATTGTACATTGTTTGGAGTATCACTCTTTCCGCTAGGAAGCTTACATCAAGATGTCAACCGCTCTGATTCTATCGACCCTGATAGTCATATCCTTGACCTTCAGCTCGGTAGCTTTGAGCCTTCGCCAGCATGAGGTTCCTGACGACCTCATGGAGCGCGGCTTGAATGCCATAGGCATCGATGCGAATACTACTAGAGTGAGAAACGTGAGAATATCCGGCTCTCAATTTCGCACCAAGTCCATGATAACCACGATAGCTTTGGATGGAATGGATTCAACAGTTGTTCCATATGGTAATCAGACAATCACATACTCATATGGAGAAGGCGGCTTGAAACAACGCATTGATAGATTTGCTGGCTTGGGAAGTACGTAATTCCTCGCGATGTACTTAATTCATACACTGATACTATGTCCTAGCCCTTTGGGTATTCGCACGACCAGCGCTTGAGCCTATGGACTACTCCGTGGTAGTGCAAGATGGCGAGGATGGATCCGCTGCCGTAATCAGGGGTAGTTATTCTCTGTTCGAGCCGTCAGGTGCTCCTGAAGGCTACTTAGACGGCAAGTCGACTTAAACGATACCTGTCTTTTGATCTGACGATCATCAGGATACCTCGCGGCGTACATGATTACTGACAGCCACAAGTGGGATCCTCTTTTAGTTAGTAAGATCTCGACTGGTCAGTTCACTCTTCGTTCCGAACCAGTTGAAGGTGATTTGCTTCTTCCAGCAGGTTGGTGATCCCTCCTAGCGCATATCAAACTTACATTGACTTGCTTCTAGTCTTCGATCAGTCCCTGAACATATCAGTCCTCTTCGATCCTGACACTTACCTGCCCTTCGCTATCCGCACATACGAGGATCATCCCTTCTTCGGCCCTTCTACGAATGATTTGCGAGTGTACGACTATATCCGTGTCGATGGACTGATGATACCCCGTCATTTCAAGATCATATACAATAATAAGCGCCTGATTACCGACTTTCTTGCGGATGAGGTATCCGTCAACTTTGACGTCGAACCATCATTCTTTAACGTCTCGGCAGAACGTGGAAATCTAAACATCCCCGTTGTCGATCCTGCGCTCACTGCCTATATCGGAGAGAAGTACGCAAACTACCTATGGTTTGGTCGATTCAACTTCACAGCTATGGATTTCGACGCACAACAACCCTACACAGATATGCCAGGGGTGTGGGTGATCCGAATGCCTGGCGTCGCAAATTATCGACAGATACTGCTCGAGACCGACAACTATGTTGTTGTTCTAGATGCTCCAAGTGAACAGGCGCTGGTCCTACTGGAATGGGTTAGGATCAATATTGGAAAGCCAGTGTCACAAATTTGGGTAAGTAGACCCAGATCATTGGGCTACAAACCATGTCTTCTCATCATTTCTGACTCTGGGCAGCCTACACACCATCATCATGATCACGCCCTAGGTGTTCCAAGCTTTGTCGAGAATGGAGCCGAGGTTGTCGTTCCTAAGATGGCTCAGTCATACTATGCCAATATTCCTGGAGCTAAGTTCGCAACCTATGAGTACGTACGGTTTGTAGATGTTTGCAGACGAAGCGCTAACATATCGCAGACGCGGTGCGCCTTACATTGTTCAGACAAGCGATTACAGGGCTACATTCATCCACGTTGAGGGTAGCATTCATGCTCGAGACCATAGCGTCACCGTGATCATGCCTGCCTGTCCCACCGATGACAGCACTGTTCTAGTGTTCGATGCCGATCATGTAGTTCAGGCGCAGCTGATGGCAACTCACAACGACCACAACGAGCTCAGCCAGCTTGTTAATGCCATGGCAAAGCATCGTGTTGCCAAGTCAGCGTTGTGAGTTTCCGACGCGCCTTTCGTTCAGACAGTCACTTACTTCTTGAGCGTAGGCTTGTCCCTGTTCATGGTGAGCTGTCGAACATGACTACGATTTATAACAGCATGGGATATGTATTCCCCGAGTACAAGCCACTCGATTTTGAGTACCTGAGTAATAATTGCACAGCCTGATAGGCTCAGATGAAGGGCTGACCGTGTCACCATCCCTGCAATACAGCCTTTGTTACTAGTGCCAGCTCTTTCGCAAGAATCGGACTTCTACTAATGCGTGTCGATGGATGGATTACGCGGAGGTTGATTGTTGGTTGGGGAGTTGAACTCACTATCGGGTCACTGTACACAATCCGTGATATCCGTAATTATAATCTCAGCGTCCCTGCACTGTGCTGTGCTGTGTTGTGCCATGCGCCAAATCAAGAGGACTTGCAGAGGCTTTATTCGGTGCTTCATGCGACATTTGAGCCCACGCCTTCGATAACAGTCCTCAGAAAGTCGTTGGTGGGTTGCATAGGCTACAGACGAGGCGGGGAAAGGTTGGGCGCCTAGTCACACTTTACCGCAACCAGCATCCCGTCCGCACTAGTCCTACACGCATCTACATCTCATTGGTGTGTCATAATCTTGAGGTTATGCATCCAGAACTATTTTGATAACAATTATGTCAGGAAGATGGCGAAGCTTCCTATCTCAACCCTGGAAGAAGCTCATCCAATGATAAACTCGTGATCGCTGGCGATTCGTGTGAATGTCAGAAAGCGAGTACGTTCACATATAAAAGGGTATATCCGTATGATGTAATCTCTCGTCTGGCTCATCCTCTTTCACATATCTCGACATGGCCGATATCCTGCATAAACCAGTACTTGATATGTACTCCATGAAGGGAAAAGTGACCGTGGTCACCGGTAAGCTGTCATTCAACAAATGCCATCGCCAAAATTCCTCAAGCTACTGATACAGATGTAGGTGGCGCTCGTGGCATCGGATTGGGACTTGCTAAAGCCGTTGCTGAGTTGGGCAGTGATGTCGCATTGCTTGATCTTTCTGCTCGACCGTCTGAGGATCTAAAAGCTCTCGAAGAGAAGACTGGTACAATGTGGATGTATTATGAGACGGACGTAACAGACCGGGAAAGCCTGAAAGGGGCCATGAATGCTGTAGTGCGCACACTTGGGCGTATCGATAATTGGTATGTACGCATGTAAAAGATTATTGGCCTTCCGGTCACTGACGCTATACAGTATCTGTGCTGCAGGCATTGCGGCTGACAGGCCATTTTTTGAACATGGATGGGATCAATGCCAGAAGATTCTGAACGTGAACGTAACTATGATTCTCCTTCAGACAGCTATGCAGAGTCCCAAAGTTGACAATACACAGGTTATGGGAACGTTCTTTGCTGCGCAAATAGCCGCCGAACTCATACGCGCCCATGGTGAAGGTGGCTCTATCCTTTTCTTGTCCTCGCAAACAGCGCACAGCACGACACCCAGAGAGCACACAAGCATGTACGGTGCCTCCAAAGCTGCAGTGAAGTCGCTTGCTATGCATCTGGGTGTTGAGCTTGCACCGTACAAGATCCGAGTCAACAGTCTCTCCCCAGGATATATCGAGACGGAGATGGGCCGTGCAGCAGCCGAGGCAAATCCAGCAATGAAAGATGTGTTTGAGAAGGCGCCACCGTTGGGAAGACGTGGGCAGGTGAGTGATCTGATTGGTCCTGCAATGTGGCTACTGAGCGATGCGGGCGCCTGGACCACAGCTACGGACGTTTTAATAACTGGAGGATTGCATGGTGGTAGCATGCATCTCAAAGTATGAGGACTGAGAGACAAGCTGCCAAATGTTAGATTGCTCCTCGATGAAGGATTGCAAATCATATCAAGATGTCGTCTTATCCCCATCTCCTTGATCTCTAGTCCTCTTTTCTGTCGTTCGACCTTTCGCTCACGTGAGTCAACTCTTCAGCTACATCGTTCTCAATCCTCTGCGATCTCTGGTCCAACTGTGGGCTTGTTCAGTAAATCGTTGTCAAGAGCAGTGCGATACTTACCCAATGAACAGCTGCAGTCGCAGCGAAGAAAGCGAAAACGACCACGATCATTGTGATATAACCCTTCTTCCAATAAGGTGCGTCGCTTGCTGGGTAAAGCGCAATGCCCCAAAACGTGTACAAGATCGACTGCACCATACTCATGATGTAAAGAATGACTGATCGAGATGCGTCGTCACCACCGCGCTGAGATATAACGCTAGCCCACCCATATAGAATAGGGTTTACAATGTATGAGGTACCGGCCAAGTAGAATGCGAAGAATGTTCCGGCAGTGGAAAGACTGGGTATGAGCAAGAGAATTGCGACGAGTAGCTGCAAAAGTCCAGCTAGTATGACCATCGGTATGCGGCGATTGGTCATGTCAATAACATAGCCTGCCCCGATATTGGAGACAATGGAGACTGCTTGGATACCTAGCGGGTAGGTCGTCGTGGCATGCGAAGGAAACTTTTCAATGTTCTCTTTCATCCATAGCAGAAAAAGGCCTTGTAGAACAATGGCTTCCAGTGCACAGGCTACCGCAGAGTAAAGAGTGAAAATGTAGACATCTGGTTTTGCAAAGAGTCGTTTGGCGAGGGACCTGAGGCTGATGTCATGGCTCCAGTCTTTCTTTGGTGGCAAGCGGTCAACCGCTAGCTGTATCTCCTCTTTGCTGAGATATGGAGCGTTGGTGGATTCTGGCAAATTGGGAAAGAACATGAGTCCAAAGATACCGAAGGGAATACCCATAGCGCCATCTTGCACTTGTTAGTGGTGTCGTGTGACCTTGAGGTTGATACTCACTGATTATAAACACCCATTGCCACCCTTTCAGAGAGGTCTGACCATGCAGACTCTCATTCATCGCTGTCATCATCACCCCAGCAAACATGCTGCCTATCTGTCCAATGGCTGTGAAGATGGCCGTTCGTTTGGCGATTTCTAGAGGTTTGTACCAACTACCGAGGATGTAGATAGTGCCACTGTAGAGACTCGACTCAAAAAAGCCTTGGAGAAACCGAACCACACACAGCTGTGTATAGGTTTTACAGGCCGCAGAGCTCATCGTCAGACCAGACCATACTAACAACGTGAAGGGCAACCAGAAACGCGGCGCAAGTTTCTGGATGATCAAAGCATGGGGGATTTGCCCTACACAGCTACCTGCAGTGAACATGGAAAGCAAGATGCTGTATTGGTTCCCCTCAAGTCGAAGATCCTCTTTCAGCCCAGATACATAGGCATTTGCGAAAGCACTGCGATCGAGGTAGTTGAAGAAGTATGCAGCGCAGCAATACACCTAGTATACTGTCAGTTGCCACTATGTGTAATGGCATGTTCTCCCAACCAGTATGAAGCAATCTGCTGTTGATTAGATTTCTGACATCGGAAACAGTAAAGCCCTCGTCTGACGCACCGAGTTTGCGAACAAGTCG
>Ga0268250_10000439_pt1 | contig 19843 bp, 8 predicted proteins | sample AgamicAsSfe_FD_200448 | JGI IMG/M metagenome (GOLD analysis project Ga0268250, IMG submission 200448) | Agave microbial communities from Guanajuato, Mexico - As.Sf.e (v2) (version 2) | ecosystem: Host-associated > Plants > Phyllosphere > Phylloplane/Leaf | place: Guanajuato, Mexico | collected... | reverse complement strand
AGTTCGACTGTGGCCATTTTACCAAGGCAAATGAATGGCTGAAGGAGAGGTACGGCGACGATGGTGTGATCGATTGGAACCTTGATATTGCTCCTGAAGACGCTGGCGTCTAGTCAGGTTGTCAATATGTTCAATAAACGTAGTTGATATGTATAAGTAAAAAACCAAGAGCAGCATTACTTTGAATATACACGATAAAATGATCTACCGGGCGTGACCCTGTCCTCTACGAATAATTTGTTCTTGGCAAGCTTGACCATTTTTCCTGCTCGACCATTCTTCATTGCCAACCACAAAACAACAAAATGCCAGCAATAAAGAGACAAGCGAACGCAAATAAGCCCAAGAGAGTAAGAAAGAGTAGAGCAAGAACCGAAGGTACGTGCTGGTAGCAGTTGGTCTTGCGCGCGATCGCTGACTGGAAACCTACAGTCTCGGATTCCTCAGACTCGTCAGATTCCTCTTCATCGTCCGAGTCAGAAAGCAGTGATTCGGAGCCTACGCCCAAGAAGCAGGTTGTCGTAAAGTCCAAAGCAAAGACAAAGACGAAGTCAAAGCCAAAGACCGTTCAAAAGGTGTGTGAATGTATTGTACCTTTAAATCCTGGTCCTGTTGTTTTGCTTGCCGCATTCTCCCTGTATACAGACTTCGGGTTCATACAAAGTCCTATTGTATTTTGCTTGATAATCCACGCACATGCTTCACGAGCCCCTCAGCTGGATACCACGATTGACTTGTTGCGCAGTCACCCTCCAGGTCATCTTCTCCAGAAGATCAGACCACGAACGGACCTCAAGCTGGAGACACAGAGGCCGAAGATGCATTCACCTCATTCTACCTACGCCAAATGACGACCGAGTTTGCCGAAGACCTTGACAAAATTCGCTCAGCGGGCGACTTCAACGACAAATCTCTTGGCCTGCTGATTGGGGCACTCAAGCAAGGCCGCGAATGCTTCGACAGACACGACAGACTGGCTGTTGGAAAGGCCATTGTGGCTGCCAATCAGTGAGCACGCAAGATCCAAACTTTCGGTTTCTCCACCTGCACTTGCAAGCTCTGTGCATATCTCACGTCTTTTCATGTGAAAGGGATGTGAAATGGTGGAGGTGTGGAGTTGCTATCTGTTGTGCACAGAAAAACAAGGATGCTATCTCTCATTCTGTTGAGTTGGATATGGATTCTGCTGGGGAAAGCTGGGAAGCGGCCTAGCTCGGTCCTTTCGACTTGTCCTCGTCGAGGTTGCTTGTCCCTTATCCAATTGAAGCAATTCATAGGCCACCGGTTCTGCGGCCTGCGAAGTATGTTCATCCCAAGCAACTGTCACACTAAACACGCAAAGAGAGATTGGGTATCGTTCCTCGACGATAAGGATTCTTGTGTTGGACGATCGATCTACAGTCAGCTCAGCTGCTCAGGTACTTGATCGGAGTACTTTCCAGGGCCAGGGTCTCAGTACATGGGAAGCGAACATGCAGCGAATGGCCAGGTCTAAGGTCTTGGGGCAACAAGCAAAACATCCACATCCACATCCACATCCACAGCAAGATGGTGGAAAGAGCCTTTTGTGTTTTCCTGGGAAGGACCCGCCTCTAGTAAGGTACGAGGAGCGGAGAAGGATTCACAAAGATATTCTCAATATTCAATTGCCACACTTCACTGAAGCAAGTCTTGCGAATCGCTCGGTCCCATGGAGATGCTGTGACATGCCATTCCTAGAGAAACTTTAACCGCATATTAAGTGATTGCCTTCTTGCTTTTCGCTCAAAACGAATGTCGCATTGTGCTCTGGTGCTCTGTGAACGTAATTTTTTGCCTCTCGGAGATTCGTCCTTCTCGGCACAAGATGTCCCAGATGGATCTACAGCTACTAGCTAGCCACGGAGCCTAGCATCTCTGGGACGGCACAAAGCTCCGTGTTATTGCGGCTCAATGAACTTCACGTACGAGGTACGCCTTCGACGTTTTTGACTGCGCCTGACGGGGATTCTCCATGAATGCACGCGAGATCTGCTTGCGCTCTTTTTTCCTTCGACCCATAAGTCAGGGAACACTATGCCCTCAACAGATGAGAATGTTCATCGAATGCCGTGCTGTGGTTTCTTCGTAGAGTTTCTCTGTACTGTCTGCCGTTCACAAAACATGGGGAGCCGAAACATGGCGTCTACGTACCTTTATTGGCAAACCTCGACGACATGGTAACTGGCGTCAGGCCAGAAGCAACATGTGTTTGGTTGACTTTCGCCATAATCCTTAATGGCACTCCGGAGGAACGTGATTGACGTCTAGCGGGGCACAAAAGTCTCTTTCGAGGAGTCCACTTCCACATAGTAATTGTGACACAATTGTGCCAGATCACGGAATTCAGTCCTGGCCAAAATGAATAACAAGGAGGATATCGGAGCAGCGCACCAGCGGACCACACACCGCAGACAGCTGTGGGCTAACGGACCATCACGCCGAATTTCGCAGGATAGGAGGATTAATATCGAGTAAAGGGTCACCCTAGCTGCTCATCAATGCGAGTGGGAGCAATTGCAGGCAGGGATGGTGTACGCGAGGCGTGCGGCTCAACAACAGCCCACAATCCTGGTATCCTATCAGCAAAAAGTGCCTAAATGTGACGTGTGAGCTGCGTCGTTCGAGCGAACAAAGAAACCCCATCAATAATATTGGAGGAAACTGTACCTATTTGATATTCCTCGTGAGTTTTCCAGGTCTCTGCGGCTCTGCTAGCAGCACAGTTTGAGACAAAAAGACGTGCGCCTGTCAATCTCTTAACTCCATCCGGAAGTTGCAGAAAGGCCCAGCGTCATATTTCGAAATTTCCAGCAGCCGTTCGACAGCTCCTATTGGATTTTCTGCGGCCGAGAAAAACCCACAGGAGTTCGGGGAGTTTTCTGCGTTGCTTTTTGCTTCGCCCATCGTGCTTGACTGATGGCAGCACGCTAGGCGCATTTACCCCACGCTATCAAGATCGCGGCTGTTGGCTCTAGCATCAACAAGCACCGAGTCTAATGTTTTTAGCGGAACAGGCGTGGGTGTTTGACTAACTAGGCTTGCAGATTCGCAAAGCCCTGTGGAACTGTTTTCACGATCCGATCTCAGCAATTCTCATCAGACAACACGCTGATCGAAGAATCAACAAGGGTCATGTGCAGAGCCTCAACATGGATGCTCTGCCAATGCAAGGTGGTGAGAGAGAAGAGATTGGGTGGTCACACACAAGATACTGGTAAGATTACTGAGAGTCTGGGACTATCATAGCCAGTGATAGCCCACCTTCAACAAAGACCTGCGGGACAGATCTCGCATACACAGCACTAACGGCTGCGAATCCACTATGCCGGAGTACCTCGTTCATGAGATCTTGATAGCGGCGGTAGTACGAGATCTGAGGTGATGCTTGTTTCGCTGACTTGGGTCACTGTGTACCATTGGCACAATATCGTGCCGTCTCGCCAGCAATATTCCCGAGTTTCGAATTCGAACCGATAGCCCTGGAGTCGAGCCGCGTATGTTCTATCAAAACCTCCCTTGCATAAAGCAGACATCTCGTGGAGATGGTGTTGCAGTGCGATGCATGCAGATGCAGGCATACGAATTATCTAGATAAGCGAGGTATTCGCCACACTCAATCGACTTTCTAATTACTGCCCCGGAATGTCCAAGGTACGTACCTTCGTCGAACGGAGCCAGCCATCGCACTATTCATGTCTGTGGAACCACACGTTATGAGAGTTTGCTTGAAGACGCCGGAAAAAGTCTTCCCAAGCTTACTCGCATGTTTGCAGAGAAAAGCTGCTGAGACTTTGGCACGTCAGTGCAAGATGGAGACGCTTGCTCCAGATATTGAAGCTATGACGGCAGACGAGCCAGTATTCGGATTGGTTCCCGCGGTCGGTGAGCTGTCCACACGGGCGGGCCGTTGTGACTTGAGCCTGCGGTGGAATTGCTGCGATTGGCGCGAACCGTACCAAATCGACTCGGCCGCTGGAGAGCTTAGCTGCATCGAGTGAGGGCTCGTTGACAAGCGTCAAAGTGACAGTGAAGGAGCAAGACAACCCGAGCGTTGATCGAGCAAAACATTTGGAAGGCCATGGCGATCAGTCTTACGATAGAAATTGCACAAGATTGGCTCACAAGCACCCGAAGGGCGATCGCGGTACCTTCCTCAGCAGCCACGTCAGGGTTGTCTTTAACCACGACGGCGATCTTTGGGAACACAACAACGAAGACAAGCTGTGAATGCAGTGAGCCATTTTGTTCACATGGCACATTCCAGGGGGGCTACCGCTGTATGTAGTCTTCAGAGGGGTCCTGGACTCCAGCAATGTGGATGAGATGTGGAGTCGAACAGTAATCAAGAGCGATGAGAAGATCAAGAGGTCGCAGCTGGCCAACAGCAGCAAGTGGCATCAGCAGCGGAGGGGAAGCAACGTCCGGCTCCTTAGGAGATAAAAGTGACGTGGGAGGAACGAGGTTGGCAGAGCGGCAGAGCCAGACCCAAGCGGGCAGGAGATCGGGAGAACGTGGCCTGTGTGCAGCAGCTCAGATTAACGAGATCTTGTGCTCCCAGCGAGTGGAGGCAATGCTCCGAGCGCGTGTCCGTTACTCCACTTCCAGATCAGCCAATCACCAGAATGGCCAGGAACACGATAGTCCCGATACCGAGCAGCCAAACAGCTCTCAGAGCTGGGCCGCTGTGGTCCGAGCAGAGGAAAGGTTTGACGCGAATCGAAGCTCAGCCTTTAAACCTCGGCGGCGTTTCTGCCAATGACACCAGATCTGCTGTCCAGCCCCGATCTGATGCTGCAAGGCTTTAATGTCCCCGGCTGCCCTCCTCAATCCTGATCCTCTCTTCCATCGACATCCTTCGTCTCTTGAGCTTTTGTTATTAGACAAAACTCGATCTCCATTCATCACCCAAACACAACATCACATCCAGGCTTATCGACTATCTCTTTTGCCTTTGCATCAGCACGATACCAACACTGCGGTACTACTGAGCATATCCAACCAATCGACGCAGCTTCTCGCATAATTCTCCGAGACCCCTTCTCTCAAGGACCCTTTTGACCTTGCAACTTCGGACCCAAGTTACACAAACAAGCCATCGACATGCCTCCTCTCAGATCCATCCCCGCAGCCAAGCCCGTCAAGACGGAGCGTACCCACGAAGAGAACCAGGAGAGGTTTGTTCTACCATCTGCTTCTCTCAAGACTCGATTCTAACGTTATCTTAGAGCTTACATTGCTGCCTCTCGCCGCAGTGACCGCAGTCTCGAAGCAAGAGTCGAGTCAGCCCGCCGTGCTTCCGAGATTCACAAGAGACGCACTGGCAGATCGCTCCGTGTAACCGAGCAAGATGTCATTAACGAGGAGATGTACGAGGAGGAGGACGATGACCTGCCCATGCAGTATCGTCGTCTCACAGCTCATCTCCAGACCTCCAACGCCGACTTCGACCGCAGACTGGCTGCCTACTTGACCAACCATGTCGCTATGCGTGCTGCTCTTGGTCAGACTATGGGCGACCAGTACAACAACCAGCAATACTCCAACGCCCCTCAGTTCGCCAACCAGCTCGGTCAATTCCCTCAGTCGTTCCCCAACCCCATGCTTCCTCCCCAGATGGCCAACAGATCACCTCAGAGCTTCCGTGCATCGCCCTACCCTCAGCAGGCTTTCCGTCAGAACATGCACGGCCGCTCGGCATCCATCGCCACACCTCAGGAGCTGCAGAACATGAACAACTACCCCCAGGTCCAAAGCCCCAACGCTACCTTCATCAAGCCAGAGGACCGCCGCATGTCTCTTCCTGTTCAATCACAGCAGAACGCTGCACCTTCACCGCCACACCTCACCTCTGCCTCGCGAACTTCTTCTTCTACTAGCCTTACCAACCTGAAGCACGAAGCTGCCAAGCAGAGTAACGGTCAGACATCACCGACAGGTCAGACATCGCCTGCGGCATATTCTGCTTCCTACAACCAGGTCTCACCTGCCTTCGACCCCAGCATGATGAACATGATGCCCTTCTCGACTTCGTTGCCTCATGAATCACAGCAGCTTCTTGGACCCGGTTTCGATCAGAACGACGCTTTCTCGCAAATGCTCATGGGTGGCTACGGCCAACAGCAATCTCAACCTTTCTACACTTACAACCCCAACCCATCAAAGTTCAAGGGCGGCAGTCCTTGCTTCGACGGCATCAACCAGACTCTCGCCCCCGGCATGCTTGACACCAACATGGACAAGTACCCAACGCCGATGTCTGGTGTCGATTCTGCTCTTACGCCATCGAACACCTTCGGATTTGACAACTTCGACCCACTCAAGGGTTTCTCTCACAACAATGTGAGCGGCATGACTACTCCCGGCGAGAACGATTGGTCGAGTCTTCTCGACTCAAACGCTTGGGAGGAGCAGGCCTCGCAATCTGCTGTCGCAAACTGAGCTCTCATCTCTCTCTTGTTTCTCTTATAATGTTCACTTCTAATATCTATTGTATTTCTATACTGGGTTTAAGGTGCTTGGGTTTTGACGATACATCCATGGCAATGGAATCGCTGGGATAAAATGGGAGGATCTTTCTTGTATGGTGTTCTACGGGATTATGATGGAAGATTATGGATGGATCCTATTCTCTTGGGTCGGTGATGACTGAGCTTCACGATGGATGAACAATGACACGACTGCTCTGCTCTTCTTGCAAGAGCGGTCTCTTTTTTTCTCACCATGGCTTTCCGATCGCTCTTTATTCTTGCAACGTGAATATGATGTCAAATGTTTCATTTCAGATGGCTAGTTCTAAAGCTGCATTTCACCCTGGACAACAGCAATTTACAACTAGTCTAACAGTGACGGTGGTGGAAAACAACGAGACGCATGAGTAGAGGGAGCCAAAAAGCAATGGGAATCGCACGAGTCGGGCACATGTTCGTCCGACAAGCCAGCGGGGATTTGAATTTGTCACGACGCGCACGCAGCTTTTAGCCTCGCATTGAGGAGAAAAAGAGGGGGCGTCCTCGAGGCAGACGCGATTGGGACAAGCAGCGATCCTCAGGGACCCTGTCTGACTGCAAGAGACAACTGCGTACCCCGTACAGCTGCTCGTTGGGCGATTCGCGCTGCCATGATGCATCGGCCCACGATGGCGAGCTGTGACCCACGTGTATCTACAGATCTTGCACACGATAGACAAGCCCCAGAACACGAGATCTTCCAGAGATCTGAGGAACTGTTTGCCGATGCAAGGCACATGGAGCAACGCGATCGTGGGTCGAAGCAGCGGGTAGTAACGGAGGAGCGCCCATCGCGAGCAAAGCAAAGTGAGACAGGGCAGGCCAAGGAGCTTATTGCGCAGATAGATTGGGTTGGAACAGATTAGGTTCTGCGCGAGAGATGTCCAGGAAAAGCTGAGACCTGTGTGCGGCAGGCCAGAGCTGACTGATGCAGAAGGATTCTTTGCGGTGGTTCTCAAGTTTCGCAATGAGAAGCGACGAGATGATGCCGCTGAGAGTGGGTGGCGCTGGTAAATTGCTGAATCGCCGGCTGCTACCCCGCGTGGCGCTTTCCAGATGTTCGATCGGGCTGGAGGGCTAAAGTCCGAGAGGACGATAAGCTTGGCCACCGATGTGTTTCGGCAAGTCAGAGAGGCTGCCGATCACATCTCATTGTGCTGCTGCAGATGCTAGACCAGCACCGTCGACTTCCAAGCACAAGGCCATCATGACCCTTGCGGCATGCCTCCTAAAAACCCCTCACGTACCCTCTTGACCGCGCCGCTCCCTCGTCGCTGCCACGCCGCCGTCGGCCATCCTCGCGCCGCCACTGCGCCAAATTCGTCGACGTCATCACCACCACGGTATCGCTTCGACACACGATCAGTCACGACAACAGCAGCTGCGACACAAAGACAACCGAATGCTTGTAGACTACCAGCATGCGTATCACGAAGCTATGCCACCCTAGCTGGTGACCCAATGTCGGCGGGCCAGCCGGATCCCTCAGCATCAGCACCAAACGATATGCCATGGCCAAAGCCACCGAAAGGCCATTCACACCCAACACCATACCAGATCCTCTCGACCACCGAATCCGAGCCCTACAGCAAACGCCGTTTCTACGACTTGGTGAAACTATACCACCCCGATTCTGGCGCATGCGAGAAGCATCACCATCACCATAAAGTCCCGCAACCTTTGCGTCTGGAACGATATCGTCTGGTCGTAGCCGCTCATACCATCCTCTCAGATCCGGAAAAACGCAAAATGTACGATCGTTTTGGTGCAGGGTGGAGTGGTGTACCTAGCACGGTTGGCGGTAAGCCGGGAGCCGGCACACCCGCAGGTCCATTCAGCGCGTGGCGACAACAAGGAGACCCAGATATTTGGAACAATGCCACATGGGAGGACTGGGAGCGATTCTATGCTCGTCGGGATGGCATGCCCCAACAACCGCGGTATCTCTCCAACGGGAACTTCATCTTATGCGTCATCCTGCTCGCCATAGTAGGCGCTTCGCTGAACATCAGCCGAGCAGAGAAGGAAGGCGATAAAGTCGTGGCATCGCGGGACTTGGTCCACGATCGTGCGAGCAAGGAGTTGAGGCGGGTGCGTCAGCTGTCCGAGAACAGACCAAAAGAGGAGCGCATCCAATTCTTCGTCAGGCAAAGAGAGGCTACCATGAACGGCGTCGGCGCTGAGAGCTTGAGAGACGACAAGGTAGCAAAGTTGTTGCCCGAGCAAGAGACTTGCTTGAGCGATGAGCTGCGGACCGGTGGAAGCGAATCATGACATTGCTACCACGTGTGTACATAAATTCCATTCCTTCTATGTTTAGATGACCATATATCCAGCGGCGCATACTACAGCTGTATTTTTGATTCTCTTAACAGCGAAAGTATGAAACACAAGACTTCTCACTACAATACCTCGACACAACGAATCATTGGATGATGCAGATCCAAATCAAAAAAAGAACGGTCTTGCTAGAGAGCATGGATATGACAGATACTACCGACGCGGTTGCACACTGACCTTCCCATTGCTTCAATGAGGGAAACAGTAGGTCTGGCAATGCAATGTAGGTTGATTGAGGTAGCTGGAGTGTTGTTTTGATGAGAACTTGTATCTGGACAGGGTGCTCCTGACGACACGATTTTCTTGACATATTTAACACTTATCCATCACAAATGCCAAAAAGTTGTTAATGTACAGATAATCGATGAGTGTTTGGTTGAATTGGGAAGCATAAATTCATTCATACATATATCTACATGGTAATGTTCATTAAAAGGGATGTCCTCACACTTCAACATCTAGAAGTCTAGGTAACAACGAAGCCCTTCCAGCCATCAAGCGCATTCCTGCACTCCTTCTCGTACAACGGGAATCCGCCAGGGAAGTTGAGTTGTTCTCTGGGCTTGCCGGGGATGTTGGCACCCATGTACCAGGAATCGGTGCCGGGGAACAAAGTCTTGTCGTTGAGTTCGGTGACGAGCTGGTGCCAGCCGGTCTCTGCATCCTTGGTGGCCTCGATGGTTTGCGCGCCCTGCTTTTGCAGTGTGGCAATTGCGTCGACGATCCAGTCGCCTTGGACTTCGACACAGGTGGGACCGTTGCTGAAGGCGGTGGGACCTTGGGCACCGTAGAGGAAGAACATGTTCTTTGAGATTGGTTAGTGATGCTGTATGGTTGGTGAGACAGGTAGGAGAAAGACTTACGGGGAAACCATTGCAGGTCATACCAAGGTATGTCCAAGTACCGTTCTTCCACTTCTCGGCCAAGTCCTTGCCTTCGGTGTTCTTGAGACCCATGTTCTTCATGCCACCAGTAACCGAGTCGAAGCCAGTTGCGAGAGCAATGATGTCGAATTCTCTGAGCTTGCCATCGCTGGTAACAATACCGGTCTCAGTGAACTCAGTGATGGGAGTCTCCTTGACGTTGACGACATCGTTCTCAGCTCTGTCCATCATTTCGTAGAAGTTCTGCTCCAGCGAAGGACGCTTGGTTCCCCAAGCATGAGGAGCCTTGAGAGGAGCAAGAATATCGCGCTTGCGAGGATCGGCAATGCGAGCTCTGGTCTTCTTGACCCAGAAGTCGTAGGCTTGGTCGTTGGCCTTGCTGTCGAACAAGAGATCCTTGTAGCCGGCGAGCCAGAATCTGAAACCGCCTTCCTCCCACATTGACTCGAAGAACTTTTCGCGCTCTTCCTCGTTGTCGTCGAATGTGTTCTTCTCAATGTAGTCGTATGAGAATCCGGCGAATGTCGTAAGACGCTTGCGGTAGATCTCTGGGTATCCTGACTTTGCTTCTTGCTGCTCCTCCTTGGTGAGTTCGCGCTGACGCATGGGCAGGCAAAGGTTGGGGGTGCGCTGGAAAACGGTAACGCTGGCGGCGTCCTTTGCTGTCTCTTGTGCGATCTGAATACCGGTGCTACCAGTACCAATGACGGCAACACGCTTGCCCTTGACATTGACACCCTCATCGGGCCAGAAGGAACTGTGGTGCAGCTCACCCTTGTAATCGGTCAAACCCTTCCAGTCGGGGAAGTGGCGCTTGGCTGCAAAGCCAATAGCGTTGATTAGGTACTTGCACTTTGCAGTGCGGCCGTCCTCGGTCTTGACTTCCCAAGTCTTGGACTCTTGGTCGAATTGTGAGCCAATGACACGAGTGTTGAAGCTGACATCCTTCTTGATATCAAGAGTCTCCTCAACATGGTGGAAGTAGTTACGGAGCTCGTTGAAGTCAGGGTACTTCTGAGACCACGTCCAGTCCTTCCAGACCTTCTCGATCGAGTATTCGTAGACGGGCACTTGAGTATCGACACGGGCTCCAGGGTAGCAGTTCCATCGCCAGACACCACCGAGTTCGTTTGCAGCCTCGAAGATCTTGACATTCAAACCGACCTCGTCACGGAGCTTGTGAAGAAGGTAGACACCACCGAAACCGGCACCTACAATAAGGACATCGCAGGTGAGGTCTTTGGCATATGTGCTGTTTGGCTCGGGATGCATTGGTGCGTTAGGGTTGGTTGCGCCGATGTCTGTTCGTAGATGTACCATAATGAAGAGTGTGAGTATGTATTAGATCGAATTGAAGAACGATAGGAGATAGCTTGTGATTTTTCTCGAGTCGATCGATAGTCTTTATATCTATCCTTCAGATCCTCCTGACGCGCAATAGGTTCCGATCGGCCTACCTTCCCAAACTCTCGCAGTGTAACCCCTCTGAGCCCACCGAACCTACCAAGCATTCAAACAGAGGAACTTTGCCGCGGGCTCTCGTGGTTGCTGCAAATAAACTCGTGATTTAGACATCTCGCTCATGAATTAGACATCTCGGAACCCGGGGTCTCCGCCAAACGGCGAAACGGTTCGGGTGGGGGATGCGGGGGAGGCCAAGAGCGGTTCTGGGACAAAGGCAGGTGCGCCGAGTATACCTCTCGCTAGACCTTCCTCCTCCGGACATCTTGGTTCAATTTTGGCAGTTCCAGAGGTGCTGCGTGATCTGGAAGCAGAGCTTGGCCTGGGGATGGAGGATGGAAGAAGACCCTACAAGCTGAGAAGGATCTCGCTCGACCGGGACTCCAACGAAAGGAGACATGGAAGTCGGGCTGTCCAAGAAGTCTTGCCTTTCTGTTGAATCATCATCTAGGACCGTTCCCTCCGATGGGATACACAACCTGTAATGCCTATAAAGTTGGGAGCACCGTCTGCACAGTTTCAGCAACGGTATATCCGTAACAGGCAGAGTCACTACAGAGATGAATAGTGGAGTATTGGCATCGTGGAATATTATTATTGCTAGCTATGCTATGCTCTGTAATGCTGAGGCGTGGGGGAAATCAGGGGATTAGGGCAGGGGCAAAAAACATTGATGGGAAAGGGCAGCCGCTGTTGCTGCAGTCAGTGTCCAATGGAAAACCAATAACCAATTTGAAAAATGACCAATTTGAAGACACAATGGAGGAGGACCAGCGCCTCTTGCAAGTTGCAGTCGAGAAGTCGGGCCACTGGAAACTCTGGGGGTACTGGGGAACTGAAGATCGCAACCAAAATGGAGATCCGGAACGCCGCCACTTTTCAGCAATACCACGCGACCAAATTCGGATGACGTTCCTTTTCGCCGTATGCTTTGAAGTCCGGAGATCGTGAGTTGAGTTGAGAGCTCTTTTTCGAACTCTTGAGGTCCAGGTTGGATTCTAAAGATTGCTTTCGAGAACGATTCGGAGGTCTCCATCCTCAATCTTCTGAGCCTGGAGATGGAGTCTAGTCCTCAGAAAGCATGCTGCTCACAATGTCTTGCACATCGCCCTCTTCTTCAGGCTTGTGGACAAGACCAGGCTCTCCACCGTCGTCGTCGTCGTCATCATCATCATCATCATCATCGGGAATGAACTGCTTGGTACGAGCGGCGCTCTGTGCCTTGCTAGTTGTCTTCTTAGCAGCGGCCTTGACTGGAGTCTTCTTGGTGGGTGCTCTTCTCTTGGTAGTAGGAGCTGGGATGTTAGTGACCGCGATACCGTTCTCGATAACAACATCGCGAGCGTTGTAGCGAGCGCTCGTCTTTGAGAGAGCCGGCTTGACGGGCATCTTCACTCTGATGCGGTTGCCTTTCTCATCGAGTGGGCGGGGTGTACGAGTGTTCTGGTACTTTCTAGAGGTCTTTGCATCTGCGATAGCCAGACGTCTCATCAATTCAACCTTTGTTCCACTCGAATCTTCGTTGCGAGCCTTCAGCATCTCCTTGAGCTGTTGGACGCTGATGGTTCGGTCTTCGTTCTTCAGACGGGACAGGATGATAGGCTTGGTCTCCTTCATGCGGTTCAGGAGCATGCCGCGCGTACGCAAGATGTGTTGCAACTCGTCGATAGTGCACCAGCTACGAGGTTCTTCAGGGAAGCCATCAGAAACAGCGACGGACTGCTGGTGTGCGTTGATGTTGGTGATAGAGGCAGAAGGTATGCTGGTAGGCATGATCTGTCTAGCGACTGTGGCAACAGGTTCGACGATACCGCCGAACTGATGGGAACGGGCGTCGATAGCAGCCTGTGTAGCATCAATATCCTCATCGCGAATCTGCTCGGCGGTGTTCTTGTAGGTGTATCTGCTCTTGGGCTCATGGACAACCTCAGATTCCGGCTCGGGGGTGACGCCGCCATTCTTCTCTTTCTTTTTGTTGAGAGCGGCCACTTCCTTCTTCAATTGTCTGTGAAGACGGGTGAAAAACTTGTGCTTCATCTCATTGTAGTGGCGCTCTGCGCGGGCGATATTGAGTGCTTCCTGCTTTCGTTGTCTAGCAAGAGTGATTGTATCTTGGAGAGATTGACGGTACTCTTCTGCTTCCCGCTTCTTCTGAGCTTTGAGAGCATCTTGAGCCTCCTTGCGTTCGCGAGCAGCGATCTTTTCAGCAGTGTTGTCTTTCTTGGAGCGCTTCTTCTCTTCGGCTTGGGCGGCGTCGCGCTTTGCTTCCTCCTCCTTGCGCAGCTTGTAAGCAGCGATACGTTCTTCACGTTCGAGAGCACGAGCTTCAGGATTGGGATCGAGCTCAGGCGGGCACCGAGCAGTCCCATTCTTGAGGGCTTCGAAACGCTGACGGCAAGCCTTGGCCGAAAAACGCTGACGAGGAAGGCGCCTGTTGAGTGCTTGGGCTGTCCAAGCCCAGCGCTTCTGCTCAAGCTTTTCGAGTTCGACTTCAAACTTCTTGTCAGCGATGTCGTATGAGTCCTCAAGCATTTCATCCTGGTATGGATTAGCAAATGACAAGATACACTGGTACAGTCTGCAAGAACTCACCTCTCCAACATGCCAGTCGGTCAGCTCTTCATCAAGCAACATTTCTTCGTACTCTTGGGTCTTCTTGCGGATGCGTATCCAACGGCAGTTGACACTTCTAAGTTCGTAGCGAGTGAAGCCCTTCTCGATGAGACGTTCAACAATGTCCTCATCCTTGTAGCCTCGTTGCTTCATGTCGACAATCATCTGATCTTCCTCATCAAGGTCGACAGTGATAGGTTTGAACGACGGAGCATGGCCACCCTTGACAGCAGTACCCATCTTATATCTCTTTTGGCGCTTGGGAGGAGGCAGGACTTCATCCACAGCAGGACGTTTCTTTGAGTCTTTGCCACCACAGAATGGGTTCTTGTTAGAACTCTATATCGTGTTAGATATGCAGACAAAGATGTTATTCTCAAGTTGGTACCTTGTCAATCTCGGCGATATAGTCATCATTGTCTTTGCCTCCGTCTCCGTCGTCAGGAGGCGGGGGAACCACAGAAAAGTATGGAACAAGGACATTGGCTATATTCAACCATTTGTCAGTTCTGAATGAAAACTGCCACACAGGATGTACCTACAAGGCGTTCCGAAGAATAGTGCCTCCGACATGGTGACTTTGAGGTCGATGCTAGGTTAAGATATGGATTTGTAAATTGTCGTGACTATGTGTGGTTATGTTGACGCGTGAACGGCGGCGGAGCGCGAGCAAGTGTCGAAGCAGTATGCGGTGAGAGAGCAGTCAATTGGGGAGAATTGTGTTTTGAACGCGAGTCGCGGCGGGGCGCAAGGTAGTATCGAGGTTGTGTCCGGAGAGAGAGGGTCTTACTGGTCAGAACTATGGTTATAAGGCGAGCCAAGCGTTTGCTTTCGAGTGTGAGTGACGGCGGGACGTGGTGAAGTATCGTAGCAATGTCCGATGAGAGAGCAACTTACTATATCTGAACTACGGTTGTGAGGCGAGCCTACGCGTGCTTTCCAGCCTGAGGATCTCGAAACGGATGTTCTTGAGCGCGAGTGGCGGCGGAGCGTGATGAAACGGTGGAGTGATGTCCGGTGAGAGAGCAACCTTTTATGTCAAGACTACAACTGTGAGAGCGAGCCTGACGCTGGCTTTCTGACGCGCGGACCCCGGAGAAGATTGTGTTCGAGTGTGAGTGGCGGCGGAGCGTGATGCAGTATTGGAGTGACGACCGGTGAGAGAACTCCTACTGGGCCAGAACTACGATTATGAGGGTGAGCCTAGCGTTTGCACCCTGGCGCGCGGACCTCGGACGAACTCTTCCCGAGCGTGAGTGACAGCGGAGCGCGAGAGGATATTGGAGTGATGGCCGGTGAGACAATCAGTTGTTAGGTTCAGAACCGCGATGGAGCGGTCTGTAATTGTGAGAAAGAGTTTTGGAGAGCAAGTAAGGCGGAAATTGAGAAAACAGTGAAGGTAGGCTCAAAGCTTGCGTACCAACGTACGGAGTTTGTAGTGATTCTTTCTGAGTCTGAGTAACGACGAAGTGCGCAATGAGAGATCAAGGAATGGTTTACAGTAATGTATTCGACGTGAATGACAGCGCAGCGTTTTTGAGTTATACATGAGTGCACGATGAAAGAAAAACCTACAGGGCAGAAGTGACTGGAACCTCGAATGGACCTCTGCATCATGAGCAAAGGCATAGCGTGAAGAGTCTTGCAAGTGATACTGGGAGATAGAGATACATGCTAAACAGGGTCTATTCAACTTCTCTCATAACGGCATGCAGTAATACCGCGTACTATACAAATGCATGATTGCTTTCAGATCTGAAGCGTGGCCACAGAGATGACAAAGACTACCATCTTTCTCTGGATACCACTTACTTCCGCTATCCATCATGCATTTTGATAGCGCACAGTGTCACTGTATGTCGATATGAGAGAGTAACGGTCGAAGATGAGTATACATGAATGCAGACACAAAGATGAAGAAAGAGCGAACGTCAAGCTCGAGATCGGAAGTCATCGCATTCGTCAAACAAAGCAAACAGCCCGGCACCTTCCTCCACACTCTCATCTCTTGACCATTTCCCTTTCGCAGCGGTCTTGCCACCTCGTGAGTGCACCCAAACGGACCGTCGTCCCGTTAGTGTGGTTCGTTGGTGGCTCTCTGGTTGGTGACGAACCTGTTTCATACTTGATCATTTTCTGCACCTTCAACTTATGACACCTATGATACGAAATTCAAACATGGGATGAGGATCATTCGATCGATGGTCGTCCGCATACGGATTTCTGGAGTCTACGTCGGTCCGTTGCATGAACACCTCACAGCACGATGGTTGGATGTAGAGATAGCACGAATGCTTGTTTTGCAGAGCTAAAAAGTAGGTACGTCTCAAATACGAGCTCTGCTACGAACAGGTGGGTCGTAATAGGTGCTATCGCATTCAGTCGCTACGAGAGCTAGGAGGAGGGACATGTACATGCATTACCAGAAAGATATACGCAACTTCTGGTCTCCTCTATACTGACTCTCAAGCATCCAATCATAGTCACGACTAGCTGACCGCTGAAATTCTGTCGACTGCGTTCAGAAAATGACCCCAATCGATCTTGCTGTCGAAAGGCTTGCAGCAGAATCTGCACGAAGCCTTCTGACCTCCGCATCCAGATTTTGCAGAAAAGTAAGAAGCCGGACCTTGTCGTCAGCTCTACTGGTATTACTCGCTGTTCCCGATCTTGGTGTAATTCAGATACATTGTCGGAGAAGCCGAAATACACACAGCACAAGAAGGTGGCAAGCCGTTGTCACGACTCCATCTTATCCATCGGCGAGTAAAAGAGTTTACAAATTTCATCTGGAAGGGTCGTTTCTCCAGGGTTGCCGCCGACGGATTCTGTACGACACCGGATAGCAACATCCTCCGAGGACCTGAGAGCGGGGTGGCAAGACTGTGCGCCAGTCATGTCAGCAACCGTTCATCTGCGGCGGACGATTAATCGAGGTCTCGGGAGACGGTCGCAGGTCAACAGAGTGACGAACCGCCCTTGAGGCGTCCGAATGGAGCGTCTTGCAGTCGCAGTCGGACGCTTGCATCTCTCGACTTGGACCTCGGAAAGTTCTGCGGTAGATCGTCAGTGCTCCTTCCTGACAGTATCATGGCGTGCCCAACCAGTGGACGAAATCACCCCGGTCGTCAGCAAGTCCTGGACCCGTTGTTAGCACTACCACGACGACTTCGCTGGTCCCAATCAATGCCGAACATTCTTGGAAGCGCGTCGACGATTAGCACCATGTTCCTTGTTTAGGTCCTGAATAGACCCGATACGACTGACAGGTCGCCTCTGCAACGACGGAGAAAAAACAACTCGCGCTTGACGACTAATTTCCGCCGCAGTGCTTCGTTACAGCAAAGGCAAAAGACTCTGGGTGCAAGTATAAATGCTGTCGAGGCCGCGACTCTTCGTGAAAACACTAGACCGACAAAGACACTAAGACAATAGTTTGAGTGCCTCCACAATTACACCTCTTCTTTCCTCATTCGAAACCATCATTCCGACCATGTCCAGCCCCACCTCGGCTGATAGCGACGCACTCGGGTGGTACGATATCACCAAGACGTATTGCGTCATTGGCATCGAGTCCAGCGGGACCGGCATCCTGGAACGTCCTGAGAACGAACGTTTCGTCTGTCAAATCCAACCCATGGCCGACTTGGCAGATGGCTACAACGAAGAAGATGGACAGCAAGCCGGACTGGCTTTGACCTTCAGCATCGACTCATTTATCGATGTAACAGAAGGTCACAGGTTCGGACGAGATCGGGAGAAGTGCGATGTCCTTCTGGATGAGGAGGATGACAACAGCATTGATGCATTGCACTTTAGGGTGCAACTGGATCACACCATGGCTGTCCCTGAGTTGGACGTTTACAACTGCAGTCCTCGGGGTACCAGAGTTGACGATAAGCTGCTCTCAGGGGTTGGACAGCGGACACGAATCTACCAAGGAGAGGCTGTCACGATTACAGCCGGCAACATTTCGCTGATGCTTATGTTTCCATTCCTGGACTTCACAAATCGCAAGACGCGATCCAGATGGGCCGAGCTGAAGACGACAATATGGTCTCTTTTACGGCCTTCTGAGCGCCAGACACTCATCCCGATAGACGCACGCCAGAGATATCTCGACGCAGAGGAGGATTGCATCTGGCAAGAAGCACGACCATTCCACTTCGAGACGGGCAGCATGACAGTGACACTCGCCAAAGGCAAGCAGAAGCAAAAGACTGGATTTCCTGTCGTGCTGAAGAAGCTACGAGACAGAAAAGGCGACGCCAGAGAAGAACGCATCAACCTGGGCGAAACAGCTGCCATGACACGAGTCCGCCACGAAAACGTCGTCTCTGCGTTCCGCGAACGATGGCCTCAAGGCAACATCATCCTCGTCGAACACACCCCTCACGGCAACATCAGCGACTTCATCCGCCACCACAACGCCCGAAGACTCAAAGAAGACGCCGTCATGGATCTTGCTCTGCAAACCCTCAAAGCACTTTCCTACCTCGCCTCTCAAGGGATCTCTCACCGCGACTTGAAACCAACCAAAATCATCGTCTTCCGCACCGACCCCCCTCTCTTCAAACTAACAGAATTCGGCGGCGAAGACTTGGTGGACGCACGACAATACATCCACGACCGCATCACAGACGACACAATTGACTACGTCGCCCCCGAAGTCTTTGAACGCGGCGCCGGCGCCCTACCCTCCAAAACCGACGTCTGGAGTCTAGGAATTATCATGTGGGAATTGCTAGTCGGCAACACACCAGTGCCATTTCTCGAAGACTTGAACTACATGTCTTGCTTCCGAGCGATCTTGAACTGGCAACCTAGAGTCAGAGAGTTGCTGGATTTTGGGGTCAGTGATGAAGGGCAGGAGTTGGTGATGAGGATGGTAGAGAGGTTGCCAAAGTTAAGACCTGATGTGGATGCTTTGAAGGGGGATGAGTGTTTTGATTATCTCGAGTATGTGAGGAAGAATGAGCCTTGCGAGTAAGTCTTGGGGCATCGATGTGGTGGAAAGATGCTAACCTTTTTGCAGTTTGCAAGATTGCTTGCTATGAGCTAACGAATACGAGAGCACATAGGTGGGTAAATTGTTCTCGATCAAAAAGTATAGGTACATGGGGGGCCGTCTTACCTTTCCTGACATTCTGTTGTGGAGGAGAGCGTGCCTCAATCAAGACGGTTGGATCTAATGTCTAAAACGCATCAGGTGGAAAGATTGAGAATTACGTAGGAGTCAAGAAGCATGATCTTCATATATCATATCTGTTCGTAGGGATTTTCAAAGCAATAGCACACAACAATATATTCACATTGGGGTTCGATTCAAGGGGGAAGGATCGTTCAATGCAATCATTGATACAGTAAAAGTACATGCTATGTCAAGCTGTTATGAATTTCTCGGTCGGCATTCGTCGACGGGCATAATAGAAGGTCGGAAAAGTCGTAAGAGATCAAAGAGACGTGTTGTGGACGTATAGTAGAGACAAATCAAGGGTCTCTATCAGCACCACCGGTACCAGCCCTGTGATTGAAGTTAGCTTATATCGAAACAGGAGAGTTATGATCAGGGACAAGCGTACCAGAACTGCTTGCCAACCTTGTCGTCCTTCTTGCTCTTATCGTCGCCAAGCTTCTCAGCAGCCTGATCGGCCTTCTGGTCCATCTCCTTGTTATGCTGCTTTACGTCCTCAGGAAGGTCTTCTTCTTTGGGTGTGGATGTGTTCTTGTTGAGTTTGGGCTCCAAACCTTTTGTCGACTTAGGGTGTTCGTCGCTCATTCTTCTTGCCATGGTAGAGAAACTCTTCTTCTGCTGTTTGGCTGCGCCAGTGTTGTGGCCAGTGCTGTCAGCTTTGGTGGCGCCGCCGCTGCCTTGACCGGCCTTAGGAGGAGGAGGGCCAGGGTGTTCCTTGTCGGCCGAAGGGTTTGCGCCTTGCTCTTGAGGCTTCTCGCCCTTGGGGTCGCCTGAGCCACTGCCATAATCTTGAGTTGCCATTCTTCTGGCCATGGTGGAGAAGC
>Ga0268250_10000438_pt1 | contig 19844 bp, 21 predicted proteins | sample AgamicAsSfe_FD_200448 | JGI IMG/M metagenome (GOLD analysis project Ga0268250, IMG submission 200448) | Agave microbial communities from Guanajuato, Mexico - As.Sf.e (v2) (version 2) | ecosystem: Host-associated > Plants > Phyllosphere > Phylloplane/Leaf | place: Guanajuato, Mexico | collected... | reverse complement strand
TCATACTCAGAACTGATCGTATATAGAGAATCCGCGGCCACAGAGAATACATCCTCATTCCTTCCACTCCTCGACACTGTTGCGGCTGGCCGCTTCAGCACGGCCGCAAACGATAACGACCTGTACGCGCAATTTTTGGACGTCTTGAAGCAGGATGGGCATATCACAGACCCGGCTGTACTGTCAAGTTGGAAGTTGGCGCTAGCAGTACATGAAGCAGCGCCAAGAGTGGAGGCACAATACCAGTACTGGAGGACGGCTGTGCAGGCGCAGTCCGTGGGCTATGACAACGAAGCCACGAGTGCCGCGCTGCAAATCTGGCGTCACGGAGGCATCCTTTGCTCTGGTGTCCAGTGTCAAGAGACCAGTACTCATGCTCAAACAGCGCATACTACGAAGACTCTACAGTTCGATAGACTACAACAGGGCGCCGTGTCCCAGGGAGAGCCATGGACACTTTATGCAGACCCCACAGCGACCGATTTTGCGTCACTATACCAACAATGGCAGCAGTTACATAGTGGAAGCAATACGCCTTTTCGTGTGCGATGGAAGCCTCCACATAATACTGCACGAACCCCGCTGGTGGTCAATGGCTATGGTGTCGAGCTGGCCCTGAAGAGGACAGACTACATAGTCATTGATGACCGTCAAGACGACGGCACGGACAAGGCCAAAGCTGAGGATATCAGCCTCGAGGGAAGTGATGATAACGACCACAAGCTGAAGCCGCTCACATCGAGCGAGCTTTCCAGATTGAGTGTTGCGGCTGCTAGCTACATTATGGCAAGTGAAAACCCACTCGATACTTTGGTGAAGGTATCGCAGGACTTTCCAAGATATGCTGCTGCACTGGCTGCACATGAGGCCACCACGGAGTTTGTCACTGAGCAGGCACTCAACACCAAGATGATCCCAGCTGGTATGAGCGTCATTTGGATCAATGGTGTACAGATCAATGCACGCGATGTCAATGCCTTCTCGTTGCTTGAGCATCTTAGGAAAGAACGACATCTCATCAACGGCATTGAAGACCTTGGCTTCTCTGCCTCCGAGGGCATCGCCATACTCTCGCACGAGGCTATCACACAATCACAAATGGAGGCAGAGGTGCAACGATACGACTGGCGAGATGCCACGGAAGGTGGTAATGTGATTATCTGGCTGAACGACCTGGAGAAGGACAAACGATATGCGCAGTGGTCTCCTAGCGTGCAAGGACTTCTCCAGAGAATGTATCCTGGCCAGTTACCATCGGTTGCAAAAGACCTACAGAACATTGTTCTTCCACTGGACATCACCAAGCGTGATGATCTTGTTACGGTCGTGGACACATTGCAAAATCTTATCAAGCGACAAATTGCAGCACGTTTCGGTATCGTACCTATCGCTTTGACGCCACTTGCGGTCGAACATACCAAGGTCGTGTATTACCTGAGCAACACCTACGGCCTGTCAGCGGTCATTGCTTATCTCGAGGGACTCACATCTGGACGTAGGATCGGTAGTCCCAGCGACGAAGTGTTCCAACCCGCGATTGCCAATCGCAAGCTTCGACTGGACAAAGAAGAGATCACTCTTGCTGAAATACTTGCGTCTGCAGACTACAAGACTCGGGTCAATAACGCTAAGAGCTATCTGGCAAGACTCGGTGCCGACAAGCCAAATGCACCATACTTTGCAAACGGAGCACCAATACCCAGTACTGACGACTGGATGCAAGGCATGAGCAATCGCATCAGCACGGACTTGCGGGCAGTGCAGATGGCGGTATATGAACGAAGTCTCACCGATGATGACTGGCTACCATCATTCTTCTTGAAAACGGCAAGCTTCAAGAGAAACTCCCTGGTCGTGCCTGATGACGAGACTACTATCAAGGTGTTTGATGTTGGCAAGCTTTTCAAGGACTTCCCCGTGGAGATGAGTGGTCTCCAGCTGGATATTGAGAAGCCTGGTGTCAACCCAGGTGAGAAAGCCAGCTTCGCTGTAATTGCCAACCTCAACAGCAAGGAAGGCGCAGCGTTGCTGGTGGACTCTCACGAGTTCTCATTGGCATATCCTGAGGTAGATATAATGGTCAGACATTTGTTTGGAGATGGCGGTATTACTGAGGACGGTCTGAACATGGCTAGGACGATATTGAGTGAAGACAGACCGGGTATGGAGGCTGAAGTCAAGAGCAAGATCGCCAAGGTGATTGAAGGTCTCCAGGATTCCAGTGCTACCACGTCTGGGAAGACTCTCAGTCTACTCGCGTTGTCCCTTGGCTCAACTTTCAATGATCGAGTTCTCTTGCTCAACGGCAGAGTTGTCATTGTTCCACACGAGTCTGAATTTACTGTGAGCGACTTTGCCGATCTGTTGGCGTATGAACGACAAAAGCGAATCACCCCCGTCGTCAATACACTCAAGGCACTGGAGCTTGGAGACAAGGTCAAGTCATCAGCACATCTAGCAAGACTGACATCACTGGTTGCTTTATCGAGTACGGATGAGGTCCCGGAAGGTATCTACGAGACCACTCCAGGACCAAGAATGAACATTGTCCCGCGCCTACAAGATGAGCATACATGTATCAAGAGCGGAGATGAGCCATCTGCCTCAGTGCAGGTCGTCGCGCTCATTGATCCAAGTTCAGAGACCGCACAGCAGTGGATTCCCATTCTGAAAGTGTTGTCTGAACTTGAAGGCCTTCATCTTCGTATCTATCTCAACCCACAGGAGAAACTCAGCGAGCTTCCCATCAAAAGGTTCTACAGACAAGTTCTGCGCTCAGTGCCGCTGTTCGACAATGCGGGCATGTTGCAGGGACAAAGTGCACAATTCACCGGCGTACCACAGGATGCGTTGATGACAGTCACAATGCATACTCCACCTTCATGGCTTGTCGCACCCAAGGTATCTGTCCATGATATGGACAATATCAAGCTCAGCTCACTGAAAGGAGCGTCGAGCGTAACTGCAACATACGAGCTCGAGCACATCCTGATCGAAGGACACTCGAGGGATGTGACCAATGGTAATGCACCCCGTGGTGTGCAGCTTGCTCTAAGTACGGAGAACAACCCTACCTTTGAGGGCACAATCATCATGGCCAATCTTGGATACTTCCAATTCAAGGTCAATCCCGGAGTCTATGACCTGGCTCTTCAACGAGGTCGCAGCTCGGAGATCTTCAGTCTCGACAGTGCTGGCATTATTGGACAAAGCGCCGAAAATTCGACTGACATTGCACTTCTGAGTTTCCAAGGCACGACGGTATTTCCACGACTTTCGAGAAAGGAGGGTAAGCGAATGGAAGACGTACTAGAGCCGTCCTCACTTTCAGCGAACGACATTGTTTCGAAGGGCGCCGACTACGTCGATGATCTTCTGTCCAAGGTTGGTCTAGCAAATACCCTCGTTGGCAAATACATCATCTCAGGACTAAACCACGGGCAGAAGCTTCTTGGTAAAGCAGGATCCGACGGCGTCGCAACGGTACGGAGCCACGAGAAACACGCCGACATCAATATCTTCTCAGTTGCGTCCGGCCACCTCTACGAACGTATGCTCAACCTCATGATGCTCTCTGTCATGCGCCACACGAACCATACTGTCAAATTCTGGTTCATCGAACAGTTTCTATCGCCATCCTTCAAGCAGTTCCTGCCACATCTGGCAGCTCACTACAACTTCCGCTACGAAATGGTCACCTACGCATGGCCGCACTGGCTTCGAGCACAAAAGGAGAAGCAACGCGTTATCTGGGGTTACAAGATCCTCTTCCTCGACGTGCTCTTCCCGCTCGACCTCGACAATGTCATCTTCGTCGACGCAGACCAAATCGTACGCACCGACATGTATGAGCTCGTGACGCACGACCTTGAAGGTGCCCCATACGGCTTCACGCCGATGTGTGACTCTCGCACGGAAATGGAAGGCTACCGCTTCTGGAAGCAAGGATACTGGAAACAATTCTTGCACGGGTCGCCCTACCACATCTCAGCGCTGTACGTCGTTGATTTGAAGCGCTTCCGCCAGATCGCTGCAGGAGACAGACTGCGCCAGCAATACCATCAACTCAGCGCGGATCCTGCAAGTCTCAGCAATCTGGACCAGGACTTGCCAAATCACATGCAACACGCCCTACCCATTCACAGTCTACCGCAAGAGTGGCTATGGTGCGAGACGTGGTGCAGTGACGATAGTCTGAAACAAGCCAGGACAATCGACCTGTGCAACAACCCGGAAACAAAAGAGCCCAAGTTGGATAGAGCAAGGCGGCAGATTCCGGAATGGACAGTATATGATGATGAAATTGCGGCATTTGCGAAGACGATCAGAGAGAGGGAGGGTGGTAGTGACGAGGTGGTCCCGGAGCTCCAGGCGGGAAGTGTGCAGGAGTCTGAGGTACAGGGTGTGGAGAGAACGGAGCAGGAGAAGTTGGCTGCTGAGCGTGCTGCGGGAGAGAGGGGCCAGCAGCATGGGAGGGATGAGCTGTAAACTCACATGTTGAAGTACAGACTTGACATCGCAGACGCATACTAGAATCACATAGACAAAGTATATATTTCCCTAACGGCCTCGATATGAATGGCCTGTTTGTGCTCGTCGAGAGAATCTAGCTGTGCGGCAAGATGTGGTATATCAGTTATATCATACTGACACTTCTAGGATACACAGGACCAGCTAAGGTCCAGCAGCATTTCCAGGAACGATCTCCCAATATAACGATGTTGTAGCAGGTCGCCGATCATACTTCTCAACAGATTCTGTCTATAAAAGACATCTGCCAAACTCGTACTGAACAGCAGAAAACACCCAGAAAGTGGGCTCTGTTCAATTTCCAAAGCCAGTAGACAGACATAAGCTTTTTCCGAAATGTTGACATACCTTGCACTTTGTCGATCTTCCTCAGGCATGAAATTCACCTATAATTGGGCACTTCTTTTATATCTCTGCCCTCCTCTTTTCGTTGAAATTGCAAACAAGGCATCCTGTCGACGGTCACAGGATCATTTTATTTGTACAATCGGTAAGAATGCCCTCATCTAGCTTATTCATTACTCACACTAACCCATCTTTAGTGTCCAAGTCGATAGCTTGGCCACCAAACGCAATCATGCCGATCCTACAGGTAGACCAGACCGGGCTTATCTGTGTCGCCATTATCATCGGCGTCGTGATGCTGGGAATGTTGTGGGTGATCTACTCGCAGAGTTGCCGTTTGTCTTACTACCGCTTGAAGTCACAAGATGTCGAAGGCGAGCAGACAACTAAGAAGTCACCGGTCGGTACAAGTCCTGCACTTGACAAAAAGCTCGAATTGGGGTCGCCGACTACTGCCAACCAAGAAGATGACAGCCAGGAAGCCAATTATATCATACAATCCAAACACTCCCAGGTGATCCCGTGGAGCGAGACACGCACTACCAGGGTCACTCTCGACCCTACCTCGCCTGATGACTGGGACCTTTCTTTCATAGTGCCGACGACTAAGCCATCATCTTCACCAGGCGTCTTCTACCGTGCGACAGCGGTTCCGAAGGGTGGCATCATGCTGCTACATTTGGTGCGCTTTGAAGATGCCGAAGTTGATGGGCATACGCTCGTGCGCATGCGATTGTCGCCAGGAAAGGAGAAAACTGAAATGGGCACTGTCACCAACGCGAAACTTAGTCGTCCAGTTCTGGTCGCGCCAAGGGAAACAGACATTTTGCCAAATGCATGGGTTCATCTGCAAAAGTCAGCTTAGTAATTAATTGCATCGGCATTTTGCTCGGAGGTTGTCGAAGAGACTGTTATGCCGAAACGAAAGGAGGTCATTTGGAGAGCCGGAGGTCTAGCTGTGAGGTCAACTTCTCTGGTCAGTGACCAGCTTGATATAATTGCTGTGAGCGTCCAGGAGGAAAAGGTGGCGTTGGTCATTCATTGGGGATGCGCAGGAAAATTGTTCAGAGGATCACTTGTCAACTGGGACAAGGCATTGTCATCGTATGACTCAACCTGAAGCAAGTGGTAGATGCTGTCCAGCACTAAAAAGAGCTAATCAATATAAGATTCCACACTTCAAACGTTGACATACCATTATGCCAACACTTCAGATAGCTTGAGACGTCCTGGTCTGCATCTCTGCACTTGTATTCCTCATGTTGGTGCTTGCGATGTGGACAATTCATGTCTTGAATGCCAACCCGAAACGTGCATTGCAAAAAAACGCGGAAGACTTCGAAAGCCAATGAACAAGTGAGAAGGCACCGATCACTATATCTCCTGCGGCCAACGAAACGTCGACCTCTGCGCTGAAAGACAAGCCATCTGATGACGCGCGGACCACCTTCCGACTACAAAACGGGCATGAAGCGCTGACGGACAACGCGCTCATTTCAATCCGCGCGGAAAATTTCGAGTATGTGGTCCTCGCGCGTTAGTAGATGCTGAATACGGCACTGACTAGAAGTTACTCAGAGCAATGGGGGAGCCGCTCCGAAGTCCAAGTACCGTAGCCTCGAATGTTACACACCCATTGCATGGGAAAGTCTGCCCCACGATTGGGGGGTAGTAATGGTGCTCTCTGCGCAAATGCTGGAGGTGCCGAAGCTATTCAGGTTCTCTGCTACGGCACCCAAGAGCGCCGGTAGATTCTTTGCCTACACCGAGTCGGAACCTGCCGAAAATGGGCATGTACGTGTTATGTTGTTGCTGCTGAGGTTGTGGTGGCACGCAATACTGACTAGACCAATCGTGGTCAGGGGGTGGCGTGGACAATTTGTCATCAATCGCTGAAGTGCGCGTCAAGCCTCACCACAACTTCATCTCAGTGTGTGTCACAGTAATCACTGTGCGATATGAGTGCTTCGGATGTGGTAGATCCTATCTTAGCACAACCTTCCTGCAAAGTCCTTCGTCCTGCTGATAAGCTCGCACATTCGTGCTATAGTCCAAGGCCACGCAACCTTTTGACATCCATCATATAGGCAGATCAGAGCGTCGTTGCATCATCAGACATGCTCTCGGCCTCTACGGCAATCTCTGTGTAGGCGCCATCTATCGATGTGGCAACATCCGCGATGAGACTAGCGATGATACGATCACCTCTGCCTTGCGCTACTGTATCACTCAGCAGCCTATTCTAAGTGCTGCCATCCAAGATGCCGCCACAGAAGTACCATTGTTCGTAAGGCCTAAGACCTTGGATCTCTGTAATCATCTTGAACTTGGGCCTCTGGTCGAGAAGTCCCGAAAGGAGGCACATACAATCCTGGACGCATTGACACGCATACACAACACTCCATGCCATTATGTGGATGGAGTGCCAGCTTGGAAGCTCGTGGTCATGCCGCTAGAAGCTGATTTAGAGGGTACTTCACGCTTCTGGGCTGCTTTCGCGTATTCACATTCACACGGTGACGGCAAATCCGGCTTGGCGTTTCACAGGAGTCTCCTGCGTGGCCTCGAGCTTGCTGCACAAGACTCAGCATCAGCATCAATACAAGCAGTCAGTATGCTTTTTTACACAGAATTCCTGCCTCCGCTCTTGCCATGTCTTGAAGACTTGACAGATCTCCCAATCTCATGGCGCTTCTTGCTTGGACCACTGCTGGGCACGTACCTCCCAGCGACATTGAGCACCTTTCTCGGACTTCAGACTGGTTTGTCCGGAGACTCACGAGCATGGATTGGTTTGCCGTGCTTGTATGACCCAGACAACTGCCGTACTGGAGTCGTGCTGCTGCAAGTTGATGCCCGGACAATGACATCGGTGCTGAAATCCTGCAGGTTGCGCCAAGCCAAGCTTACCGGCCTCCTTCATCAAGCTATAGTGTATGCATTGAGTCAGGAGGCGTGTCCACGAAACCCACGGGCCACCTTCGTTGCCGCCACGCCGTTGAACTTGCGCAATCTCGTTGCAGATTGTGGCGATGGAGACATGATGAACTGCGTTTCTGGAGCTTACGAAGTACTCAGCGCACGACCTGATACCAGAACCAAGCATACCATCTCCGAAGACACCTGGATCGCAGCTCGCCACACCAGCAATCTTCTCTCAGAGAAAGCCAGTACGCTCGCGGATCAGCCTATCGGTCTGCTACGCTACCTGCGCAACTTCAGACCCTACCTGCTCGATAAGCTTGGCAAGGCGAGGAATGAGTCCTATGAGATATCAAATCTCGGCAACGTGAGCACCGTGCCAGACGTCAGCGTAGACGAGAAGGCCTCACGATGGCAGATTGAGCGGATGCTGTTTTCGCAGCCTGCGAATGCCATTGGCTGCGCAATCAACTTCAACTTCGTATCGACGACTGCTGGTGGACTGACGCTAACGATCACCTGGCAAAAAGATGTCTTGGGCCTGGATGATGAGGAGGCCAGTATGACGATAGTGGCTTCTGAGATCTTGAGCTTCCTTGAAGTGGCTGGGCATGACAATCGAGATTCATTGACCAAAGCAGAACCGGACCATGCCATGCCATGACGAGATAATATGCAGCGTGAGATGCCATTATCTACAACTATACCCATGCTTACGACGCGCACACCGCAATTCGAAGCGGGGCGATTTCAGGAATCTATTGCGTCAGGTGTCACAGCTTGCGGGTCAATCAAGGACAACCTGCTGTGTGACCCAGCCACCTATATATGTACTTCATCCGCTGACCCCATGACTCGCTCCAAATGCAGAACAACGGCGTTCATGGCAGACTCGGTGCATCACAGCCATGATGGATCTGTTACTGCCTCTCGAAGGCTCACCTGAATCATACGCTGCCGCATATCAGCAGCTCTGGACAGCAATACAGAATGGCGACCACGTCCAGCTTTGCGAAGCCATGCTACCGGAAGAGCTGGACCTAGAGCTACGAGACAAGGCATAATGCACGCCACTTTTAGCCATCTTCCACGAACCAATGCTCATTCAGAACGAACCATTGCTGGGAGTGTTTGTAGTCTTCCTGGTCGGCCAGGCGCAGACGTACAAGCGACGGATTTGCACAGCAGGTCACCATTATACTATGCTGCAATGCTCGGGAACTTGGACATCACCAGCTTCCTGCTCAGAAAAGGCGCGAAAGACACTCTGCAAGACAAAGTCTGCCGACTGGCTATTCATGAGGCTCTGTACGGACGACACATCGACGTGGCCAGGGCTATCGCAGAAGCAGGAGTGGATATACACCAACGTGATAGCAGGGGCCAAGACGGCACAAAGCCTGGCGCGCGAGTTGGCGTTCGGCTGGATAAAAATTCGCTGGGATTACTGCTGCATGAAAATTTCTTGAAGGGCAATAGGGTCGGGAAGCTCGGAAAGAAAAGAAGAAAGGACTCGGCTGTGAATACAGACTGATTTTGCATGGCATCCACTACATTCGAAGCGCCTTGTCAAGAAATATATATGGACTGGAGCGTTAGTGAAGGTGAACCGCACGGGCTGTCTCGGGATGACCTCGCTACAGTACTCTCCTGCGTCATCACGTTTTCCCTTGCCCGGTACGACTCTGCCACAGTACTCTCCTACGTCTCCATGCGCTTTCTGAACTCCATGCGCTTTCTGGAACTTTGTGAGAACACTTCATGAGAATCGAAGCATCAAGTTGGAAATCGACTACCATATCATATCCTATCTCCTCCGTCCGGAATGTGAGGCGAGCTCCGTAAGATCCCGCCAGCATCCCGCGCCAACGTAACCATCAAGTAGGCGTCAAGATCACCGATCTCCCGCAGATTATACGCTTCTTCATTGTTTTCCCCTCAAGTAGACATGTCTTCCTGATTGTCAGCCACTCTATCAACTCATTCATCTGCAGAAGTTCCTGATAGCGTATCGACGACCGGGATTCGACAGAGCCCGCCCATGAACAACGAATCTCGTTGTTTAAATTCGATGAGTACCTTGGCTGCTCTCGATTTTACGGGCAAGACTCCTGATGAGAATATGTAGGAGGCGATGAAAAGCTGCAATGCCATCTACCTAAGCCATAGCCTTACCGCACCTGAAGGCAGTCAACTTCTACTGGCACGTAATGCGCAGGGCCTTACCTACCTTGTCAATTTTCAATGAGCCCTTGCTTTTGTCGAATTCCATATATCATTCGAGTGTTGTGGACACCCTATGGTGCTGACGTGGGAGCTGTCAATCAAAATAACAGGACACCATTGCACTGGACTGCCAATGTTGGCAGCTACCATACGGTCGAAGTGATAATACCGCGTAGTGCGACCGATGATAAGGTCGACATTGGTGGCGAGCTTGCGGTATTGTACGCTGTTCGAGAAGGGCACGTCGAGCTCGCACGTATGCTTATGACAAGACAGATTAATTTTCTGCAGTTGCTCAACATGAAATATGTGTGTTGATTTACTCTTAGGCGTTTTGTAAGGTATATACAACTTTAGCTTACTAAGAGTTTCGGAGGGATATTCAAAGTGTACCACGGTGTGAGCACGGCTAACAGAGAAGATGTTTAGTATTACCTATTATTTAGTGTAAGCGCTCGATGATATCATCTATATTATAGTCGCGGGGAGTACTCTATGAGCATACGTTCAGGGTTGTATACTTCGGTAGCGGCTGGCATTTGTGCGCACGGTATGTCACAATCATAAACGTGGAACCTGCTTTTCTTTGTATGACTCAGTATTTCCAGTATCTCCTAGATAGTCGCTTTAGCCTTTGAATACTGATATAACTATGGAGGCAGTCTGTGTCCCGAATTCAGCAAGAAATGACATTGTTGATATTAGGGCGGCGTCGTTCGTGTCTCGACGAGACGTCCTATAATGCTAGTCCAGACACAACAGACTGGCGTTTAGTGTTTATGCTGTGTAGTACAAAGGTATGTTGACAGAATCCTGTTTTGCTTGTGTGACATTTGATATTAAGCTATGTTGCTCTCCACACCAATGTTCCACCACAAGACATTGCCACTTGACAATACTCCGTTTCAAGACCCATTGTATGGAGTCTCCTGATTTCCCTTCCTGTGTCAAATCGTCTGATGACTGCATAACACGCGAGGATGCCTTATCAATCGTAGAGAAGATTGAGCACGCTATCGGAATATACCTCGCGATCGTGGTCCGGCTAGAAGATCTTGCAAAGGATGAAAAAACAACAGTCTCCCAGATCGCGGAAGAGACATTGGGACGGACTGGTCGATCGCTATACTTCAACACAGAGTTCACTAGAAGGATTGTGCTTGTTGTGCTGCAGACGTTCGTGATGCAAGAACGTTCGAAACTGGAAAATCCATCGGAAGAATGCGCAAGCTTTACACCTGTATCTGACATCATTCAGCACTTGGAGGTTTTAGATTCAGCACTTGGAGGGTTTAGTAACCATAGCTGTCAAGTGGCAAGAGGTGTATTGTTGCCGAGTCGAAAAGCGGTAAGCAAAACAAGAAATTCCACGACCCATGGCTGATGACTTCTCGAGGAATATTGCCACAATTGCCACGAAAGAATCTCAAGAATCGGAAAATTTGGAAGAGCGTCGCCTCTACGAACAAGGCAGGAACGATAGAGCTGCTCTAAATCATCAATACTCACTCCAGGTTGCCAAGCTCAACGGAAAGATTACCCAGAACTTGAAGTCGCAGAAGAACTGGAAAGCTGTCTTGGACTCGCATACCAATAATCTGTGGCGGGACGTGTGAGACGTAGAGTATACACCAATCACGAAAGAGAAACATGCCGTTTTGGTCAAATCCTTCCTTTTTCAGGCTTCGCCATGCATGGTAAAGATACATGAACTTGAGGAGGAGCATAAGCATAAAAGTAGAGAGTTGAATCAGGTAAAGGGGATGATGCTAGACAATCGGGAACTGGACGAACGAATAGAAGCTGCACGCAGGGTTGAGTCTCCAGAAGGTAGGCTTCCCGAAGCTGCACTTATGGCCTGTGTAAAGCGTCCTACATTGAGAATAGATGCTGCTGGAATGTCGGACAGTGTCTCCTCATCAATGGCTGTACAGTCTGCTCACAAACTCTTTCCTACTCGGCATGTTCGGCGTGCTTGACGCGGTCAACCCGGTCAACTTTCTCGCCTTAGTCAATGTACTCAGCCTGACAACTGCGCACAATCTGACGAGTCTGTTGAGGTTATACAACCTGCTCAGTCTGCTTGGCATGCGCTGTATCCTCAGCCTCACCAGCCTTGCCAGACCCTTCAGCCTCTTCAGCCTCTTCAGGCTTCTCAGCCAAGAGGCACGATAGCTAAAACGATAGAGCAGCAAGCAACGGTCCAGCCTAGCGAGAGGGCTGTAGTCTTGGCCTGGCGAAACCTACAAGAGCAATACGGCGTCGGCAGAATTCCACAAGATGTTATCATTCGAATACTAGACTCTGACAAGCCAGAGCCGCGGCGAAGAAGGGCTAGTTTTTGAGTCTAGGAGAGGGTACGCCAGAGTCGGTCTCAGTACGGAAGTTGCGTGGCTGTGATAACATCATGGCCTCGGACTCGTTTACTTAGAGGATCGCGAGTAAAGCAGTCCGGAACGAACAATTGTGGCCTTACAACGATCGTTGTCCGGTATCGAACAATAGACTCGATCAAGGCAGCATGCAGGCTGACGATCTACCTTCTGAACTAAGAGGTCTAAGCGAGGCTCAACTTGGCGGGTGGAGGTGAGGATGGTCGATGGCGAAGTTGTGTTTGAGCGCCCAGATGCGGAGGTCCGGTGCCACGGCTGAGAATCCTCTGGACCTAGACGACGATGTTGCAGATGGTGGTGCTTCGAATCATACTTCAGACCATGACTCATGGTATGGACAGCCGACGAAGCACAACACAGACCGAGGTGGCAACAGGGGCAGCTGGATGACAGTGCATAAAGACGAAGACCACTCTCCTGGAAGCTCTTCAGAATCGGAAGCGGACGAAAACGATAGTCCGAAACCAAGCGATGATGCTTACGTCTGCATTCCTCGTCCCGCAGATGACACGCTCAAGCCGGAGGCATCTCTCGACGTCGGTGACTTCTTCCAGAAATCTGCAGCGGAGCATTCAGAATGGCCTTGGATCATGCAGTGGGGGGCTTGGGAGCAGTGCCGTGAGATGGAGCGGTCGCCGGACGTGAGGCAGCCGGACAACTTTCATATGTGTATGTAGCATGGTGGTGGGCCATAAACAGATTCTACAACGCTGACCTTAAATACAGACGTTTACAATGACTTTGCAGGCTACGGCATCCAGGAGGTGATTGAGAATCAACTTCTACACTACAGCAAGGCCAAGACCCTCGAGCATGCCACGGGGTCGCCGTGACTGCATTGACTTACTTCCTCGCTTGCTGCGACGTTGAACCATGGTATATGCAGGATGATGGTGAGCGCGCTGCAGCTACAGCTTTTATGATTGGAGTCACTATTCTGAACGCGCTGTCCATGATGGTGAAAGGCAAAGAGCTGAAGCGGAACAATCAGAAGTTCTAAGGATATCCCACTCGTCATGTCACTCGTACTGGAATTCGTGAAGTCCTGGGAAGTTTTTGAACACTCGGGCCTCGATGGCTCCGATGCAGAAACTGACGTTGAGGAAGAGGACGAGGACAAGAAAGCTTACCCATGGCCCGAGCATGTCTTCACCTACATCCACCAATACAGCATCGTCAACGACGTCGAAGCCGTGCCGTTCATATATGCTGCCGAATATACTTCGCGATTCGCAAACGCTGAATCAACCGTCTGGCCTCAGAAAAAGCTGCAGCAAGCCAATAGCTCGCATTGGAGATACCGTACCGGATTCGCGGCTTTCAAGAAGCGCTATGGAAAGAACCCAAAGGGCGACATTGGTGGGAATCACTACGATATCACTTCCTGGCCGAGTGCGGAAAGAGCGGAGCTTGCTTTCGACAAGAAGGACCCGATTCCACCTCAGGTGCGGCGACGTCTCGCAAGAGGAAAAAAGATATGGTTGAACTAGGAAGAAAAGCTGGAATGTTGTTCGGGATTGAATTCTTGTATCATAGTTCTAGGCATGGAGATTGGGGAGATTGGGTATTGTATATACTGGCGAAGGATAATTCTGTAGGCAATGGAAATACTCTAAAATCGCTTCAGAACAAGCTGACATACTTACCTAACGGAACCCCATACTAATGCAGTCACTCTGACAGATCGCTGCCTTGCAGGATCCATCATAAGCAGATCATGGTGTTGGAGCCTGAAGCTGGCTTCGCGAGTATTTCGAGTGCGAGTTCGTGCAGTTCTCCACCAGCTCACGCCAAGTGTTGGTTCACCTCATTTTCACAGAGGGTAGACCAAGCCCGAGCATGAAGCTGAACTGAGAGTATGCGCCGACGTATGATGTACCCTCGCCGCCACTCTGTCGATATCAAGGGGCAAAGCCAGCCCCAGAAGTCTACGCAAGTACAATAGTGCTACCGAAAAGACTTTCGTCGCTTACTAACTGAGAGTGTGCTGCTGCCCAGTCCCAGCCCGAGCTGAACACCAGAGACATGAACTTTACAGCACTGAACATGTCGTTACTCGAAATCTCTCAGTCCGAACATTCCGAGGGAGCTGCGGGACTTTCGCCAGGTTATTCCGAGCGTTGACTCATCTTGTAGCCTTGCTGCTTGTATATAAAACATAGCAATACCACACATCAACCTCAGCTCAGATGTATGCTAGAACATAGCTGCACACCAATCGAACTGTCTCCGATGCCGAAGGTAGAGTGACCGTCGACTACGCTGGTTTCCCATGATGAGCATGGATCGGAAGACAGGCTGAAAGTCACCACTACGGTATTTCCTCGACTTTTTCCCCAGGACTCAAGACAGTGCTCGGGTCCCCTGGAGACAACGCGAAAACACGATATCTCAACAACTTGTTGCAGAGAGAGCAAGCTGTCCAGCTTTTACTCAGGACATCGCACGGCAACGAAGAGAGTGGCGGGCAGTGCTGGATCACGTGACAAGAAAGAGCTTCTTATCTGCCCTGCCGTCCTCACTGATGCGTGCCGTGCCTTCTTTGAGCTAGAAGCCGGAGGCATTCGTTATCTGCGCCCTCGACCAGCAACTCGACCTCGGCCTCGACTTCGCCCGTCGACACGCGCGTATGCGCTACGCCAAGGAAAGGCTAGCAGAAAGACCTCAGTACGCAGGTATAACACATGTTGCGACAGCGTGCCAGAGACGGGACATAGCACGCCAGCAATTCGCAATCGTTCCGCTATCTTTCGCAATCATGGCAATCATGTTGCTTGGTATCTGTCGGGCTATCTTCCTCCTGCAAAGCTGGGCAGCACAAGCTTTCCAAGCGGATGTATTGCTTGCTCTCTCCTCTAGCCCCTCACTAGGGTCGTGCAGCCAACCTGTCACATGGGCACCCTTTCCCAACTCAGCCTATCAATGGCTCCATGATCCCTGCAAGATAAGTCTCTTGACCGTCGACCTGCCTGTGCGAGCCTAGCTTTCAAAATCCTCCAGCTTGCAATCGAAGCTCAAGTATGTGACCACAGAGATTGTGCAGCTCAGAAGAAGCGTTTAGGCAATGTGCTAACCCCGGGCGAAAATGCTTATCACGAGTACTTATATACTCGACGGCCCGCCTTGGGTGCCACATTGCATCTTGATTCACTCAACCCTCCAAGGCTTGTCCTTTGGTATACTTCATACTAACGGGCCAAGATGGCGGAATACGGCTCCAGCACAGGCATGGACCTGAAGAACATGCATAATCTCGAGGCACAACGTGTACCTTCTGATCCCACAAAACCTGGCGACGAGTTTTCATCTGACTCCAAGCAACCCTCGGAGCAGTACAGGCATGGCAGTGTTGTTGAGATTCAGAATGCTGTTCGTGAAGATGGCACCGTCGACTACGCAGTGGGAGAGATTACAAGTGATATCTCGCTGGATACTTCGCTGCAGCTTGTGACACTCGCGCTGGACATTACCGACGACCCAACTCAGAGTCCTTTCACATTCCGAGCTTTTGTCATTGGTTTAGGTCTCGCGGCCTTTGGCGCTGTAAGTTCTGTTGCGGTATACTGTTCGATTCGAGTGTGCTGATTTTCACATCTTAGGTCATCGCAGAGATTTTCTAGTATGTGTAACACAACTCCGGACACTTCACAGGATCTGTATCTAATATCGACTCCAGTTTCAAGCCCCAGACTGTCAACGTCAACGTCGTCTTTCTCGAAATCATCGCTTTCATCTTCGGAGAAGCCACGACTTTCATTCCACGATGGGGGCCAGTTGGCCGCTTCCTCAACCCACACGACTTCACACAGAAAGAGCATGTCTTCATCACCATCATGGCGTCCGCAGCTGCTACCTGTGCTCTAGGCACAGAACAGTTGGCCGTGCAGTCTCTGTACTACAACGAGACACCGAACGCTGGATCTGCCATTTTCATGCTTCTTTCGTCCCAAATGCTTGGTATGCTACACTGATTCTGAAGTAATTAAGGTAATGCTAAGATTGCAACAGGTTATGGCTTTATCGGCGGCATGAGGAAGATCTTCGTATACCCGACAAAGATGCTTTGGCCCACCATCCTGCCTCTGGCTTCTCTCTTCCAGTCTCTGCACTTACACAAGGAGCTTGCGAAGCGTCGTCTCAAGGTCTTCTGGGCTGTCTTGTTCTTTATCATTGTCTGGGAAATCGTCCCTGAATATATCTTCCCACTCACAGCAGGTATCTCGATCTTCTGTCTCGCAAACCAGCACAGCTCTACCTTCACGTATCTCTTTGGAGGCGCCAACGGGAACGAAGGTCTTGGGCTCCTTTCATGGTGCATGGACTGGCAATATGTATGTACACTATGGTCAGGATATAAATGTTGGACTTTTCGCTGACACACACACAGGTTGGCACCCCACAGTTCGTGCTGCCATTGAACACCTTGGTGAATCAGCTCATTGGCTACTGTGGTTGCATAGCCTTGACCACAATCGCATATCACGCCAACCTTTGGGTACTTGGTTCCACATTGCCTCAGTAACTCTCCCACTAATACATCCTCAGAATGCCAAAACCTTCCCCTTCATGGCGCAAGGTCTCTACCTCGCCAATGGCTCCTCATACAACCAGTCTATGATCCTTGGCCCCGACAACATTGTCGACTCCGATCTCCTCGAAGCCTACGGCGCGCCCTGGTTCTCCATGTCCGACGCCCTGTCCCTGCTTTGCCTGAACATGGCAGTTACAGCCGGCATCGTGCACATTATCTGCTGGCACTGGAAAGACATCAGTCACCTGTTTACCTGGATGTTGCCGTCGAACCTGAAGTCCACGTTCACCGAAATGAAGGCAGACGGCAGACTCAAATTCTGGAAGGGCTCAACTTATGTTGAGAAGTTCCCGGGCACGGATGGCGATGCGCATTTTGCTGCCATGCGCAAGTACAAGGAGGCGCCGTCCTGGTGGTACTACACGATCTTGATCCTTGCGCTGGTTGTTGGTCTGGTGGTCACGTACCAGCAGAAGACACAGCTGCCGTGGTGTAAGTGCATTGGCTGTTTCGGCATTACTCATTGCTGACCGCATCTTCACAGGGGGTTTCCTTATTGCATGCTTCCTGTCTTTCCTGCTACTTCTCTTTTACGCACCTCTCTTCGCCATCACGGGATTTTACTACCAACCTGTGACAGCTGTGCAGATGATAGGAGGGTACATGGTTCCTGGTCGCCCAGTTGCAAACATGATGTTCACGCTCTACGCCTCCAACTCCATGGTCCAAGGCCTGCTCATGTTGCAGGATCTCAAGCTCGCCCAATATGCCAAGCTTCCACCCCGCGCCACTTTCACCGCTCAAGTCCTGGGAACCGTCACGGGCGCAATCCTGAACTGGGTCATGATGAACGTACGTACTCACTCACCTGCCCACCGATGAGGTCCCACTGTCGCGACCCTTTCTAACATGCACCACCTCAAAGTCCATCGTCCAGAACCAGCGAGACATCCTCCTTGGCCAGCCCACCAACATCTGGTCCGGCCAGAATGTGCAAAACTACAACGCCCAAGCTATCGCATGGGGCGGCACATCCGGCAAGATCTTCTCCTCCGGCGGTACATACCACATGGTCCCCATCGCCCTTGCCATCGGCATCTTCATCCCTCTTCCCTTCTGGCTCGGCCACAAGTACTTCCCCAAGTTGCGCCTCGATTATATCAACACCTTCCTGATCAGCAACTGGCTGGGCTGGCTGAGTGTCGGTATCAACAGCTCGCTCTTGCCGTACTTTTTGTTCGGCTTCTTCTCGCAGGGTTACCTCAGGAAGAAGCAGGCGGTGCTATTTGCGAAATATGTCATGATTGTTACTGCGGTATGTCATCTCTTTTCTTGCGCACCTTGTTTTTACGACTAATACAATGCGCAGGCCATCGCAGGAGGAACACAAATCATCATCTTCATTCTCACTTTCGCTGTCTTTGGCGGCAGTGGTGTGGCGCACAGCTTCCCTATTTGGTGGGGAGGGGAGATTGATGGAAATGTGGATAGGTGTATGTACATGAACGGCTGAGCCTTGATTTGTTGTGAGAGGTGCGCGGGAAAGCAGGAGATCTCCGGATTTTTTTTCATATATTTCGCTTTATAATGAACCTTATATTAGTACGCGGTATAGACGAGGATAATCGCTTCGTAAATAACTTACTTAGGTGCGCTAAGCGGATAATAATTAAATATACTATAAGGCCACTCTTCTTATTATTAAATACTTAAAGCTAAACTATATTCATTGCGTTAATAGAATTACTGTGATGCTTGAGACCGCCGGATCCTCGGGACCCGGGGCACGTGCGCACACGTGCAGCATCAGAGGGAAGTCGATAGTAGAACTTAGCAATAAGGGTACGCCCTCGGACCTTCGGCGGTCCACTAAGGGCGCGCTCGTATATAGGGGAGTAGGTATACTCCTACCTTAGAGTTCTGTATCGAACAGCTTAACTATTAACCGGATTATATAATACGTTTCTCATACTATATGCTTCCTATTAAACCTAAACCTTATATTCTATTCGATCCTATCCTATCTAGGTAATAGTAGGTACTCGTATAACGAAGCTAAGGAACTCGAGAAAAACGACTTCTCGGTATTATAGGACGATATAGTCTAATTATAATACGCGCCTCCCGTATCAGGAAGCATATAATAGGCTAGGAAAGGAAGGTTGAACCGCGGGTTTAACCTTATCTATTACCGCTGCTATCCACAATCCCAAGACCCTCTTGCGGCTTGAGGATTTAAATTTTGGTGAGGCTAGAGCTAACCCTAATGAACCCTAACGGCATGAGGATTTAGAAATTGACGGCTTAAGGGTTTAGAAGATATTGGGTATATTACTCTAAAATTAATACAGTATAGAGTTGAAATATATTAATGATAACCGCTGACAAGAACCAGCTAGAAAATCCGGTTAGAAGCTCCAGAATGAAAGGTTGAAATAGCGGTATAAGTTCGATGTTCGCGCACCCGTACGAGCCAGGATGTCGAATTTCGGAATACGTAAGCACAATCTAGCGCGCGAAGACGTGAAGAGCACGCGTACCCATTTCGAGAAGGTTAGTAAGGAAAGCATTACGATCGGAGATATCCGAAGCATTGTCGTCCAATATCGCAGTTCGATCAATCGTTCACGTATTTAAGTGAATATCGAGTCGTGATATGTAAACAGTGTCAGTTCGCAGTCGTTCTAGGCCAGATTTTGCACTATTTACGGGACCATCATCCAAGCTTATCCAAAGAGGGTCAAGGCGAGGTAATTGACAGATTTAAAGATATCCAGGATATAGCGCATGCGAAGGAAGATATACGGTACCTAGAACCAACGAGCGCACCGGTTCCGGTGTTACTAGTATATACAGAAGGTTTCCAATGCACCCAAGCAGGATGTCAGTACATTTGC
>Ga0268250_10000437_pt1 | contig 19846 bp, 26 predicted proteins | sample AgamicAsSfe_FD_200448 | JGI IMG/M metagenome (GOLD analysis project Ga0268250, IMG submission 200448) | Agave microbial communities from Guanajuato, Mexico - As.Sf.e (v2) (version 2) | ecosystem: Host-associated > Plants > Phyllosphere > Phylloplane/Leaf | place: Guanajuato, Mexico | collected... | reverse complement strand
TCAAGATTGGCGGATTGCGAGGCGGGATTGCCGAGAGAATTCCGAATTTTTCGCTTTACCACTTGTCCTCATCGTGAATGGTATATTGACCCGAAAGGATCACGGTGTGCGCCCCTGTTCGACAAAGAAAACAGTGTTGCGTCGTCGAGGTAAGCGCTGTGGCGTGCAGAAGCTGCACGGCCGCGCGTTGACTCATCCGGATAAAACACTCGGAGAATCACCGATAATCCTATATTTCGACCATCGTCAACCAGCTCAAGAACCTCGACTACGTCGCGACCCGAATATATTTTGAAGCGCACTTATCGTACTCGGCACATTGAATCCCTCATGAATCCTGTCCTCGCGAAGCCGACCGGCGCTTGCTGCATCACCGACGGCTCGTCATACCACGCCAATGATCCTGAATCGAAGCTCCAACAGATTGGAGGTGTAGTGACATATGTCTCGCCGCCGGATGCTTTTGATGCAAATGGCAATATCCTGCTGTTTTTCCCAGACGCTTTCGGACTCTGTGCAAAGAACTACCTTTTGATGGACAGATTTGCTGCTCTCGGCTATTTGGTTCTGGGTGTGGACTACTTCATGGGCGTATGTACTCAAGTTCAGGCGCTCAGAGACCCTCAGCTGATATATCTCACAACCACAGGACTCTGTACTGAAGCATACAACGAATCCACTGAACGATCCAACCTTTGATTTAAAGGCTTGGAGCCAGAAACACTTCAAAGCTTCGGAGGAGATAGCTGAGAGATGGGTTGCTGAGGTATACTCCAAGTATGGAAGCGCAAAGAGTGTCAAGTTTGCATGTGTCGGTTACTGGTGAGTCTACACTGTCGCGCAGGTCAATGCAATCTTCTGATCTTCTTTGGGCGCAGCTGGGGTGGTCGCTTTGTCTGCCAACAACTGTCCAAAAACGGCATCTGCAGTGTGGGCGCTATGGCTCATCCCTCCTTCATGAACGAGAGTCACGTATCCGGTGTCAATGGTAAGTACAGCAATTGAACTTTCCGAATTGAGGTCGTTGAGTACAATCACAGCGCCTCTATATATCGCTGCTCCGACCACAGACTCGCTCTTCCAGCCTGAGCAGCGCGCCAGAACTATCGAGATACTAAGTAGCAACGACCAGAAGTTCAACATGGAGATTTCTGCTGGCGTCAGTCATGGGTTTGCAGTGAGTTCCATAACGCATATTGTGCGACAATACACACATGTACTGATCTCAACTACAGACGCGTAGTCATCCCGATGACCCATATGCAGAACGGGCGTCGAAGAAAGCATTCCATAGCTTTGCTGAGTGGTTTGACTTTTGGTTGTCGAAGGAGGATTGAGCGTGTATAGGTAGATACGTTCCAGGTGTAGATACGAATATCCATGCAACTCCACCTGCTCTTCGACCCACCTCCAGTCCGACTCCGCGACGCACACTGCCCGACAGCGCAAGAGATTTCTCGGAACTTTGTAGAATTGCGCTCAGTGATCAACGGTCTACGATGGGGAATGGAATACCTGCAAAGTCTAATCGCGGGTATGAGCACATGCTGTACCTCGGTTTGGCTACTTCTGCAAGATGATTTTTCAATAATTCTTCCCTGTCCTTGATTCATCGCAGTATCCCTGATCGTGGTCTGAAACGATGCACTAGAATCTGTCAAAGGCTGGCTTCGATCCGGTCGGGACTATTTTCCTCCATCCTCGTTAGAGCCTTGACGACATCCTCATTCATATCATGGAACCAAAGCCAGTCGAACCGTTCACAGTGAAGAGCCCGCACCTTCGGCCAACAAGAGACGGCGGATTGGTCTTGCTTGCAACGCTTGCCGCCCTCGCAAATCTAGGTATTTGCTGTCTTCCAGTCTCTTCCAGAAACCTATAGAATAATGCAAGTTGACACGGTGCCAATGATAGGTGTGATGGACAACGACCTTCATGTTCATCCTGCGTCTCGCTCGACTTCGATTGTCAATACGAGTTGAGCGAGTCGGCTACAAATGTAATTGTCCGCAAGGACCATATGTCTGACTTGCAAAATCGTATGGCTGTCATGGAGCGCTCCCTGCAGCGGCTCAATGACGTGCTGAAAGGTCATCTTACGCCATGTGTAGACAACCACTCGAATGGTTCTGCAATGCTTCCTCATCGCGATGTCTCTCCACTCGCGGACCCCGGTGCAGATCAGAATCACACTCGTGTCACGGGGTTGGAAGAGCCCCAAGATGAGGATGCAGCAACTAATGGTATGACTATGACCTTCGTAGAAGAGAATACCTCTGCGTTCCTCGGTGAATCTTCCAACATCAACTTCACGCAGCTCCTTCTCAGAGCCTTGGGCACTATCCGCCACTCTGAAGGCATGCTTGGTATTAGCGATAGCTTCAGCGTCGTCGAGGGAGGCGACACTGCGAACCTCAGTCACGGCCAGTCGCACGCAAACGTGACAGCCTCAGCCTCATTGGATTCATCAATCACTCTTCTCCCAACCGTCACGGATATGGATAGTCTGTTGGACTTATAATTCAATACGGTTGGCGTAGTCTTCCCTTTCATTCACGAAGAGACAATCAGGAAAATCTACGCGGAGTGTTTGACGACCGGGTTCACCAGAGTACGAAGAACTTGGCTAGGCACTCTGAACACAATGTTCGCCATGGGCACTATGCTTGATCGAGACAACTTTCCTTCGGCGAAAAAGCGTTTGGAAGCTTCAGAAGTGTTTTACCGGCGGGCGATTGGTTTGTGTGGCGAGCTTTCGAAACATGTTATCAGCTTGGAGATTGTCCATTACTTGCTACAGATTGTCCTCTACTGCCAGGGGACTCATCGCTCGGTACAAGCCTGGAACGTCCATGGGCTTCTCACGCGGTCAGCAATGGCACTGGGTCTACATAGTACTGTGGCTGGTATGTATCTAGACCCCGTACAGGAAAAATATCGACGCCGGACCTAGATTGTCATCTACTGCATGGACAAAGTACTGAGTGTGGCTCTCGGACGACCAGCTGGAATACCAGACGAACAAGCAGTCAATCGGCAAAGAAGACAGAGACGATATTCCAGAATCTGGACCACGACAACAGTCTGGTGCTTAGCTGCTGGAAGTATATCCACCAGCTCTCCGCCATGTGTCATTTCCGAGGTTTGTTCCACGTGCCTCTATATAACCAGCAACTTTCAAAGCAGCTGACCGACATGTTGTAAAGACAAGAAGTACCGTCGAAGGAGATTCCGGCGCGCACCCTGTGAACATGTCGGAGTGGCCGGAAGCTTCTCAAAATCATGAAGTTGCAGACCCCTTCGCAACGATATCTCTCGACGCAAGCGATCTCGAGGTCTATCAGCTATTTGCGTCAGAGATGTTTTGATCCGTCAATTTTCGAGAACAACACCTATGCAGCAGTCAACTGGGATGATTGTACGGGCGATTACTTGCTCCTTCTCATACCATACTCCGAAAGCCGGCCCGACTGAATTCTTCTGACGCCTCTGCAATCATATCGTCCAGGTCTCCAGCATTCCAGCTGATTCAAATCACATCATGAGCGATACTACTCCCACCTCTCTTACACAGCTGCCCGAAGAGTCCAACCGTCGTCTATACAGCAAAGCCGAACTTCTGGCTTATTCCTCATGAATCGAGCTTCCTGAGCAGTACCACAAAATCCTATTGTCAGATACATCTCTGGCAAAGGCCAAGGAGCAAGGCCTTCCATTGCTAGAGGCACGATGTCGCCATCACACTTGCAATGTGCCGTTTGAGAATCTCATATTGCACTACTCAGCCAACAAGAAAGTCACACGAGACCTGTCTGAGTTGTATACTTGGTTTGTCACGAAGCGACGTGGCGGTCGCTGTATGGAGAACAACAGCTTTTTCGCGACGGTATTGCGCTCGCTGGGTTACCAAGTTCGCAACTGTGGAGGTCGTGTGTCGAGAGCTATGAGTCCCTTTCCAGAAGTCCGCCAGAGCCAAGCTACGACCTATGATGGGTTGAATCACATGCTGAGCCTCGTGCGCTTCGATGACGACGGATGGTACGTGGTCGAGGTGGGCATGGGAGCCATGGGCCCAAACCTGCCATATCCATTACGCGACAACTACGAACCGACTAGTATCGGACCCAGAAAGATTCGCATCCAGCAAAGGGCTATCTCTGAGTCCTATGCAAGCGGCCCGGACGCAACAACGTTGTGGTGCTACAATGTTTGCTACGACCCTTCTCGCGGAGCGGACATCAAGTGGATCCCCACGTATTGTTTCACCGAGACTGGATTCTTGCCTCAAGACTACGAAGTCATGTCTTGTTCACGTCGACGCATATCGATTCGTTCTTTACCCGAAATGTCACGGCTACAAGGATGATTATGGAGCAGAAGACGGTCGTGGGTAGTGTCACCCTGTTCGAGGGAACTATCAGGGAGAGTGTTGGGGCTGAACGCAAAGTTGTCAGAGAATGTACGACGGAAGATGGACGTGTGGAGTCGCTACAAGAAACATTTGGAATTGGACTGAGCAAGGAAGAAGTGAATGGAATTGCTCCTGAGCTGAAATTGGCTTAAGTACCAGACAGTCCGACATGTCTGTCCATGCACGCCCATAGTGGTCATCTACACAGCTAGGTCAGATGATTATGGTGCGAAGCTCACTGCACCCTCAACACAATTTGTATGAAGAGAGATATCACGGCATGCATTGCTTCCTGTTCGGACCGCCGTCGTCATTCAATTCTAGCATAAGAGAGCTTCTGATCATCGTCGACGGCAGAATTGCACATACACGCAGTGATCCCATTTGAAACTCTTGCAAAGACTTGTCATGGCTAACTTGCCGAGATCAAGAACTAGAAACACATTGCAGGATTCCCTCAACCTCAGGTAGATTGATCAAGAGATATCTTCAATATGACAGAGGATTGATTGTAGAGACACAATCATCTCGCTATCTCGAGATATCATCTAGAATCCTCGAGAGATGTGTCGCTCTTCCTTGGTACATTTTGACAGATCAGGCATCTTCATATCTCTCACAGAGCGCTTGCCTGCCAGGATCTTCTTCTTGTTCAAGTCGTCTCTCGCCTTCCACATCTCGTCTATAAGCTTGTCCTCCTCTTCCATGACGTCCTCTGGAATCAGGTATTGCATGTATTCGGCTGGGATGACAGCATGCCAGCTCTCGTCAGGTATCTCAATAGGCGCGTTGGAGTCTGGATCCACGCTCTTGGTGGCATTGCAGATGCGTTGGTTTCTCGCGTCTTGACGGGTTTCCCATTCTTCCTCTGATAGCTTGTGCAAAGCAGTAATGACTTCCTTAGGAACGTGTGCTGGATCAACATCAAACACACGATCGCCTGAGAACCACAACTTTGGGCGATAGTTGAACAGTGGTTGCTCCTCAGTGTCCATGCCCCAGTCAGGGCATTCCAGATCATGGTCCCAGAGGGACTGCCAAATATCCTGTTCTCGCTGTTCCATCTCTGCTTCTCGAAGGGTGATGTATGAAGCATCTCCGAGCAATGCTTTGGCAGCTACATGGTGCAGCCGGAATTTTGCGTCGCCCATGTCATCGATGGCGAACTTCCTGACGTGAATCAGATCTGTCAGGTTTGTGGTGCTAGGAACAAGCGGTTGCTGAGGTTGCTTGACGACTGCGGCAGAGGCTAGCGAAAACAGGAACGCAGAAATCGCTCTGGTAGTCAACATCGTTGCGGTAGAAAGTGGTGGTGAGAGAAAATTGTACTGAATGGGATCAAATATAAAGAGAGGGGGGGTGATCTTGAGCCCCGGTGTCTCTATAGGGACGCCGTTGAATCTCTCGTATTCTAGGCATCATCGTGATAAGCTTTGTGGTCCAAAATCCTTCAGGAAGCAGCATTACGGGCGTCCGCGGAGGAGCCAGCTATTAACGTGAATAGACCTTCTCCATATTGGCTAGAGATAAGCAAGGTTTGACAGCAGATCACAAAGCTTGAAAGGAAAGCTTATCACCCAGGGTGTTTGCCCAATCGACTAGCTGCACCAAGGCTCGAGGCAATTGCGACGCGGCCGACATTGCCGCCCAGTCATCCATATGTGACCCCGCCTGTCTTTTGGTGTGACAAGTCTCTTTTCTTTGGCCAATTCACAAAGCTCTCGTGTCAAGGACGGTCGTCGTAGTAATTCTTGGAAAGATGGGCAGATCATCTTCTTCCAGCTCAAGATCGACTATTGACGACAGCACAAACCCCGAAAGTCTTCCACTGTACTACGATTGCACAATCGCATCAACAGCTGAGCTCACTGCTCCAAGTGACAAAGCAACCCCCGATGAAGTTCGCAGCTTTCTTGTACAGCTGCTCATACAGAATCGAGCATGACATCCAGACCACGCAAGACGGATCGCCTCAAAATGGAACCTAGGGACCGGGCGCGAATTACTAAGCTACACGCCGTCGCTTTGCGCAGATATTTTCGGTCTCGAAGATGCGTGGATGGTTTACAAGGAAGCCAAAGTGTTCATTCTTACGCAAAAGGACAAAGGCAAGCCGAAAGTAGAATGTAAGCTTTTTGTTCCAGTTTCACGAGGAATATACATGGATACTGATAGTCACTTGCAGGGATCATGTTCGGTGTACTCTCAGTGCTGTTCAGTGTATCTCTGATAGTGTGCATTGTCGTCTCTCTAGATGATCACCCATTGGTAAAGGTTGTTTCCGGGTTTGCAAGTGCCGGTGCAGGACTTCTTTGGGTCGTGTCTATTATTGCTATTTTGGACACTAAGACAGTGGAGAAACAAATCGAGAATCAGTTGGCTGTAGGTCTCGCGAAGGTGTAGCAGTGATAGTCAGAGTTCATGACGACAATGATAGCTGGGATACATATGAAATGCGTTGTCACGATGGACAATTTACGCAGACCAAGTTAAACTATTCAAGGCGCCCAGAATCGCATTCGTCAATATCACATTCTATTATACCCTGTCGTCCCATTCATAGTCACTTGTTCTCACGATACTTCCACAAATATGGTGAGAATCTCCTCTGCTTTGCCTAGCCAGCTCGCTTGTCGACGAAATTATAGTACGAATTCGCGCTGCGTTCGCGAAACTTCTTGCCCCACTTCAAGAACACAAAGGCCATTCCCGAGGCCGCAATACTGACTCCCGCAACAGAGATGAAGCAGTTCTGTGTGCCGAGCCCTTCGACCCAGGGAGTCACTCCATAGCCCATTGCGAAGGACCTGGTGTTGCGAACAAGCATGATGGTAGTGATCGCATCGTGGTAGCCGTCGACCATTTAGTTGACTGAGATGGAGACGCTGAGGGCAACGCCGAAGGCGATGACTAGGCCAAACCAGTGGATGTCTGCGAGTATATCAGCGTTCCAAGTTCTACTTCAGGTGTACGAAAAGTCGTGGGGACTTACGATGAGCTGCACCGACACCCCAGAGAATGAGGGATGCAGGTACGAGTACCATGGTGACGCAGAAAAGTCAGAGGCGATGCTCGGGCTCCATAATACCATTGTTGCGGCGCGCAAGCTTCAGAGCCAACCAATCGCTGATTTTACCAAATGCCAGGTCGCCGAGAAGGACTCCGAGGCAGCCGGACAGATAGCTGAGACCGACCTGAGAGGTGCTAAAGTTGTATGGTGGTTTGGTCAAAATCAGCGAGATCGTTCCGTTGAGCATGTTTGACCATACCAAGTACGATCCATAGGAGAAGCCAGAGTAGAATATCACCAGCCTCCCGAGAGACCCCAAGCTGCTGCATGCTGATTGCAGTATACTAGAAACTGGTGTCGGAGTCCAAAGGGACCCCTCTCGCCAATAGCTCTTCTCGGAACGACTCATTTGGCCAACGTCCGTGGAGATCGTCCTGGTGGCTGGAATCACTCTGGGGATGCTGTCTTACTTGCCTCCCAGGATCTTCGAGGCTTTGTCCTTGGAAAAGGACGCAGAAATCTCGAGATTAGTAGTAACAGCATGCTGTCGCAGGTAATTTCTTTCCTCCATCATGACAAGCAAGAAGACGAAAACAACTCCCAGGAATATGGTAGGAATATAGGAAACCCACTGCCACCCAGCGTATTGGGAGATAAATCCAGCGATCATTGGGCAGAGGTAGCTCGCTTCAGCAATTGCGAGAGAGTACATTGCCATGTAGAAGCCTCGTTGAGGTGTAAAGTACTAGCAAGCCAGATCAGTCCACTGCGTTGAAGCCAATCAAAATGTGCACATACAATGTCTGTCACTAATATCTCCGGAAGGTCTTGGATGGCGCATCTGACCAGCCATTCGCCTTCGTATCTGATGTGGGGGCTGTGAGCTAATGGCTGAAGGAATCGAGAGGAGGCAGCAGGGAAATGGAATGGCGTAAGCCCAAACACCGCAATGGTTCCCAGGATTGAGAGTAGAAACGGAATTCGTCTGCCGTATCCAAGAGCAAAGGACTGCCATAGCAGCAGTCCCCAGCTGAAGAGTAAGAACATGTAACCAGTACCCTGATCCAAGGTCTTAGACAGTGGCCGAAGACGAACCCTGAACACTAAGACCATGGTATGAGATCTAAGCCTCTGATGAGGAGTCTCCATATTGAGCGTATGAGCCGATACATCGATGGCTAGAGAACGACCTTTACCTAAAATCAACAAAGCCGCTTGACTTGATCGGACCAAATCGAATGGATGAGATAATTTCGCTCGCCCCAGACGCAGCGCGTAACCACTGTAGGCTCTCATAGAACGAACTATTTATATTTGTTGATTGCCTTGCCGCCTTGTGGTGCCTCTTCGGAGTATGACGTCTGGTGTAATTAGCGAATGGCTGACAGATTGACACGTCGTGATTAGAAATTGATGGATCTCGAAGATCGCTGCGAATGTAGTCACTCCTTATCATGACCTTATGGTGCGATTCTTGCGTTTACAAAACTACTCTTTTGCTGTTCGAGCACTTCGGCCTTAGGAACACCTCCTCCCTTGGCATCTCCAGTCGATGACTCTATAGAGGGCAGAATACCCAACATCTCCATCTCGAGGTTTCCAGACTGGAAAGATGCAACACGGGGACGGAAGTAGTCGAGTTTTCCCCCGTGTCTCGAGCTCGTGCCGCCAGTCGTTTTAGCGACCCCATGGTCGTTCCTTCCTTCGATATCATGCCTTGAGAATCTGACACTCAAACGCCGCCGGCCCCAACCTGCGCATCGCCTGAATAGAGGCATCAGACACGCTGCAGAAGCTGTCGTGATTCCAATACCCATCTCCAGTATCGCCACATTGATGACCAGAGCGGTGACATGATAGTAGTTTGGCTTGTGATCGGTGTCGTAGTAGCGTTCGTCGAAGTGTAAAGTACCCGTATAGATGGTCCTCAATAGCGCGCAAAGCGATCCACAGACAGCGAAGAGCATCAGCAACGACACGCCCAACTTCTTCTTCGCAGTCATTGATGATTTCCATAGCACCACTATCGGCAAAAGAGCAAAGATCCAATCCGAGAGTGCAGATGTAGCACCATGCGTGTATAGCAAACCGTTCCATACAGCTGTCGGCATGCACTGATCGTTGACTCGTTTCCTAGCCAAGTGAACCGGCGCTCCGCAAGGAAATAAAGTGAGGAAGATGCCTATCGTTGACATGACGCAATAAAACGCCGTCACATATGTCATGACATCGCGTTGTTTGCGTTCGAGAATGAATTGTCGAAAGAAGACCATCAACGACAACTTGAGCGCAATGGACGTGAGCATAAATAGAGCTTCTCCCAACGCCAGGATCTTCCAAGTTGCTTTGTCAGTGCGAATCTGAAAGGACGAAACTCGTTCGATGCTTACCAGTAAAAGTCGGTTGGCGACGGATTCAGTGAGGACGGAATTTCGATTTTGAATCGTCGCAAAGGCTATGATGGCTGCGCAGAAGGCTGTGTACCATATCTATACTCGTGGACTGTTTAGTAGTTTTCGTTTGTGGTCCGAACAGCACAATGATTCATGAATAAATTGAATGAACGACGAACTCACCAGCGCGACAATCATGAACCAGTCGTCCAACTTAAGGCCAGCGTCCAGCCATTTGTATCGGACTACTACTCTCAACGACACAGACGCACACGAGAACGCCAGACAGACATAGGCGATGGTTGCGATGATATCGCCCGGAGTCATGGCTCGGCGGGGGGCTGATCGCAGTTTGTGAATCTCGAGAGGAGCCCCTCTTTAAGTCCCCATTGCGCAAAAACAAGACATGGACCGTTGGAAGGATCGAATATTGGCCGATGTTGAGCTTGATCAGGTCTGTACGAGCCGTTGATTCTAACGCTCGCGTCATCGGAGCCGGAGATATGCACCCGTCGGGTTTGTAGGGATACATACTCACCCAAGCTCTCCCCCGCCTTTGGGTCAGCTCACGCATTTCTTACCCATTCCACTACAACCCGGCTGAGGGATAATCACATTACAAGCTGATGGGCTACCGGTTAAGATAGTCATCGACGCCTGTGCCACTGCGAAAGGACTTCGGTGATAAGTCTCCGTCGGATCCCAGCGACACACGACACTACCTCGCCGCTAGAGTCATGTTCGCTCGCAGCGTCAAGCATCTGGATTGTTGATACGAATCGAGCTTGTCTGGTCCAGATACTGACTAGAAGTCGTTTCTATACCGCAAGGTAGTTGGATGCGATGCCGGACGCAGCCAGTGCTATCGAAGTTGCTAGCAGTCGAGTCGAACACTGCAACCATTGTATGTTCTCTTGGTCTTCGCTGGATCAAGTCATCATCAAGGGTGTTGGTGGACACATGCGATGACTCTCTATAAACCTTCACTCTTCTTTCGCTATAAGAAGCACAATTGTTCGGCGAAGCTTTCGAAAGCTTTGGTGAACGCCCATCTCGCATACATGTCATCGGGCGCGTCTTCGTTACGTTGCAGATGAAGGACAGATTGCAAAATTAGGTTTGTCGCGAAAAAGACACTGCTTAGCGTTGAGAGCGGACAATTGAGACATCTTGTGACAGTATCTGCGGCGACATGTTTACCGCGAGTTTGAAGGTTTGGCATTTGCTTCACCCAGCCCTCACAAGAGCCGAACCATGCCTCACACCCGGATCAGCTTGAGAATCTCGGTAGACTCGCCCGATAGTTGGATAGCTGTCGGTCTTAGACTTGTGAGCCCGCGATACCCATCTGCGGCCTATTGTGGTAGTTCTTGCATGCTCATCGCGAAACCCCACAGCTTTCTATGTGGAGGTGGTCGGAAGCCCCGCAGAACGTCAACTCCAGCATCGCTCATGTGCTACAAAAACCCTTATAAGGATCTCGACCCTCTGAACCACTTGGTTTCATACGAATATCATAATTCTTCTCCCGATCCCACGAAAAGTGCAACGCATCGACATGTCACAGCTAAAGATCAAAGTCGGCATCGTCGGAGCTGGGTTATCTGGTCTTACCGTCGCCAATGGATTACTCAATGACCCTAAAATGCGTTTCGACGTACAAATCTTCGAGAGAGACAGCATGGCCTTCGATTCAGAGCGAGGAGGATACCAGATCCGTATAGCTGCGAATGGCCTGGACGCGTTGAAGAGGGTGTCAGATACAGAACTTTGGAGTCTGATGCGTGAAGCTTGGGCAGGCGATGCATCTGCTGCGCCAGCAGTCGTGGACCCAAAAGAATACAGAGTTCGATTGGAGCTCAGCAAATACAAGGCCTACCCACCCAGTCGACCGGTGCCACGTCCAAATCTTCGCCGCGCCCTGCTTCAGCGGCCACTTGTCGAAGAACGTGTACATTTTGGCCACAAGTTTGAGCGCTTCGAGTATCTGGAAGATGGAAAAGGAGTCGTGGTCCATTTTGATCAAGGCCGCTCAGCAAGATTCGACATCCTCATCGCCGCCGATGGTAGTAACAGCCAGATCAGTCGTCAGGTTGGACTCAACAACAAGATCAAGCTTAATGGATGGGCCTTAATTCAAGCCAGGGGCACCATCAACAGCGAAGTCCGGGAGAGGTTACCCGAAGCACTAAAAAGATGCGGTTCCACTATGTATCTAGGTGGTGTCGATGCATCTGGATTTGCTTCGATATACGACTCACAATACAATCCGGAATCTGGCGCAGAGAGAACCTGGAACCTGTTCTGGTCGATCTTGATACCCGACAACTTGGCCGACCCAATGATTGCGAAAGCTGCAGGCGACAGTAGAATGCTGACAGGCATGCTAGCGGATCATCTCCGCAGCAAATTGGGCTATGGCGAGGGGCTTCCTGTAATCATAACCTCGGGTACGGAAAATCTACGCACAGGTCTTCTGACCAGTTCGATCAAACCAGAAGTCGATTGGCGCAAAGGTCTAGCCGCAAACTCCAGAGTTGTCCTGATAGGAGATGCCGTACATCCGATGACGCCAGGCAGAGGTCAAGGTGCCAATCAAGCACTTACCGACGCTGCCAATCTGGTCGACCTCCTCCGGAATGCAGACCTCACAGCACAAGATTCTTTCGAGACCAAATTATCGGCCCTAGTGCGGGAGTTTGACAAAGAGATGTACGACCGGGCGTTCGAGATGGTGAAGAAGAGTGAGCAGGTCACGAATGTTGATCTTACGACTACCGCTGGGAAAAGTATTGCTGTCGCTCTATCTGTAGGCATGACAGTCGTCGGATGGGCCATGACGCTGTTGGAGACGCTTCGTCTGAAGGATACCTCAGAGCTTGACTTCGACTCTTTGTAGTGTTGAGTGAATGTGGTGTCTCTGGCCAGATGACTGATTCCCACCTCATCTCACGCCGAAGCAGTCGAGAACTTTCCGTACATTAGATATCCCACGTATTTTATCAAGCATCCAGGCACGATTGAGGAATCCTGGCAATCTTTTTGCAGCGTAGTTTGACGCGTTAGTCAATATGCGGACAGAACTTGTGGCTTTAGTCGTTCATCACACTCTCACAAGGCTGTCGACACATATCTCTATATGAGCTCTATCGAGTTGGTCGACGACTGCGAGGGCAGACGCTAACGTCATCACGCTTCGGATTCTCAAGAGCTCCTCGTAAGTCTAGACCGTCTGTCGATTGATTACGATTCACTCACTAAGAGTCACGACTTTTGGCCGTTGCTCGCAGGCTCTCGGGCCAACCCCGCTTTCTAAAGGACACACTCCGCACTCTCGGACCTCCCACTCGTAGCGCTCCTCAATCGACTGGGGGTGGTGGACGCGTCTACGATGAGCGAGCTCGCTGACCACAATCTGCGTATGCCGCTGCAATGCTCTTACTGCGGGCTTCGATTTCGTCGGCGCGAGCATCTCAGCCGTCATATGAATCGTCACTCTGGCCGACGTCCATTCCAGTGTCCTAAATGCGCCAAACTTTTCTCGCGTCGCGACACTATGAAGCGACATCTGAACAGCCAGCATGGTGCGAGCGCTCTGGAGGAATACCTGGCAGCTAGCAACAAGTCACACAGACGTGCTTGCCGTCCTTGTGCCAAATCCAAACAGCGCTGCGATGGCCAAGGACAACCTTGCGACTCATGTCAAAGCAAGGGTCGTGATTGTACTTATGAATACGAGTCTGATCCTATCATCTCGCCTAGCCAACAGCAGGGTGCAGAAGATTTAGAGAACGCCATTCGCTCCGAGGCCGAAAGTATCGGCCCACTGTCCGATGGAAGTCTTGTCGGATCAGCCGCCGGCAGTGCTGACTGCATCATACCTATTTCCAACGTATTGCAAACTGATTTGAGCGATGTTTTGCACGAAAATACTGGCCTGTTGGTATCCCCTGCATGTATGCTCGGTGCTGCAGAAGATCAATTCCAAGTGTCACATGCTTTGGAAGAGCCGCTCGTCTCCAACACCTTTCCTTTCTCACCCACTTCATTCGGCCCTGGCATTGATTGGATGTTTAACAGCATTCCATGGGACACGCAAGACACGACTCTGATTGACTACGAGCAATCAGCAGGGATCGATATTCTCGGAGAGAACGAGCAAGACATCCTTCGAGCTGAGCATGTACAGCATGTTTCATCGGTTCCAGCAGCAACCCATGCAAAGATTATCCAGTTCGCTCGGGAGCATCTTCCTCCATCCGATCAGTCCATCAACAACTTGCCTCCTCTCGACTACCTGGATGTCTATTTGCAGCTGTACTTTGAACACTTCCACAAACGAATGCCGTTTTTGCACGTGCCAACCTTTGAGGTTGGAGAGCAGGCCTGGTGCCTTGTCCTCGCTGCAGCCACCATTGGATGCGAACATTCGACTACTGCTCATCAAGCGATCCACTCGAGTGTCCTCCGACAACTAGGACATCTCCTAATCGAGAAAGATGTAGGTTGATTGCCTTAGTGACAACGTTCTGATCACGGCTGACATTAAAGCTCTAGATGATCAAAAGTATCCATGCCGATGTCTTGACTTGCGCACAAACCTTACTGGTGCTCTACAATGTCAATATATTTAATCAAGGTCGAGAAAGAATCGTCTTGCTCTTGTGTCGCAATGCGCTTGCAGTGATATTCCAGAAAATAATGGCCACACGGGACGAGGCCAACATTCACGATCATCTACTCAATGAGTCTCAGTGCGACTCATGGGGAGTATGGATTACAAAAGAGGCTCGACGTCGATTGCTAAACTTCGCTTGGAGTATGTAAGCATTCGCGAATCTCTGAGGACGCTACTAACCTGACACCAGTCACTGACTGCTACTTTTCGATGTTCATCACAGCACCACCTATGCTGGTACTAAGAGACTTGCAAACGCCGATGCCCTGCTCAGACCAAATATGGGGGGCAAGTCTTGAACAATGGCACGAGAACATGACATCGGCAGAAGATCACATAACTCCCCTTTCCCAGCGGGGTATGTCTGTTTGCGAGGCTCTTGCTAGCGCTATCACGCTGCACAAAGTACCTGGAGATCTTAGCGAAGCTGCCGAAATAGGCCTTTTACTCTCTGCCTTTTCTCAACATTCACAATTCCTGGATCTAGCTCAGGCTCTGCGCACTTCGCAGCACGTTTCTCCCTATGATGACCTGACAGCGTCTCTGCAAACTTGTCTGGGTAAGATCATTCAACACGCCCTCGAAGGAAGCTTTGTGATGGAGCAGGAACGACTCGGACTCCTCGAAGATTACGCAGTCATGGCGCGGCTGACAGCAATTCTGTCATTCGTGCCCCAGAAACTCTTGCTACAGTTCGGCTACTGGCAGACATCATCTGCCGGACCACAAGAGGCTCGTCAGCAACTACGTCAAATGATGCATGACCACGCACAACGTGCGCGAGAGTGTGCATATCACGCGGCCCAGCTGTTTGCGCATTTCCGCAAACGAACAAGGCTAAGCCATATCGATCCGTTCTGTCTGTTAGTAGCCACGGTGTTCCTATGGGCCTACATCGAGCTCTTCGTACAGAACCCCAACATCGAGACTTCATCGTCTGAGTGTAGTGTCGGCAAACTGGTCAGGCTGGATCTTGATCTCGATAGCATCCAAAGATCGAGATGGATAGATTCTGGGATTGATCAGAGGCCACACATCACTGGCGTGGGCGCATTCGATACGGCAAGGAGCCATGTACGTCTGCTCAAAGAAGCCTCGAGGATTATCGGAATTGGGCCGCCCAGGTCGAAGCTTGCCGCAGGCATCTCACGAATGTTTCATATCCAAGCTTTGGGCCACCTACCAGTCACGGAGACAGATGGCTAGTGCGACATTCGGGAAAGACATCTCACCGTTTTGCCATACGCGAATAATATGAGTCCTCCAATCATGCTCAACGGTGAACATCATAAGCTAGCGTGCGGGGCCTTCCGACCCTGAATTCATGGGCGGTCCGCTCCACACACGCGAGCTTCCACGGTTGCATCCTCCGACCCCTGCCCCGCACCGAATGGAGTCAATATGCGCATGCAGGTAGATGTTTGTGTGTGCTATAAACTTACGCCATCTCGTCAACAGCAAGCGCTTTGATCCCGCAGACATATACACTGATCTTGCTTTACTCCTCCTTGCTGTTTTGCAATGGCCACGACTCTGGAATGGTTCGGTAAGTAAACATGCCACTCCACTTTTGCGTATGAAGCCTCTAAGTAAGATAGGCGCTACCACATACCGTCTTTGTACCAATGGTCTCGTCATCTTCCTCGACACCTGGCTTGACCGTCCAGATGTGTTGCCAAAATATCCCGACATCGACGAAATCACCGTAGCAGATTACATCTTCATCTCTCATGCCCACTTTGACCAGTGAGTTGCTTTTCTCTCGACACTGCGCGTTTGTAATGACTGACAACAAGATAGCTTGCCCGGAGCAGATCGCATTGCAATCCGTACCGGGGCCAGGGTCATCGCTAACGGCGAAGCCATCAACGAGCTCCGCAAGTGCGGTGTGCCAGAGGAACAGCTGGCTCCAGTCTCAGGTGGCGAGAGAATCCCCTTGTTCACTCGTCAGGTCAGGTATCAAGCGATTTGTGGCGAGATTGAGCTTAGTCCCGGTGCCCCTGGAACGCCCCCTCAGCCTCATCATTCCCTCGCCGTTGCCGCCGTTCACGTCTGGCCGTCGGGCCACTGCTTCATGCCGGGAACCTCACATGCCGATATACCAGACATCATCGACACTGGAACACGGTACACTGGCGAGGCCTCAGAATATGTTTGTACCATGGACATCACCTTCGGGATGAAGTACGGTCTCATGCGCTTAGGCGAGCACATGCCAAGAGAAGCCATGGATGCTGGCACAAAGTCTTTTGTCGACTACATCGAAAGTCCACGGGCAAGACCACTGTCACATTACGACGGTGGTCAGTTGAGCTTCAACTTTCTTCTGGCCAGCGATAGGACTGTCTTTTGGAACGGCCACCTGGGTGCCTACGATGGCATTCTCCGCTCAGTACTTCCTAAACCAGATGTATTGATCCAGGCGATAGCCGGCAGAGGTAATCTGAACGGTAGACCATTCGATGGTTCCGCGGCCGAATTCGCGACAATGATCTCGAGTCATCTAGGGGAGCCTCAACGCGTTATATGGTGCTTGCATGACGAGAGTCCCATCAAGCCATGGCGGGTGGACGTTCGAGCTGCTACAGAAATGCTGGAGACGCATACCAAGTCTCGAGTTGTAGAGTTGGAGCCTGCCAGGAAGTGGTACTTGTTTGAATAGCGCGTAGCAATCATTTTTCAACGGAGAGGCACGATCAAAAAATCACAATCCCGTCTTGACTTGAACTTGAGTTGAACTTGACTTTCCCGATTTTGGTTCGCCGTATTGTAAAAGCGACTGGCAAGTCGTGTAGCTCATCCTTGAATACCGCTTTGTTTCCATTTTATGATAATCTTGTGAAACTGCGCTGACGCTCGCGTGACTCATGAAGCTAGGCGCAAAGTAGCATGAAAACCAAGCAAACAAGAATCCTCCACAGCAACCTCGGTTTATCAACTCCATCTAATAAGTCGATCTGCCAGATGGTCAAGCGTCGGTAAAGTGTCCTCCCGCGCGATCCTTCTCGTGAAGTGCCTCGACCGGCGCTTCGACGGCATAGTCCATGTGATCCTTGAGACTCGATAGTAAAGGCACGAGTAATACAGCGACAAATGCTACAGGCGCGGCAATATAATAGACAATTCTGATACCATCCGCGTAGGCCTGCTTGAGCGCTGCAACACCCGCCCCAATCACCTGCGGCGTGACACCAGGGATGACTGGTAGGGCTGCAAAATCATAAGTCGTCAAGGCTCCGATGAATGGTCCGATCGAAGTGGGAGGTAGACCAGCCGCTAGAACGTCTTTTGTGATGTAGTTGGGGATATAATTCTCCAGGCGATTGCCCACGAGCGCTCCGTACAAGGCCGTGAAAATGGTGGCACCCAGCGCACGCGATGACACTACCGCAGCGGAAGCTGTGCCAATCAAATGCTGAGGAACGCTCAGATGCGTTCCGGCGAGAACCAGCACCAAGGGTCCTGCGAGACCGAAGCCTACTAGAACGCCAGTGCCTAAAGCAGTAGCATGATCGCCTGGTTGGACTGTCGCTTGACCGACTAAGCCACACATCCAGATGAAGAAACCGACCAAAAGGGGCCAGCGGACTGACATGAATCTCGAGCTTGCATAACCATACATCATCGATCCGACGGCCCCGGCGGCGTAGATGGGTATGATGTTGACGGCTTGAAGCAAGGTATCCGTTTCGAAAAGGGTGGTGATACTGTTCGAGTACGTGATCAGCTTCTCTGTGGCGCGCAACTACGAGACACAAAAAGAGACTTACATCACAGGATACCATACGGCAGTGGCGAAGAAGATGGCGCCCTCGCAGAAGAACAAGATACAGAAGACGGGAAAACTGGCTCTCTGTCTTCTGGTGACTCCTTTGAACAAGTCGTGATGCAGAATGCCGACCTTGGTACCCCAGGTCTCGTAGACACCAAAGGCTAGCAGAATTACAAGTCCAGAGACCAGAGGTCCCAAGACATGTGCGTCGCCCCAAGGGAATTGTCCACCTCCAAGGTTGAGTCCAACGATGAACAAGGTGGTTCCGCTTACTAGCAGGGCGGCACCGAAGATATCGAGCGTCCCCAGCTTCTGCCAGAACGAGAGGTGTCTGAAGAGAGAGTGACGCTTCGGTGGATTGTAACCCAGTAACAGTCCCACAGTCGCAGCGCCCCAAAGGCCTGTCTGGATCCACTACACGATGAGATTAGTATCGCTCATTCTTGCATCTGATCCAGATGTATGTGTCGCTTACATAGAAGGTCCTCCAGCCGGAGGGGTTTGATCGAGTCAATGCGCCCACAACCTAAAGGATAGTCAACAACAAAAACTCATTTGACAATCCGCGGGTCAGTCATACCAGTGGAGCCACAATTGTACCAATCGACCCGCACGAGTTGATGATCCCCTGAGTGGCCGGGCGCCATCGTCTAGGCATTATCTCACTGGGCACCGTATAAGCCAAAGGAGCAGCAGCAAGACCCAGTCCAACCAATATCTGCGCCCCGATCAAGCGATAGATATCTTTGGATCCTGGAGCGATGGCAGAGCCTATCATTCCCAGTGTAGTCGATGCGACGAGTATTGTCTTCCGGGACTGGAACATGTCGGAGGCGCTGGCGAGGATAGGACCTAGGCCTGCCTGACACAGTGTCGTTACGTTGACGATCCAGTTTCTGCGATTGCCGGCGTTTAGGTCTGTGCCGATGGTTGTAAGCTGTCACAATTATCTTGTCAGTCTGATTTGTGGCTTGCATATCAGAAGCAATGATACAAGATAAGGAACTTACAGCAGATGGTGGACCAAGCAGTGCAGAAAGAAGAACGAATTGAAGGATACACATAGAAGCTAGGGCTACATACGTCCTCCAATGCAGCTGTGGTTCAAGTTCGGGTTCATGATAGGCGATAGACGGAGCTTGTTCAGCACATTCGAGATGACTGGAGTCCGCCTTGACTTCTTTGCTTGGTGGAGTTTCTGATGAAGACATGGTTTGTGGTGACAGATGGAGACAGCAGAAGACTGAGCATAATCTTCGTTCTTATAATGACCTTCTGACGGAAACATGGAGACGATGCGGGGTCCCCGTGGGGCTTTTGTCAGCTCTCGTACACCCCTTCTATTGCTCTGGACTGAACTTTGTAGCCCCACACACCACTGATCTGGGTCGAGCAGTCTGTGCTGAGCCTCATCATAGATACCCGTCACAATTCTAGTCTCAGATCGACCGGTGACGGGCCCCAAGGCGAGACCATACTATCTGTGACCTTCGAAAAGTTTGGTCATCACGGGAATTAGACTGTCCGCATTTGACTCTGGATGAATCTGCCCAGGTGATGCTGCCTTGGCTTCATGCACTTC
>Ga0268250_10000436_pt1 | contig 19852 bp, 25 predicted proteins | sample AgamicAsSfe_FD_200448 | JGI IMG/M metagenome (GOLD analysis project Ga0268250, IMG submission 200448) | Agave microbial communities from Guanajuato, Mexico - As.Sf.e (v2) (version 2) | ecosystem: Host-associated > Plants > Phyllosphere > Phylloplane/Leaf | place: Guanajuato, Mexico | collected... | reverse complement strand
GGTCTCAAGTGACACACGTTGCGAGACTTACTGTACATATTTCACAAAATTGATAGAAGTACAAGGTGACAACAATCCATAGCTGTTTCCAGCTGTCGTAAATCCCAACTCTGGAGATCCGGGTATCAATATTGCATGCCGATAACGCCATTACCATTCCCTTTCCAACTCCCCGGTGCATTCCAAAATCTTCACTCAGTCCCGCGATTCCCGCAACGGCGTCATCCTCCTCGTCGGACTCGCCGCCCGACTCCTGTGGCCCGAAACCACCGCATCAGGACTCAAAAAGTCATCTCGACTCCCACTCCTCGACAGACCATCCAGCCGCTGATCCGGCACCGACCTGTTGAGTTTCCTATAACTATCCTTAGTGCTCAGACTCCTCGTGTCATCATCTTCTGATGCGCTAGATGTTGACGAGGAGGGCATATTGTGCAGCTCAAAGTCCTCGGGCTTGGGTATGAAGTCTTGGGCGTGCCCTTCTTCCATAACGCGCTCGTATTTGGGGCTTCTGGATCTGGGCATGGTGAGCCCGAGGCGTTTCAAGAATTGCATAGGTCGTGAAGGCGAACCAGAGTCGTCATTACCGTAGCGGCCTTTGTTTCGTTGATGAAAGGGATTCAGCTTGCGGAGGATATTCTGGCGACGCTCACGGCCGCAGAGGAAGAAAGCTATGAGGAGTAAGATGAGGAGAATGACTATGAGACCAGGGGCACGATCTTCGAGATCATCTCCACCGAGAAGTTTGGACGCCCAGGTGTTATCGTCGTCGTCGTCGTCATCATCATCGTCGTCAGCTCCATCGTCGTCAAAATGCATAGTCTTTGGGTCCGTCAAGTCCCAAGGCATAGCTCCGCCAGGCAGACCAGATAGATCAGGAATTCCTCCAGCATGTTGGAAGTCATCGGGAAGGGCTATGCCTGGTAGATTGCTACCGATACCTACAGCTTGGACGTCCACACTGGCAGGAGGCACCATGGATGATGCGTAGAGAACTATCTTTCCCAGTGTCCACGAAATCTCCACGTTATCGACGTCGTTCAGTGCTTGGAATGGTGCCCCGAAGCCGGTCTCTTCGGCACCCTCGATAAGCTCCTTTGTCGTATCGAGTGCTTCCACTTCAGCATGGGCTGTGTCAGCCTCTATACCAACGCGCGGTATGCCGATGCCATCATGTAGCATGTTGATTAGCCACGATGCCTTGAAGCATGTCTCAGCAGCTTTCTGCGCATCCACTTTCTTGCCCCATTGCTGTTTCCCAATACCATCAACAATATCAGACCACTCCTGACTGCAGAAATCAGTTACACGGCCTTGATATGTGCTAAAGTCGAAGGCCTTTTCCGTGTGATCCATCTCGAAGATTTCGTGTGTTGAGTGCCAGAACTCTGAGATGCCTATGAAATGGTTGACGTCAAAGTCTATTGCCGGAACGTGCACGCCATGAAATAGACAAGGTGGATCAGTACACGCAGCATCCTTGTCCAGTAAAGGATATGTTGACGCAAGACATTCTGGAAAGCGACCGGTTCCGACCAGTGTAGCTTCGTCCTCTTCTTCATTGTTGGCCGTGATCATGGTTCCGTCCTGCTTCAGCATCAAGCCTCTTGGCAGACACGGATCTGGCAGCGTCGCTGTCTCTGTAAGATCAAAAGCACTAGCCAAGGCTTCTACGTATCGTCGTCGAGCCTCATTCGCACCATATCCGAGCCATGTCGTGACGAACACCCTGTACTCTGACTGCATCCCATCAACTGTCCTAAACCTGAGCAGCTTCAGGTCATTTGCATGCTTTTCCGCCTCTGTTACATTCGGCGCAAAAGCTATCTGAGCTGATGCACCTCCCATGTCCAGGAAGCCATAAGTGCTGTGATCCTTGCCGTGCTCATGGTCTGGAGGCTTGCCGAACGCACCGACTAGGTAATTCGAGGCTATCCAGCCATACAGACCTTCGGTTTCTCCAGGAATGACTTGAATGTTGGTGTTGCAGTCGGTAATCTTGAAATCAGTCTTCCTTTTTACATATGAGCATACTTCGTCAAGCAGCTGTCTTCTCGCCATATCCGGCACAAGGCGCATGCCAGCGGTTGCCAATAGGAAGAAAGGTGTATTTGGTATCTCTTCCTCCGGCACGATATCTAGCGCATGCTCAAATAGCCCTTTGAGGTGTTCTTTTCCAACGTCCTCGGGCCTGTCGGCGAATGTAGATATACCAGGATGTGCTTTCTTCGACCATTTACTCTTTGTCTTGATTGCTGGCAGTTGATGTAGTTCTTCAGGCGTAGCAAGTGCCCGAGCTATCGCATTCTTGTACCATCGGTAAACGTATATGCGTGTCCCACTGGAACCAGCATCCAGAACAACTCCATACTGGTATTTGCTGACCATGAGCAGGGCTAGTGGCTGTTCATACAGAGGCGCAGATGTACTCGGCTACGACTAAAGTCGAGTGAGGGCGGCGGGCAGGAGGTGGTGTAGGGGGGAGACGGGTCCGAGATCGAGTCCGTGTGATTGCTGGTGTTATCAGTGGGATTGCGAAGTCTACAGGCCAGATAGCGGTCTTGTTCAATGGTGTCTAGGGTCTAGGTTGTGGAGGAGTAGGACATGGACATTGGCGTGTTTACTGAAGATCAGCGCAAAGAAGATGGGGCGTCGTCTGCCTCTAGACTTCAGGCCGGGCTGGTCTCCGATGGCTATTTGCCACCGGACGGCATCGTCTGATATTGGTTCCAGGAGGTATAGACATAAACTACTCTCTATACTCCTGATCATTCGCATCTAATGCAGACCTTGCTGAAATGCTTCTGAGCCCACATATACTCGTACGCCTCCTTGGCCTTCTCAAGCGTGAACACCTCTTTATCAACGATTGGTCTGAGCTTTTCCACATTTGCCTCAATGGCTCTGTTCATATCCTCGAACTGGACTCTCGAGCCTACCAGGATGCCCCTCACCGTGCATAGGTTGTTCAAGCATTGTAAGAATCCTGGTTCATCGCCAGTCTTGTTTGGACCACCCAGAAAACCAATGATAGATATCACACCGTCCATCTTGATTGATGCAATGGACTGCGCCATAGAGTTCGGCCCAGCTACCTCCAGAACGTGGTCAACACCTTGGCCACCGGTGATTTTCTTTGCCTCGTCTCCCCAATTAGGATTGGTTTTGCTGGCAGAGTGTCAGTTTGTGCAGTCTCTAGCAGTGTGCATAAGTTATGCCATACTAGTTGATAACGTGGTCAGCACCGAGCTCTTTGAGTACTTTGACCTTCTCATCGGCGCCGGTCGTTGCAATAACGCGCGCACCAGAAGCTTTTGCAAACTGTAGTTCCACATCAGCGTTTAGACCGCCAAGCAGGAGTTCCTCCACGGGATACCTACCTGTAGAGCGAAGATGGAGACACCGCCAGTCCCTTGTGTCAACACCCAGTCACCTGCCTTTAGAGCCTTCGTCTCCAGTCCGTACAATGCATTCCATGCTGTCAGTCCAGCACATGACAACGTAGCTGCCTCAATGAAGCTCAGCCCTTCCGGCATTGCGACCAGTCCGTTCTCGTTGAAGGAGCCATACTCTCTCAGAGTGCCATGAACCACACCTCCAAGCCCTGTCTGAATAGTCTTCTGGTCGAGAGACCCGCCAAGATGTCCCTGGTTGAAGAGAGTGACGACCTTGTCACCGGGCTGGAATCGGGTGACCTGCTCGCCGACTTCTACCACAACACCAGCGCCATCAGAGCCGGGAATGACGCTGTCGGCGACTCCAAATGGGTATTTGCCTTTGGGGATGATCAGATCTCGGTAGTTGAGGGACATGCCCTGGACTGTGATGTGATTAGGAGCCCATCCTGGACCGAATGTTGCTTCAAGTCAGTAAGGTACATACTCTTCACGAGTACCTCACTGGCGCCCAGGGCTGGAATCTCACGACTCTCGTTGTACTTCAGAGACTCGAAACCCTTTTGTCCCTCGACAGTCCAAGCCTTGGTAGTCTTGGGCATCTTCTGGGCGGGATTGGCAGTAGAGGACATGATAATCAGGTGATCTGCTGGAAAATAGAGAAATAGATATTGTAGAATTCGAAGATGTCAGGAAAGAGACAATATAATCATTGCCACGCCCCGCCAATGACGCATTGGTTCGGAGCACTTCCCGGCGATGGGATGCGGGGCATGAGAGAGTCCATCTCAAACACAGACATCAGACTGTGTGACACTACACACCTCACAACAATCTTCTTATATATAACAAGCAGAATGGCAGATCACCAGCTAGCCGCGGCAAAGGCACAGCGCAAGAAGCGTTTTGTCCCGCTCGGTCAGCTTGCTCCAACTCTGTGTCGATGAAGAAGGCATGCTAATTGTGGCTGACAGAGAACAACCCCGAAGTCATGACTCCTCTCGCTCACAAGCTCGGGCTTTCGCCCCAGCTCAGCTTCCACGATGTCTTCAGTATAGATGATCCGGACATGCTAGCTTTCATACCACGACCTGCTCTTGCACTACTACTCTGCTTTCCCGTGACGGCTGCAGTGGACAAGTACAGAGACGCAGAGGACGCATCGAAAGCAGACTACAACGGCTCAGGCGAGGGAGAAGAGGTGATATGGTACAGGCAGACCATCAGCAATGCATGTGGCTTATATGGTCTCCTGCACGGTGTGAGTAATGGAGAGGCAAGAAACCACATTGGTAAGATGGCAGTCCACATCTAATGTTCTTGCTGACTGATGGCCACATGTAGACCCTTCGTCTGACCTGGCGAAACTCCTGCGCGAAGCCATTCCTCTCAAGCCAACCGAACGCGCCGATCTCGTTGTCGATTCTCAAGCGCTGGAAGCTGCACACTCGACGGCCGCACAGTCAGGTGACACTGCTGCGCCGAACATTGACGAAGAAGTAGAGAATCACTACGTAGCCTTCGTCAAGTCAAAGAATGGACATCTCTGGGAGTTGGACGGCGCGCGCAAAGGTCCACTCGATAGAGGATCGCTAGGCCCCGATGACGATGTGCTCAGTGAAAAGGCACTCGATGCAGGTGTCAAGGCGTTCCTGAAACGAGAAGAGGCTGCTGGTGGAGGAGAACTAAGGTTCAGTCTGCTGGCATTGGCTCCGACGATGGACTGATGTTCTGGAGATCAGACCGGCTCAGTTGGCTTACACTTTGTCGCAGCATCGCGAGTTTGAGTAAGCCTCTTCGGATACCGGTACCTATGCGATAGCTGTGAGGAGTGTGCTTCGCTCGCGATCGAGGGTCATCCTACGCGAGACTTGCCGGTACAGTATCGTACAGCGCCCGTGTTGGACTGCCGAGACAGGATCGAGAGGATTCTCGATCCTTGACTAGTCCCGAGCTGCAACCATAACCGACTGTACATGTACAAGGTACTGTAGGCAGTACAGCGGCTAAAGAAGGCTCAAGCCCAGGCAAGCCACACGCCACAAGCTCAAGAGCAAAGCTTGTTCGCTAGACCATTGCTGGGCCCATGCCTGCCACGCGAGCGAGGAGGGCAAGGCTGTTGGCCATGCAGGTGGTGGAGCCGTCGTATTCAGATGGACTGATGTCCTTGCGGAGCATAATGACAATGCCGCACAATATGATGTGCATAATCATGATTGGCATTCTGGACTTTCAATATTGAGTCTCTGTAGCAACGAGTCGGTCACTTCCTTCATCCCTCGTTGCTTTGTCAGCGTGCGAGGATACGATGTTGTATGAGACAAGGTAGTCTTGCTCTAGCAATGCGTTCATGCAGGTCATAGCGGGAGCGAGCCGGCAGATCAACTCCAAATGTCAACGGTTATCAAAACACCTGGCTTCAACTGTTGACGTCCAACTACATGCGGTTGCACTTGCCTGCTGCGAGACTTCAGTTCATGACACAAGCAAGCTTCTCGATGACTATGGGGTGCCCCTGACTTTCCTGAGGTTGGGAGTGACCGGAGTGACCCTTGCCTACGGAACTGATGAGCCTCAAGCCCAGACCACTCCAGCATTACGTGTACGATGATATGCATAGCAAGCAAGTCTCCGTCCGTATCGCACCGGCGATCGGTCCTCTTTCGCCGTCATCATCGCCGACCTCACCTTCCTCGGGACCTTCACCTTCCTCACGAGCATGTTCCAGGCACCGGCAGATCGTCGCAGTCTGCCGTCAGAGGGGACTTTGGGGAACTTAGGGGACTTTTCGATGCTTCGTATCGGTCACCAACCTACACGTACACCTCCTAGCAGCGGCAGCAGGATGGATTGCCGATGAGTGCTCTCGCCTCTGCTTGGGGCCGAGCACGAACCATGCTAGCCGATCATTGCTTGCATAACGAGAACGCTGTATCTATACCTGAGGAAGACCTATACCCGTGCATCTACCTATACCTTCTCGATCATCTTCCGCATCGACTCGAACCTAAAATACGCCTTGTCTGTCGCTCACTGAGTCGTCCTCACGCTTGACCTCGCTCCTTCATCACCTTCCCTCCATACAAGGCTCTCCTTTCTGTTCACGGCCGCCGTGTCTTAGGCGACTACACGAAGCAACGCAACAGGCGGATCAGTGTGATATTCGCGCGCCATCAAGAGCTCAGCTTACAGACACTCTCTACACACCTCGGCCGTTATGATCTTTGGCTGGCCCATTGTGATATCTGCAATAAGTACAGCCTAATACCGGCGAAGAAGCTCCCATACACAAGCATCATCAGCACTCTTGGATCAGAACAAAGCAGCAGAACCAAGTCATACACTGCCCTGCGACTATAATATAATACTTCATTCCGGCCTCTAATACTCAGGAGGCACTCTAGGTTTCTGCAAGAACACATTTGATGATGGCAAACACACTAGTGGCTCGAGGCTTCAGCCAACGCATAGATCCCGCATCTTTGTACTCAGTTGCACAGGTTGGGGCAATACAGGCAATTGCTTGCATCATCGCAGGTATAAGTCTGGTAGGATCATTGGTTGCGATATACTGGTTCACTAGAATGAAAAAGAAGTTCCGGCACAAGTATGAATTCTGTTCATGCTCGAAAACTAGTGCAATCGACTGACAATCTGGCTAGCTTGATCATGATTCTAATCGCTGGCGACATCCTCCGTTCGACGTTCCTCTTCATCTTTCCACTCGTCTCGCTGGTCAAGGGACACATTGAAACGAATACTTCATTCTGTCAAGTCCGTCACCAGGGAACCTCCTGTTTTGCATCGTACTGATTTCGTGCTAGGCTAGCGGATATCTGACACAGACGGGCATTGAGATTGCAGGTATGACATGTCAGGATGTTTCTATGGAAGAAGCTAAGCTGACAGCACGATGCAGATTTCGCTGTTCTTACGATTGCAACTCACACACTTCTGCAAATCGTCCAGCCGACTGTCGGTGGATACGGTACGCTTGACAACGGACTCTACAGGTACAGAATAGCGGTATACGTTGTTGCGGCTATCCTACCTGCTAGCTGGACCGCTTTGGCCTTCATTGGCAAGAACGGCGGTTTCGTGTCACAAGGCCCTACCTGCTCATTACCACTTCGGCCATACTGGTACCGACTGTCGATCTCCTGGATCCCACGATATATCATCATGCTCGTGGTGCTGGCAATGTACACTGTCATCTACGTTCGCGTCGGCCGTCAAAACGGCACGTTCAGCTTTTTCGGACTTTTCAAGGTGAATAAGCCATGGGAGACTGTCATAGCACCAAGCAGATTATCTATCCACGAACCGCAACAAGATGGAGTTGACGGCACAAATAACCTGCGCAAACTTGGGCGACAAAAGTTGCGAGTAGACACTGGCAATAATGGTAGTCACATCGACACATATGGACCAATGGATCCCGTCCATCTCAATCTACCTCCTCACGCGCATAGCCGGAAGGTATCCGATGGTACAACACTGGTCTCGCAATGCTCGTTAGAATTTAGCCACACAAAGCCTCTTTTGATCACCCCTTCATTCGAGCTCAATGACCCCATGGCTGTCGTTAATTTCGATGGTCCCACAGAGAGTCCAACTCGCAAGAAAACAGTTCTCATTCGGGTTACCGAGCGGCTCCTGAAATCTCCCATCTCACCTGGAGGGTCCACTCCTTCGCCGGTGGCACGTTCACAGGAGCAGCAGATTATTGGCAAGAAAATCATGACCAAGCATATGCGCAAACGGCAGGACGCCATCCAACGTCAACTCGGCTTGCTATTCTTATACCCTGTCTGTTACTTCGTCACCTACGTCCCGCCATTTGTCGCACACGGCATGAACTACTCGAACTACTATGTCCAGCATCCAAATTTTGGTCTCAACCTGTTCTCATTCATGTGTCTCGCTTCTCTCGGTATAGTCGACGCCATCGTCTTCAGCATCCGCGAACGACCATGGCGTCACATCGTCGGCAGTGACGGTACCTTCTGGGGCAGCTTCCGCTTCTGGGACAACGACGGCGTTAGGCGGACAAGTGACGACAGTGAAGTTGGCAAGGAGCTCAGCACTACGGATCCCATATACAGCGCTGCAACGCCACTGCACTCAGCCGCCCCTGGAAATTGCCGCATAAGCGCCGACCGAGCCTTCCGAAATAGCAACGCTAGCGACAGCCAGCGTGACAGCTGGATTACCAATATCACGTCTCCGGTCAATCCCGACCGACCGACCCGACCCAAGCATATGCGCGTTCCCAGCTGGTCGCACTTCCGCCAGGGATCCACCGTAGCAACACCCATTTTCGAGGAGGGCAAATCCACGTCGTTCCCGACCTTAGCGATCCCGAATAGCCCGAACGCATACCAAAATGGTGTCCCTGGCTCAGCTGTCAGCGCGCCGGGTGTGGTGGATCAGCATATCAGAGGCGAGAGATGGGGGAGCACGTATAGTGGCATGAGTCAGGGCAGTGAGGATGGAGTGGACAGGGAGCTAGCGAATATGGACCGATGGTTAGACCGCGCAGTACAACGCGAATGGAGTGGTCTCCAAGGGAAGGGCAGTGAAACATGAAGGGGGATGATGTTGGGTTGCAGTAGAGCAGAGAGAGAAATTGTCATGTCTACTACGTGAAAAGTCTCGTATCAATAATCTCAGACAATAAGCAACACCGTCTTCTGTTCTCTTATCAACTTGTGTTCATCATGCCTTGCCATTCAAATCGTCGTAGATGTTCTTAATGGTGCTCAATATAATCCTATTCAGCGTCCTAAACCCCCACAAACATCACAACCCATCCACAATCCCTCCAAGCTGTCCCATCATCAATGCCTCCACGTACGTACCGCGCTCCAGCGTGCCACCACCAGCCGGCAGCCGAATCAGTGCATTCGCGCCCTTGAAGCTCCCAATCCGACTCGATCGCTGTCCTCCCGTCGGCGTGGCCCACAAGCCGCCCTGTTCATCTCCTGCAACTGCACCGGAACGTTCAGCCTTCAAACCTCCGGCCTTCGCAGCCACAATCACCCTCACATACTCCTCTCTCACCGCATCACATCTAACCTCTGTCTCCAACCTCACTTGCACCCTCGGCATTCCCACCGGTGCCATCCCCGCCATCCGCCTCATCGCAGGCAGCACGAATAGCATGAAGGTTACTACCGCGCTCGCTGGGTTGCCTGGAAGGGAGAATACCAACTTATCCGCAGCTCCACCGTCTCGAGAGCCTGTGGTGGGGTCTTTGAGAGAGGAGGAAGGCACAGTAGCGAAGGTGGTGGGTTTTCCGGGCTTCATGGCGACGCGGCCGAAGTGGATCGTGCCGGAGAGGGAACGCTCAAGGGTGGGCTTGAGGAGGTCGAGCTCGCCCATGGAGACGCCGCCGGTCGTTATCAGAAGGTCGACGCGGAGGAGTGCGCTGCGCAGGGTGGAGTCGAGGGTTGAGGGTCTATGGGGAGGAGTGGTTAGCCCGCTGGAATGTGGTTGGGGACTGAAAACACTTACTTGTCGGAAGCGATACCTAGGTCAATAACTTCGAATCCCTGCGCTTGTACAGCTGTCAAGAGTGTCGGACGATTTGTGTCACGGACTTCACCCAGCTTCAGCGCGCCTGGCCTGTCGAACGGGACAATCTCGTCTCCGGTACTCAAGACGCCTATGATGGGCTTGCGGCACACTGTGACGTCTCTCGTGCCCACAGAAGCAAGCAGCCCAAACTCTCCGCCGACTGCAGAAATACCTTCGCCCGCTTTCATGATGACTTGACCGGCTTGTACATCACTGCCGACTTCCCGCACATTCTCGCCATCTTTGACTTCGTCAGTGAGGATCTCAACCTCGGCTTCCTCTTTGCCATCGTCAGTCAGCGATACGAGCGCGGTGTCTTCCACCATGGCTACGGCGTTGGCACCTGGCGGTAGTGGCGCGCCGGTCGTGATACGTGCGATTTTGCCCAATTCAAGCTCAGGGACGTCGGCGCCTTGGGCGTGTGAAGCAAATGCCACGACAAACGTGCCTTTCGTACTCGTCTTGCCTCCTGCTGGCCACCGAATTGCATAGCCATCGACGATGCTGGCACGAAATGCAGGAACCGATTCAGCGGCGTGGACATCGGCTGCGAGGACATGCCCGACTGCTTGATGGCTCAGGGGTATGGTCTCGGTCTTGGGGGCTGGAGCATGTGTGCTGATCAGGGACAAGGCATCCTCAACAGAGAGCATCGGATAGGGGCTAGATCGATGGCGACGGGGAGGACCCAGGAATGGGTCATTTGATTGTGCAGTATTGTCTTTTGGTGTAGTGTGAGCACGCGGCCCAGCGTGTCCGCCGTGACCGTGACCGTGGCCAAGATGATGGTGGTGGTGGTGGTGGTGATGATGTGTATGGCCGCCACCGACACTGGGGAGGCTCAGCATTAATACTGTTTATTTGACAAGTCAACTCAATTGTCTCCTTGAACCTACCTAGTTCCCAGAGCATCGGCATCACTCGAGATGCCAGCATCCTTCTCCAGCTTATCTGTGCCACCTACATGCATTGATCTCGAATCGCCACCTTGAGCTTGCAAGCATGCATGAGGCAGCATTCTGATGATTGATTGTAGATTCTCCTTGGCACCTTTTGGCGAGCCTGGCAGAGTGATTATCAGGCTGCCGTTCCGAGTGCCTGCTACTGGTCGAGACATGACGGCGACTATGCATGTGTGAGTGGTAAGATGTGTATCAAGGAATCGTGCAACCATACAAGGGGTAACCTGAAGAGACGATGCCAGCATGCCATGGCTTGGAGGACGTCAGTCGAGATTGTGCTTCCCTGTAAAGACAGCGATCGATACATACACAAGACCTGGCGCATGGCGATGTATAAGGGGATCAACTGCCTGTTTACTTTCCATAAATATCCGGTATTGCAGGTGTATGATCGAACCTGTCTTTGGCCTACCTCTGGTGTGACATCCTTCACAGCGAACCCAGTTCCGCCACTCGTGACGATCAGATTGACACTCGAGTGATTGTCCGTCCACTGTGTCACGGCGCGTTGAATATCGAGCACATCGTCCCGCACGATCTTGGTCTCAGCAATTTGCCATTGGTCATTACCATCTTTCTCAAGGACTTCTTTCAAGACTGGTATGCACTTGTCGGTCGAGACATCACGAGAGGCAGTCTCGGAGATGACCAGTATTGCCACCGTAAGCTTGCTTTCAAGAGGCATTCTTGGCTTCCTGGTTGGATGAAAGTGACAGGCAAGTCTGAGACCGGCCTGTCTTCGGGGTGGCAAGGATGGTAGACTAGCTAGAGCGGGAAGTGGCAGACGCATTGCAGATTGTGAAGTATTGCCATGTATGTATCACAGATTCAGAGAAGGCATATTATGGGATAATGGATAATGAGGCGCACAACGTGATACACAATGGGTAGGCTCGAATCCTGCTTGCTGTCTCGGCCATGTCCTCCTGGCTCAATCTATAGCTTCAAGACCTCCTGCCACGACAGTGATTCTGGCGAGAACTTCATAAACGCAAATATACAATCACATCTACATCCAAGCATCGACCGTAGTAGATCGACAAGCCTTTGAGAACGCCCTCCCAATGTAAAGCCTATCTAGCCATTTGCATGTCTTTCATGCAGATCGCAGAACCTGAGCTTGTGCATTGCTGTCTAACATCACTCCAGCTGACATTTCTAGCACTCATGCCGATGTCATGTCCGGTGCTTTCTGAGTTAACAACAGACCGATGATCAGTCCGAAGAGTCCAAGCACGGAGCTGAAAATCTCAATAACCAGAATCTTGACGAAACTGTCGACCATTGTAAGCATGGGTATGAGTAGAGACTAGATGCCAGAACATACAGTGTAGGATCCGCAGCATCTGCCAGTGCGGCACTGCTACCGTTGATGCCAACAGAAACACCGCAAATCAGGTTGCACATCCCTACCGTCAACCCAGCCCAGAACAAGGCGTATCCGGTGTAGAAGTTGGCTGCCGAGTATTGCGCATCACCAGTAGTGAGACTGATCTTCGATGTGAACACAATCGACATGATGACGCCGTAGATAGCCACGACTTCGCAAAAGATGATGGAGATGAGGTTCTTTGTTCTTATTCTCGGTGCTCGTACACCTCCTCCTAGGATTGAAGAGCCGGTAATGAAGATACCCCTAGCGGTATCTGGTCAGATTATTGTCCGCATTGGGTCGTGTGACAATCCATGCATACCAAGCTGCTCCGACGACAGAAAGTCCTATACAGAGTGCAATTCCCAGCGTTGCCCATGTGTGCGGGGATACTGTTTCTAGGAATAGTCCAACCTGTGATACAGCTGTCAGATGTGCTGATCTCGACGCAGTGGCATCCATAGACGTACGTTAAAAGCTTCTCCTTCGCCCTGGAAGAGCATATCTTGGATGGGCATTAGCTGGATCCTTGTTATCATCTTGACGTGCACATACATAGCCCGACCACTACCAAGAACGTCGTCGCGCCGCCCGTCGCATATAGTAAGCCCATTGTTGCGGTAGTGTGAAGTGGTCGCGCTTGAGAGGGTCGTCTCAATGTTGCTGGAGGCGAGTCTGTTGAACATGTCCGTCTGGAGTGACGATAGCCCGGCGGCCGGCTAAATCACATGCTTCGAAAGCTGGGGACTCACACCACTGCCACTCTACAGCTGGATCTCGAACTCATCGACGACAACAATATCTATTCCATCTGATCCTCATCTACTTAAGTATCAACGAAAGGAGGCAAAGCATCTCTGTGCTCCAGTCTCTGAAAGCACACACATAGTTGAGATGACTTCCGGAGCGAACTCGTATGAGCTCTACCGTACGAGCAGGTAGGCATGATCAGCAGCATTTCCACCTCGTTACGCAAGGCTAATGCCATCTAGTATTGGTGTCGCTCTCACCGATGCACTCGACGATCTCATCAGCAGCAATCAGATCGAACCTCAACTTGCCATGAAGATCATCGCTCACTTCGACAAGGCATTCATCGACACATTATCCGACAGAGTCAAGTCCAGGCTCTCTTTCAAGGTAACGTCAACAGACCTGAAATATGAAGGCTTCACTTCTGATACTCCGATAGGGTCATCTGGATACCTACCGTTTTTGCGACGATGTCTGGACCTTTTCTGTCAAGGATGTCAACTTCAAGCTCGACAATCAAACCACAATCCAATCTGGCAAGGTCAAGATTGTGAGCTGCACAAACAAGAAGCCTGGTGAGACGTGATAAAGTTGCAAAACATCTTTATCCATGTCTCTCCATGCAGCAGCGTTGCCCAATCCATGTGTTCATACTCAAAAGACACTGCCACAAGGCTGTCACATTTGCCAGCTATATGGGGCAAGATCATCTCGATCTTGGCGCCAATCGGAGTGCTCAGCTCGCACGGCGCTGAATCCTACTTGCTCTGTCACGGCCATAATGGTCTTGACGAACACTTCTTCATGATCCACGCAGCTACATATTCTAAGTTACTGACAGCGAGCTGCAAGGGACTTCTCCTGCAACCAGATCTTCAAAACTTGAATCATCAACATCAGAATCAGCACTCCGGCCTAGTGAAGGGAAGAAAAATATTCGCAGAAGACGCCCTAGCTCCACGGTGGACATCTGGTATGAAAACAACGAAGTAGAGGACTACTCGCAAGAGTATTACCGGACTGGAAAGAGAAATAAGAGCTCCCAGGATGAGGGCTTCCATGATGAAGGCTTACATGATAGCGGAGTAGATTCAAGTACGGGATGATGAATGCATCCCAGACGCTTCCTTTATCTCGCAAACTCAATGTCCATCACGATGTCCACGACATCGGCCGGCACGGATCATTCATGCTGCGATGCTGAAAAGAGTGAGTGCTATAGTGGTTTCGATGGAGAAAAGTGAGTTGGCTTTCAGGCGTCGCAGTACTATTAAAATGATATGATAAACCTTCACTTCACGTTTCGTAAACCAGCAAAGAGAACCCAATCTTGGTGCTTGTTGCACATTGGTCTACTGATGTTTCTCTTGTTTGTTGTCGTTGGATAGCAAGCGGCCAAGCTTTATGGGCCCAATCCGAGCATAATCAAGCAGCGCGAGGGCCTCGTCAAAGTTGGCCGATTATAGTGGTGTCTACAAGGATTTCTCATTCCAATGTTTATCCCTACGAAGAAAGTGCTAGCTGTGCTCATCAGCGTTTGCAATCCACTACCTGTGTCTGACGGGCTCTGCACTATCTCAACTTCATCTCGCCCGTCCCGGTCCTCATCCTTCATCTTCCCGATTCTTGGCCCGCCTATTTCGTCCGCACAGTCTTCAACTTCTTCGCACTGTGCACAAACTGCGTAGCATACGCCTTCGGGATAAACCTCCGCTCATTCGGCTCCTGCACGTAATACTCATAACCCTGCTTATTCGCAAACAAGATAGCGTCTTCTTTCGTCTTAAACGTCAACTTTGTGCCTTGCATACTGTCTCCGGACGATTGCCAGCCCATCAGAGGGTTCTCCCATCGGTGGCCTTTCTGGAGAATATCCCAGTCCAAGCGCCACGAGTCTCCGTGCCAGCTGCCTGATTGTGTTGCCGTCTTTGCGGGCTTGAAGATACTGTTCGGCATTAGCTTCGTGGTCGGGAGGTTGCCATAGTGCTCTTGCTGACCGGACTGTGCGAGCTTGGAGCTCCGTTGGTGCGCCAGAAAGGACGGCGGCAGGTGTGATATCAGTAGGCTCACTTCCATCCATCACCCGCATTGGTAGAGGTGCGAACTTGCTGTCATTGCCTATCAGTACCTAGCTCTCCCAGTTTTCCCAGGAGTAGAAATTGCATACGAAGTTCGGTAGTCTGAGGTCACGCTGTAGTCCGGCTGCCTGGACGACATCTCCATGTGCGTGTAATCACCCTCTTGGTTCTTCATGAGCTCAGATTCTTGCATGTAGTCTGGTGTTTCATCGCCGGCTCGCCCTCGGTTTGTCTGCGGTGCAGCTGGAGAAGAGCCTTCGGCGGACGCGCCAGAGTGGGTGAATGGGTAGGGTGTCTTGGGGGCTTTGTCGGCGACATCGCTGGCTTGAGGTGTTACAGTGGAGTCATTGGGAAAGGTGAATGGATATGCCGCATAGCTGCGAGCCAGTGCTGGTGTGGTGAGCTGTCTACTGGCGAGGCCCGAGACTCTCGTCAGAGTCTTCTGGATGAGTGGCATTATTCTAGAGTGGGAGTTTGTGGTTGGGGAGATTGGACATGGGTTGTCGTCGCCCAATACTGTACGGCTTTGGGTATTGGCCCGTGCCCATGACTCGCTTCGGAAACGCTCTGCATCTTACAACAACCTGAACTCGCTTGACATCAGACTTTGCAAGTATCGAGGTTAGTTTGCTATCGTCCTGCCTGTACGCGCGAGTACTGACACCTGTCGCAGAAATCAGCCATCATGTCTCTTATCTTCCGTCGCACTCTGTCCACACTCATCCCGCCCAAGGTACGCAGCCTCAACTTTTGCGACGAAGAACAGTCTCACTGACAAGCTACACTAGATTGCATCTCCTAGTGTAAGTGCCGGCCGTCCAACTCCAAACACCAGATTCCACAGTATGAAACTATGTGCGCATCACGGCCGAGCTGAAAGCAGGAACATGATCCTTCAAGTCGCGCAGTGTTGCTCCGTGCATGTCTAGGTCGCGAGCGCAAGATCGGAAGAGACACGAAGAACGAGTTCAGTAATGGTCGACTAACCATCGAAATCAACAGGGTCTTGGTGCCGCAACAGATGCTGTCCGCATGAAGAGAGTGGTCGACTTCTACGGCAAGCTCCCTCGTGGTGCGGCTCCCGAGCCTCAATCCAAGGGCCTCCTCGGCTGGTACCAGAAGAAGTACTTCGGAAAGAACCCGTCCGCTGCCCGTAAGACCATAGTCCTCCGGTGGAAGTGCTGCATGCAGGGTTTTGACAAAATATCTAGCTATTGCGCACGTCATTGCTTTCCTCGTCACCATCGGTTACGCTCAGAACTACTACTTCCATCTGAGTATGTCAAATGTCTACATTATTGTGCGACATCGACTAATAACACCGCAGGGCACCACAAGAACAACGCTCACTAGGGGCTTGTTGGATTGAGGGAAAGGTAGAGCGGAATATAGAAGGTACTGATCAACTGAAATCAATACACAATACCTGCCACTCTGTGAGGGCGAATCATCTGCTGTGCATATAGTAAGCTCAGTAATCTCCACTACTGTCAAGCGAGTCTTCACCGTTATCGAACTGTTCACCAAGCCTCACGACATTTGAAATCTTTGGTGAGTATGTATCGACTAGGTGGTCATGACTTCTCTATGCAAGATGATGCGTTGCAGGCATCACAATTGTAGACATGCTGAGGACGAGGCACCTCTTCCAGGGAAGAATCAAGTCTATTCCTTAATGCCATTTAATCATCGCGACGTCCAAGACTTACCTCCCGCCTTCGTGATGCGTTTTGTGTGAGTCTTCTGGAATCTCATGTATGGGATCTCATGTATGGGATCTCATGTACAACATCGCAAGTCCCATGATCAGGATGGGTTGGTAAACACTGCAGATATACATCAAAATGCACTAAAACATAGTTTTTCTATCACTATGGCACTCTCCCCAGAATCTTATTGCACTTGTTGTATTTGTGTGTCCGCAGATTACCAGACAGATTCACGCCTGGATATTCCAGCTCAAAGCTATCCTCCATAGAGTTTGTGTGAAACAAGCACTACAAGATAGAATGTTAATTCAGAGATGAGTTTGCAGTACCTTTGGGAACAGCTGGACCCTGTGTTTCAGCCCTATACAGTATGCGCAGCCGAATAAGAGTCAGTCGGTCAAGCAGTCCGAGCTCGTGACTGAAGTGAAACTTCAGCGGATCCTTTCGCATCAGCTACCCTGGAACACTGTTGGCGTAGAGAAGGGACATCTTGCATTGCGCCTGACGCTGTGAAGTCCTAGCGTCTGCGTCCCGAGGTCGCTCAATAGAGAGCTGAATATCTCTACACCTCGACGATCACACAAACGCCTCTACCTCGATATCAAACGAGCACCCGAGGCTTCTTATCATACTCTGAAAGTACTACAATCACTCTAGACCTTGGATCATCTCGGTAGCCACTTCAAGAGCAATCTCAGCGCCATTGCAAGGCTGTCGCATTAAGCTTCCAGACCTCGCTCCCCAGTGGAAGATTGTTATGGCAGAGCAGACTGCACAAGATGTGGTAATACAAGCACAGTCGGTGGACGAGCCCTCGTCTATCGGCGGCTCTGGCACGACTCAAGAATCAATCCCTGCTGGGACCCCTCCGCAGCGCAATTTATCAGACGACGCAAACAACTCGGCAGCATTTATTGCGAATGACAAGACCTCGGCGAATACTATCGCCCACAATGCACCCAAAGCACTCGACGCTGTCTCTACAAGTACTTTCGACGAGGACACACCACAGTCAGCCTCGAGCAAAGCCACAGGATATATGCCTTCTCACGAGAACTCCGAGCCATCAGCATCAACAAGAGATGTCCAAGCAATAAATAAAGATGGGTCTGCTGGCGATGGTATCAGTGTGCAGGGAAGTGATGAGGCTGGAGACCCAGGATCAGCAGGACCAGATACGGCCGCAGATTCGGACACAGATGTCCTTGAAAAGAGCAATGGCGTTGAGCCGAAGCCTGAGCGAGCCATCGTCTTCAAGAAGCCGCCAGCGTTCAAGGCGGTATCAGTAACCAAGAATTTCCTAGCCAAGGCGACTACTCCAGCTGTTGCACCAGCAAAAGGTTCAGGCGCTGGAGAGAAGGGTGGGAAAATCATGTTATGGCCATGAGATAGGAGTATGCTAACCTGTTCTCAGCTCTGTCCGGGACTCTGGGGTCTTCTTCGGCGGCGCTCAGACCACGACTAGTGGCAAAGATAGGACGGGATGGACGACCTAACAGTCTCGGTCAAAGTGCACCTGGCGCTGTTGGTCCGGATGCAAGTACAGTCTGGAATCGCAATAGACGTATGTGACGCGGGCTGATCATGCTCAAATGAATACTGACACACGATCTCACAGCGGTTCCTCCACCTCCACCCAAGCACTACACCGACGAAGAGCTGAAACAACAGTATGGCATCCAGCTAGCGACTCGACTTGATGCAGACAATGCAGGCAAAGGCTCGAAGTGGGCAGATGAGGATGACGATGATCTATCATGGCTACCTGCAGCCGTAGAGAGGGTGGCGGTAGTCGACCCCGTTGCACGGCAGGATGAAGAGCAGATTCCTATTGCTGAAGAAGCTGTACCACTTCAGACCACACAAGCCGCCGATGACACATTGAGGTCTATCATCACTGCCGAATCACGCATGAGTGCAATGGCAGGCTCTGGCAAGACCATTCTACGACCGGGAGCTCGTACCACCACGCCAATGAAACCAGGACTAATCTTGAAAAACTTGCCGGAGAAGTCGTCCCAGCAGGAAAAGCCAGCTTTGGACAATTCCGTCAAGTCGCCCTGGGCTAAACTGCCGCCAGTCGAGAAAGCGTCACCGATCAGCTTCACGCCACCAGCTGATAGCCGACCGCAAGTTTCATCATATGCGCGCGAGGACTATCAATCTGGGGATGCACGATTGGCGCCGTTTCCAGCTCATGAGATCGGACCGGATGACTTCAGCCGATCATGGCGGGAAGTCGAGCGAGGTGGAAACAGAGAGCTATACAATTCTCAATCTGGCAAATATGAGCCAGTCAAGGCACTTCGACGACCCTCACGACAGGAGCCTCATCTGCGACCTTCGTCACTACTGCAGCGGCCGTCCCATCAGAATGCTGCCGGACAAGATCAGCCTGCAGCAGCTGGAGATGCCGTGCAAACGGAGCAATGTCCTGAATCAGGGGCGGATGTCAATGACTCACTGGCAAAAGACCCTGTCTCGCGTGAGACGAAACAAGCCTCTAACAGAACCCCGCCACATGCTCCTGACAGCTCCGACTTCAAAAGTGGAACTGCAAATTCACAACCGCAATCGACTTCCACTGGAGCACATTCAACTACATCTGATGCTGCAGCATCGCAGAAGAGCTCAAGTGGCTTTGACGAGACATCTTCTGTGCAACAGCCAGAACCTCCTGCTTCAGCTGAAGACGTTCGTGCACTTCAACAAAAGTTGATGCGAGAGCGGATTGACGCAGCACGAAAGCGCAAACAGGAAGAGGAAGCGAAAGAGGAGACTGCTAAACGTGAGCGCATTGCTGCAAAGCTTGCAGCTTTAGAAGCTCCACCAAAGCCAGCTTCGACAAAAGTTCAGGAACCCGAACCGACAACTGTCAAACCTCAAATCAGCAAGAGCGAAACAGCAAACGCGCCCAGCCAAGTTCAAAAAACGGAAGCCACGACTGCTGCTACTGCACTGCCGGCCAGGCCTAAGTCGCGGACACCTCTTCCAAAGACTCTGC
>Ga0268250_10000435_pt1 | contig 19937 bp, 19 predicted proteins | sample AgamicAsSfe_FD_200448 | JGI IMG/M metagenome (GOLD analysis project Ga0268250, IMG submission 200448) | Agave microbial communities from Guanajuato, Mexico - As.Sf.e (v2) (version 2) | ecosystem: Host-associated > Plants > Phyllosphere > Phylloplane/Leaf | place: Guanajuato, Mexico | collected... | reverse complement strand
TGAATCAAAGGTCAAAAAGGTGGTCGAGACACGGAAGACAAGCAGGTAAATGGTCGAGGTGACCGTGGCCGTTTACACTTCACCCACGTCATCCAAGGTTCGTGGTGGCTGTGATGGAATCGTGGCGCAGGTGAACATTTCATTGTCACACTTCGACTTTGCCATCTTTGTCTCGTGTCTTCTCTATCTTCTGTCTCGCCTCCCTTCTTCTATCTGCATCGATTCACAAGGCTGTGTCTGTCTTTCACCTTGATGCAAGTGATCAATCTATTTGCCTCACCTTGAGCTGCTGCCAAGTGCCCCGCCTCCTGGCATGGAGAGCCAAGAACCGAGGCTGGAGTGGCGCCAAGTCGAGCGCACACGATGAGTCCAATACTCATCGACTTCGTATTTGCATATTTTAGGACCACGACATCAACAAGCCTCTTTAGCTCAGTTGGTAGAGCGCGGCACTAGTAATGCCGAGGTCACCGGTTCGACTCCGTTAGGAGGCATTGATTTTTGCGCTTTTTGACTATGTCAAATATTCTCATGCTGAATGGTCGTTTGTCTTTTTTTTTTTCCCCAAAACGACTCGTTGTTACCACGCACGTGGCATGCGACGCTGACACGAGTTTTGCTAGCTCCTGCTGTTTGGAATCCGAAGCCTGCTCCTTTCGGGGCTTCAATCTCGTGACCCTTGACAACTCAAAGCACCACTTGTTTTTGAAAGCTCATTTCTAGCGATCCAATGGGGTGAGATTCATCATACTGATTTTTGGTGCTTTCATGAAGGGACATTCTTTTGATGCGTAATATTACTGTTTCGTCTATCATATATCGTTGACTATAAGATTTCTTTTTCCAGCATCTGGTGATTCTGACGTGGTCCATGTTCTCACGTACTGCCCGTCTTCTCTTGCTTTCGTGCCTTCTTTTCTTCTTTCTTGCGGACTATGCCTTCTCTCCAATCACGTCCCCATACTGTGACTGTCCACGTCAATATCGCTGAAAAGGACAAGAATGCCGCACTGATCGTGCTAAACCACCCAACACCAATCGCCTCGACAGCAGGCAAGCAAGCTGCTGTTCCAGTGGCAGCAAACAAGTATCGTAGCATGTAGTTTCCAGCCACCACTTCTGACGATCGCTTTTGCATAACATCCAGGCAGTAGGTATTCAGTGACGGGAAGCAGAACAGTTGTGCCACGCCTTGGACAAACATAACGATGACAGGTAGAGGGATGCCACCCTTGTCCTTCTCAATAGACCATCCGTAGATCAACATACATCCAGGAATGATGACACCCATGGAGATGAGGCAAGACCGCAGTCGATCCTCGGGTACGCGCTCGCCATTGCGCTTTCCAATCCACTTCTTGACAGTGCGGTCAGCCCAGCGGCCTCCGAAGAACGTGCCTGCTTGCATGTTAGCTTTGGTAATCTGCGATATGCTGAGGCACTCGTACCGAACAGATAACCACATCCTGGAGCAATGTAGAAGAGTCCAGACTGGATTGGCGATGTCAGGTGGAAGCGAGGGTTGATGACATATCGGATTGGCGTAAGTAGACTGTACATGTTGAAGACCAGCGATGACGAGGCAAGCCCAACAAACAGCAGATTCGGGTATCGATACAGCTTGATGACTCGCACAGGGTTGGTCCAAGACCAGATTTTCTTTGCTTGTTCGCTTTTCTTGAGGCCTTCGAGCTCGACAGATTTTTTGTAGTGGATTGTTTCTGGGAGGAAGAAGAAGCACAGCACGGTCGCGGCGACGGCTAGTCCAGTCTGTAGATAGAAGATGTCGCGCCAGCTCTTGTACGTAACGATGATACCGCCTAGTAAAGGACCCATGGCTATACAAAGTCAGATGGTAAAGGCCTCACGATATAGTAGCGACTTACCAGGTCCAATGAGGGTCCCCGAGAAGAACCAACTCAATGCAGTCGCACGCTCTGTTGGGCGGTATATATCTCCAATGCAGGAGCTGCCAATGATGAGGAAGGAAGTGCCTTGGAAAGCCGTCAAGATGCGGAAGATGAAGAATGAAGCCAAGTTGGGAGCCAATGCAGTGCCAATTGAGAACGCGGCAAAGAAGATGGCACTCAACAACTGAGTCCATCTTCGTCCATACACCTGACCTATCGGTCCCCAGAACATTGGAGACAGTCCCATGAACAGCATGTATAACGCGTTACTGGCGTTGATGATGGTACCAGTAGTATTGTATGTTGCTGCCACTTCAGGTACGGCAGCAAGTACAGTAGTTGATGCCATAGGAGCCAAGAAGGAACAGAAAGCCAGGACCGATACTATGCCTATCTTTTTCGAGTGGGTAAACTTGTCGTAGACTTCGTCTCCAGATTCCCGGTAAGGTATGTGGGGTATATCGTGTGCGGAGGCATGACTTTGGATATGTACAAGATCTAGGTCGGGGTTTTTCTGATTGCCCTTTTCCAGATCCACGCCTTGTGCATCTTCGTAAGGTTCGGGAACCTGTTCAATGGCTGGTTGGACTACAGGCTCCTCTGCCCGAGTCTCTGTGGCGGTCGCGTGCTTGTTCCCCGGCATTGTGTCGTTCATATACTGATTGCCGTTTGCAGGGATAACATCAAGTGCGAGTGTACCTTATAAAGATGGTTTGTTTGCGGAAGAAATGATACAAGGCCGAATGAGTCAAAAGGCATCATGGAGATCCGAAGGATGAACAGGCCGAGAAGAATTGAGGTAGATTCGAGATAGTGATGCCGATGAGCCGGCAAAATCTTGACTTGCCGTGTGGATTTGTTGGCCTATCGACTTTTCCGCTCATCGGCGAGAAACCCGCTGATGAGCGGATATGATCCATCGGAGAATGTCCGCTCGCTCCATCCATGAGAACTTGCAGCGATTGCTCTTTGATTGTCATGTTCCACTGGGTATTGTGGGTTTCGATGACTGAGGATGTCGCACTCTTGGGATGATATGCCACAACTTCTTTTGCTTACACAAAAATGCCATCTTGGCGTGAGTTTCAGTCGTCAAGCTGTTGCGGGGTTGTAAAACTCCGATACGAGCATGACCAGCCTTCGGAAAGATTCCTCGAATCCGACGACGTCAACGTCCAGCACTGTCGAACACACGACTTTCAAGAAGATTAATTTGCGCTTGCCAGACATTATGGCCGACTATTCGGCCTCCTTTGAGAGGCATGCAGAGTGTCTGTTGTACAGCGCTTCGAAGACATGACTAAATATCCTCTTGTTTGGGTTTCAATTGTAGGTTTTTCGCGGGTGCAAGTTTATGCAATCCATGATGGTTTTTGAATCACCTCAACACAGTGGATAGAGAGGTCTTTGTTTCAAAGCAAAGAACAATCCAGCAGAAGCTCGCTTGCATGTGTGCCCGGCCGAAGACATCTGTCGCACGCAGGACAACACGAGACATGCTCTTTTTACTGCAGGTCTGACAAACATGATATTTGGAGATCCTGCACTATATATTGGTCTACCTACTTCCATGGATTCTGGAAAACAATTTCGCCATCATACCTAGCAATGCCCTCGTTTGAGGACCTTCCAACAGAGATCGAGATCTACCTCTTAGGGTTTCTCGCCGACAACAAGAAGGCACTGTTCTCTACCGTGCGTGTCAGTCAAGCATGGCACAGATACACTGTTGATCTTTTGTGGCGACGTTCTTCTGCAAACAATCTTGCAGATGTTGAAGAACCTCGACGTCAGCATTATGCCAACAGGCTTGTCAAGCTGGAGGTGACGAAATTGTGGTACTTTTATCAATTCAGGTTCCTGTCGTTCCCTGATCTCGTTGAGGTCTCCCTGGGCAAGAATAACTCACCAAAAGATGACCGTCTCCTCGGAACGGTATGGATCAGCCCATACCTGCAGCCATCCTTGAGAAAGCTCTGCCTCACAGGGTCGTTCTTCTTGACCGAACATGCAATGGATCTGATTTGTCTGAGCTGTCCTCTGTTGGAAGACCTCGAGCTAGCTTCTCAGTTTGCGTTCACCTCTCCTAATGGGTGTCTTCTCCATTCGTCATTCAACTTCCCAAAGCTACGCAGGCTTGTGTACAGTTGGGGCATGTTCGCCTCACGTTCAGCCATGAAGCGTATGAGCGAGCAGCTGCCAGTGCTAGAATATCTCGAAATCACAGCACACGACCTCGACTTGTGGAGAGGAGTCTCTGAACCTGTGTTCCCTCAGCTAAAGACTCTCTTCCTTGGCTTGTTCTCAAGACCGTCCATCCCAGATTTGTATGTGAGGTGAATGCCTTGACTTTTCCCACAATACTATAGCAGCCAATCACCTGAGTACGCTTCTACGATTTGCGCCTAAACTCGAGACCTTCTTTCTTGCTTGGAGCTCTCCAAATCACCGACCATGTCGTGAGGAGAAGGACGTACACGAGCTTCGAAGCTTGCGTTGGAATGTGGGATGAATTTGCGACTGTCTTGAGATCTGGAATTAGAGGGTCAGAGATGGAATGACTAAGATGATGTGATTTATTCGTAGGACACAAGAGTGAGAGTTCGATGCTGGAGCGTTGAACGAAGACAGTGATTGGCGTCGGAAATTGACAATTCGGCACAAAGCAGCAGCAAGGAATTAATACACTCTTTTCGATAGCCACTCACGGAATAAAGTCAGCAACAACAGAAGAAGAGAAATTCACATGGCGGGATGTTTGAACCAATAAAGGAAGTGATTTGTGGGTTGACATTTATACAAGCACGTGCGTCCAACAGGGTGACTAGGGCGACCTCGGCATCAGGCTAGGCTATCAAGGTTGTTTGGCCGAGGGCGGCGAACTGGGATGCAATCATCTCGGGTACACGATCATGCCATGCATTACACGTCCACCTCCACTCCCAAGGAGCTGCAGAAGCCCCCCACTATACGATTATACATAGCACACCGACATACAGCAACAGCTTGAGCATTGAACGAGAAGCCTGGCCAGCGCGCACCCTCCACCACCACCATGGCCGACTCGGTTGGTTAGCATCACATGCTGGAGCCCCCTCACATTCCATCCACCCAGCACCACTGACAAACTCTCTCAAAACAGACCGAGTATTCGGACATGCGCTCAACACCGTCAACAAGATCCGCACGGGCTCGCAGAAGCCGCCCGTGAGCGAGCGCCTCCGCCTCTACGGCCTCTACAAACAAGCAATGGAAGGCGACGTCGCATACCTGCAAGAACGCCCCACCACCCACGACAAGAAAGAGCAAGACAAATGGGACGCCTGGGCCTCCAACTCTGGATTGTCGCGCACACAGGCAAAAAGACAGTATATCGAGACGTTGATACATACCATGCATGAGTATGCGAGTGCAACGCCCGAGGCTAGGGAGCTGGTTGCTGAGCTCGAATTTGTCTGGGATCAGGTGCGGAATAATTCGAATCCGAGTGGGAGTTCTGACGCGTCGAGTCCGTTGCGTGTGTTGCATGAGCAGAGGTCTGGGTATCCGGGCATGGTGTCGAGCTCTGCTGCTGCCTTTGCAGACGATAATGTCGCTTCGAGGCCGCTACGGATACTGAGTCCTGTGAGTCAAGCCGATGAGGATGAACTGCACGACGAGCATGACGAGGAATTTGTCGACGCGCCCATAAGCCAATACGACGATACCGAGGATCCAGACATGGACGCAGGAGATCAAGATCGAGACGATCAACAAGCCTCTCCCTCACGGCCACCGCGATCCAGGATATCAAGTCCACGCGACTCGCGCTGGCGGAAGAGTATAGACACTGCTTTGGTCAGGATGACGACCGAGATTGCCGCTCTGCGAGAACAACTGGAATCGCGCAATTTCATAGCACAACAGAGAAAGCGCTCTTTATTGGCTTGGTTGTTACGAGCTTCTTGGTTTCTGGTCAAGCTGGTTGCTGTTGATGTGTTCATCCTCTGGCTTGTGCTACTCTATCTACGGCGAAAGAAGGATATGCGACTCGAGGGCGCTGTCAGAGTCTTGCTGGGCGATGCTGTCGCGCAGATGCAAAAAGTCAGCAGTAAAGTCAAAGTACCTACGCTGACAGGGAAGAAATGACCGCTCGATGTCATACCTGTGCTGGATCTTATGTTGATATACCCTGCACGTTAAAGATTATCGAATCATGATTGTGATGAATTTGAATTATTCATATTTGCATTACATGTCGTGATATGTTAGAAGTCAATGTCTAATCCTCCTTGAAAGGGCATCCCTTGGCCGAACTCTCCGTTCTCGTCTTTGACTCGACAATCTCTGCCGTCAGTCTCATCAGACGGTCTGCCAGGGCCATGTCTTGACCCTTCTCACTCGGTGTCTCGTAGACCTTCTGGGGAGCGATGTAGTTACCACCGGTAGGAGCTACAGTTGCAGCGTACATGGAAGAAACACAACCCTCGAACTGGCTCTTGCGGAAAGGCTTGAGTCCAACCGACATGCCGTATCCTAGAAGAGGGAAGGCCTCGTGGATGTGAACGTTTGTTTGTGCAGTGTCGACAATACCGGGATGGATAGCATTGACGATGATGTTGGGGTGCTCGGTCTTGAGGTGCTGGTCCAGCCACTTGGCGTACAAGAGGTTGGCCAACTTGCTGCGTCCGTACTGAGGCTGAGGTCCGTAGTCCTTGTTCAACTCGGCAACGGATGCAAACTCGGTCTCGCTGGGGGCCTGGGCGTGCAGGTTGGAAGAAACGCAGACGATGCGAACTTTGTTGCCCTTGTCGGCGGTCTCCTTAATCGTGGGCAGCAAGTGGCTGGTCAAGACAACGTGACCGAAGTGGTTGACGGCCAAGTGAAGATCGATGCCGTCCTTGTTCAGTTGTCTGGTCATGATTCCACGGCCGGCGTTGTTAATGAGGATGTCGATTCTGTCGGTTTGCGAAGCGATCTCTGCGGCGACCTTGCCGGTCTGCACCCAGTCGGCAAGATCACATTGCTTCCAGATGAACTTCTTGCGTGCCTCGGGTCCAAACTCTTCCTCGATTGCGTTCAGGGCTTCGTCGGCGACCTCTTGTCTCATGGAGGTGACGAAAAGCTTGGAGATGTTCTTCGAGAGCAGGGTGTGAGTGCATCCGAAACCGATACCTTCGCTGCCACCAGTGACAACGGCGACCTGTTAACCCCATGTTAGTCTCTGTTCCGTATGAGGGCCTTAGGAAATTTACCTTGCCGCTGAGGTCTGGCACTTCATCCAAGCTGAAGCTGTTCTCTGGGGAAGCAAGAGCATGAGCGGGACCGCCCAAGTTCTCTGCGATCGTGTTTCTGATGGTCTCCATTGCGCCGGAAATGCTTGGAATCTCACTCATTGGTTTAATTTGTTGATGTATGGCAAAGGCAGAACAGGACACAGCGGTTCATTATAAACAAGACCCCTCATCTCCAAGTCGTGATGTCAGGTCGTCCCAAAGTAAGGTGGACCCCCAAGGAGAAACCTAGCGATCCACGATGCAGGAGTTTGTATGACGATGGGCGCGGTCATGAATGCTTCGTGGTTCCTGATTGGGCATATCTGATCCTTGCATCCATCTTATCACTCGGCAATGGCCCGTCCCGTTTCCTGGGGTGCATCCGCTCAAGTGCGAATGCAACGACATTTCTCTTTCGTACTCAACCCGGTGATCGAGATGTTGAGATCAGGATTGTTGAGCTACTGAGGTACCTGGGCAGCGAGTTGGACATTTGTATGCTTGGTAGATCGACTTTATATGCATGTGGCTCACTCAGCTTGTTGCGAGTCGCTCCTGCAAGCTGCTTCGCCGTTACGACTAGTACCTAGCTCCTCAGGTGCAAGAATGACATGGATACATCTGAGAAGTACAGAGCATTGGTGATAATGTGAAGTCCAGATCGGGCCAGATAAATCTAGATAGACGGAGTACGAGAATATGCGATGCGTGACTGTTGATCACAAAGCCTGATAGAATTTTGTTTAGTTACACTTTCTGAATGTTTGTAGCTATATCTGTACAGAGACTGACGACTAAGATGGGGGGCTAGATCCTGCGTAATAGCTAAGAGCCGTAGCTCATGGCTCATTATCGTTATGTGGCAAGGGAACCCCACGAGTTCTCATCCTCGTCCACGCCAAAGACCTTGATAATGTGCTCTTCAACCAGTTCGCACGTTCCTTTCTTCCACTCTCGAGGAGCGTCTGCTTTCCAATGTACAAAGACGCCTCCGAGAGTGCAGGCAACATGTCTGATTTCCGCCCAAAGTTCTCGCTCGACATCCATGCCAAAAGTTTGGATGGTCTGCTCTTTGTCTCCCCATAGTCGACGATGTTCGCCAGTCTGGTGGTTGATGGCTGGTCCGTCCTGGTTGAACAAGGTGTTGGGGTCCATTTTTGGGAAGTTGGCATGGATAGTAAACGGCATCGGCTTGACGAGTGCAATATAGTCATCGACAGGGTTTGACTGTAGCATGGCCACTCCGCGCAACTCTCCGTTGTCGTCATAACCAAGAATCCTGACGGGGTCAGAAACCTGGTAGAAAGTTGCATCAACAGCCACTGCACCCGCGAGGAACGTTTCTTTGTCCCCTTCGCCCGGACCTCCTTGAGTGAGTAGGGGATAGTAGTGCGAAGGTCCATAGTAGTTATAGTATGTAGACACCAGCAGTGCTGCCGAGTGGGTCCGCTTGGACACAATGACTTGACCAGATTCCGTCGATGCTCTGACTGTAGTTAGAGGACAAGGTTTTCCTTGGATTTTGTAGAACTTCTCAGAAGCCGATGAGATCCAAAAGTCCGGCCATGTCACTAGACCAGTTGACGTGAATGGTTCCGTTTTGAAAGCGTGGTCCACATTGTGTACAGGAAAATTGTCTGCGTCGAGCAAGAGCACATCTTCAAAGCTCGAGAACAACACCGAAAATATTTTATACTGATATTTCTCGAGCTTGACCAGTCCAGAAGGGAAAAAGTCGTCCAGAATCACGCAGCGAGCGTTAAGAGAGGGAAGCAGTTCTTGACACAGATAGTTATCGCCGCGTGCTTCATCGGCTCGTAGGAAGAGTTCAACTGGCAGGATACTACCGGAGCGCCTGAGCATGCGGAGGGACACGATGAAGATTGGCAAGTGTGCTCCGCCTGCAGTGGAGACTATGCCACGAGATCCTGGCTTGTAAGGCAATGTCAAGTTGGAGATTTCCTCAACGAAATTCTGGTGTGCCAATCGCATCTCCTCGACCTGGGTGGAGGTGATTGGCACATAATCCGGTCGCTTCAACGGCTTGTTCTTGTTGTCGTTGAAGCCGATGGCAGAGATACTGTTGGTTTTAGTCAAGGATGGTACCCGGGGCTTGGTTTCCTTCAGGATGCGGACTAGTCTGCGACTGAAGTGAACGTAAGCATCCCCATCTTCGGGCTCAGAGGATTGCCAGCCAAGGATGCTTGCAGCATTCCTGCGACGCTCGTCAGCTCTGCGCGCGCCCAACACTCAACGATAACACGAGCACATACGACTCTATCGTTGCCGGAGCCGATGAAAAGTCGCCGCCAAGGATGAACTTCCACACGAGCAATATGAGACAGGCAATCACAACAGCCTTGCGGAGACGTGCAGGAAAGCGGATCATCGTCCCTCTCCGCCTTGAAAGCTTAACCTCTCGGTGAGGGGAAGACGGCGGTGACCAGAAAACTCGAGTCCAAGGCTTGTGGGATGGCGGGTGTGTCTATGTGAGCATGTCGAACAGAGACTAGAGTTGTTGCACGATTGACGATCTACCAAAAGCCAGGCTGTCTAGGTTCTAGCCTTCTAGCCCCGAACGCCGCTGTTTGGTTGAATCTGAGTCGATGCGCCAACAGCTTTGGATGCGGGGGAAGTTTTGACGCCGTGTCAGAGTGGGGCTCTCGGTTGGTTCGGTTGGTCGCTCCGGCCGCCGAGCCTTGACACGGCAAGCGGGACCGTTCTCGAGCCTTCGTCCATCAACCTATCACTTGACTCCCATCTTGCGTATACTCCGTGTCGAGGAAGCTAAAAGAAACCCCTCCAACGCCTTTGGCCCTTGTCGCCAACTTGTTTTTCTTGCTCGATCGATTGTGGTGCTCGGACTTGTTCGAACAGCTTGTCTCAAATCGCAGACTTGGAGGGTTGGAAGAGTATCGCCGACGCGCAGTTGCCCTAGTCAGCATCCAAGCAGACTGCCCCGAAGACATCGATAGATGTAGATCGAATCTTCGTGAGTTTGCGAGCACTTTACGTGGTTCTTCCTGTGTCGTTTCGTTTCGTTACGAAGCTAGGCAGGCTTGCGAGGCTGGACCTTGCAAGCTTCCATCGCTGGAAATGGCAACGCGATCCCAGTTGTCGTCGAAGGGTCGTTTATACCTCGTGCTTGTTTCTAGCTGTACCGCAACGTTGCAAGCTATTCGGTCTTTGTCTTCGGATCGTCCGGCTCTGGTTTCTAGTTCTTTGTGCCTACATGCAGTGAACATGCGTTTGTCGAGGGACCTCATCAATCCTTCCCCCAGGCTACCGAGTGTCTCCGAGAAAGTCACCACATTGCCCTGCTACTTTACGTGATATGGAAGATGGAATCAAGATATGAGAGGGGACCGCAGCTTATGCATTTGTTTTGCCCTAGCTGTCACTGCCTGTCGATTTCCAGTTCAGAAAAGATCGTCGTTCTCGCGCAAACTTGCTCCTCGTGGTCGACATAGCTTGGCACTAGATACACAGAGTCTGAGAGCTTAAGCTCTAATATGTAACTCGCCGTTCTTTCCTCCTCAGCCTCTAGTGTGTTTCGCCAAGTTCGAGAACAATACAAGTCACTTTGTCCTCCCCTCCTTCGATACCCCTCGATTTTGTCAAGGCTTACTGTACATCCTCGAGCGCCTCCAGTTTTATCGCTATCATTCCTCGAGGCTTTTCATTGATAATCAATCGCAGTCTTTGAAGATCAACCCAGCGCGATAAGTTGTTGATCTTCCGATCCTTTCCACTACGACTTGCGAACTTAAGAATTCACTATAAGCTTTGATGGCACAATACACAAACCACCCTCATCACACCAGCTTCGCTGAAGCTCCCCCAGGTATCCTTGAGATGCAGTATCAGCCAATGTTCCAGCCGATCGAGCATGATCCGAACATGCAATCGTTCTTCTTGGAACCGCAGGCTCAGGCTCAGGCACATCCGCAAATTTATGGATTTCCTCCACCAACCGGAAGTTCCATGGACTCTGGATACGCTGGCGACGACGCCAATCCGTTTGAGAACGGCGGCCTATGCACAGACTTCAAGATGGTCTATGGCCAGCAAGTCAATGCCGCAGTTCCGAACTTCGACGCGTACAGCTTCGTAACCAACGAGCAGCAAGCGAATGGTCCCGGTCAAGCCTTCATGCCGGTCGACTACACAGCGACCCTTAGCCACAACTTCCACCCGCTGAAGCAGGAAGCCACAACCTCACACAGTCCAAACACACCAACACTAGTGACTGACGACGCAATCAGTATCAAGAGTGAGGATGGCTTTTCAGATGCCGCGTCACCCAAGGATACAACGCACCCGAGAAGCCAGCTCCCAAAGCGCCCTGATACGATCAGACGAACGGCAACGGAACCGTCGAGCGAGAACCGAGCGGGCAGCATGCAGCGTACAGGGATCAAGGAGAATCGACGAGGCCGAAAGCGAATCCCACACACGGCGGTGGAGCGTCGATACCGCGAGAACCTCAACTCACACCTGGACAACCTACGAAATGCGGTGCCGCACGTTCAAGCAGCTCAACGCCGCCGGACGAGCGACATCAATGACCCGATGAAGCCAAGCAAGTGTGAGGTGCTATTAGGTGCGTTGGAATACATCCAACGGCTGGAGGAAGAAAACAAGGAATTGAAGCGAAGGTTGGGTGAATGAGCAACGAGTGATTGAACATGACAAGAGAACACAACGACGAAGGTGGTTCCCAAGACGAAGCCTATAGAGAAAGCGCACTACTTACATGCTATGCGGGCGTTTGAGATTGGACAAGGCGAATCATTGTAGGCTGTGTCGTAACTTGATAGAACCAGGCTCATAATCTAATAACTCTCTCCTCTGAAAACACAAAATTGACCATGAAGGTCTTGCAAAGTGGAAGATGTAGAGACGGGAGATTCGACACGACTCCTGAAATGAACCGAGAAGGAGTCGCTTGGCACGTGCGCGTCATATTGATGAACCCTTGAACCTTGGGGATCAACAAGGAATCACCGTAGCATACGAGATCAAGTTGCAGTGCAAATCGCTCGTCATTCGCCATGTATTCTGAGCGGTAGACTCGACAGCACGATCCGCAGCATACAAGCCACTGACAGCTGGAACAACATGGCAGACTCGGCTGCCCCCGAATTGGCAGCGGCCCTGCTCAAATGGGTACCACACCACGACCCGACCCAGACAATCATACAGTCTGCTGACATGGCCAGGTGCAAGCATTCCAGACGTCCAAGAAAGTAGAAAGCTGGGAGGACATACAAGACGGCCAAGTCCTGTGGGACATTCTCCAGGACATCGACCCGGGCTACTTTCAAGACGACCTCCCAGAAGCTCCCGCCAAAACAAGAGACCACTGGATCCCACGATGGCAGAACCTCAAGCATGTCAACCGTCTGGTCACTGCCTACCTGAGAGACTCGAGCGGCTCCATCGAGAACCCTGCAGGCAGCCGTGACCCAGACCTCAAGGCCATTGCTACAGATGCTAGCCCGACCGACACCGTCATGGTATGTCCCTGCCATATATCCGCTCAAAGATAAGCTCTCGGCTAACTCTTTTGCTCACAGCTGCTCAAAACCATGCTCCGTGCCGCCATGTATTCGCCCGAGTCCAACCAGAGAATGGGCCGCATAGTCGTCGGCCTTGGTCCTGAGGTCGCTGTCACCATTGCTGCAGCCATGAAGCAAATGGAAGACACGGACACACCGCAATCAGACGCCGCCGATCGATCCGACTTCGAAATCACTTCCGAAACATCAACCCCTGCCGAGCCTATGCTTGAGAAGCCTGCCGTTTCCGTCAACGATCGTCTCTCCTTTGGTACTTCCGGCGAACGTGATCCCGAGTTGGAACAGGAGGAGAAGCTCATCCAGGCATATAAAGTAATCAAGGACTTAGAGAACAACAACGCAAAGGCTGCGAACGAATTGGAAGAGCTGAGACAAGACAAGGAGGAACTGCAACAAGCATTCGATGCTTTCAAGTATGAAGTCGAGAACCAGGGTCGCAAGGCTGCCGAGAACGACAACATGAAGGACATGCAACTCAAGGCAGAAAGAGATCGAGATTACATTGCAGAATTGGAGGCAGAACTCGAGACTCTGAGAGACAAATCGCAAGCCCAGGAACGCCAAATCGAGCGGTACAAAACAGACACGGACGCAAAGCAGAAGCTGAGAGACGACATGCAACTTCTTAGAGCCGAGAGAGACGATCTGCTGCAGAAAACACGGATGAATGAGAACCTCAAAAAGAAGATCCAGGCATTACAGGACCAGGAGAAGGCCAATTCCACTCTGAGAGAAGACCTTCGTTCAGCCAACGACAGACTACAAGACTTGGATCGCCTAAAAGACCAATGCACCACCCTGCAGAAAGCAAACGCCGAGAATCTGAAACTCATTGCCAATGGTGAACAAGAGATATTCGACCAGAAAACGACTCGCAAACGCATTGAACATGAATACAAAGTCTTGACCCAGAAGTGGGAAGCGGCCAAGGAGCGACAGGTCAAAGATCACGAAAGCATCACTGAACTCGAGAACAAGCTGCAAACTCTCGAGATTGGAGGGTCGAACCCCAGTGGTGCCAACGGCGGACTTGATGGAGAACTCGAAGCTTCTGAGAAGGCGAGAGCTGAGAGGGCAATGACCAGAAGCCAGACTGACACCATCCCCTCCGCTGACGCCACGATCCTGCAACAGAAGCTCGATGCCATCACCGCGAGAAACCACAAACTGGAAACCGAGTATCTGGATATCTTGTCGGACAAATTGGGTCTGGAGACTGCCTTACAAGACCTCCGTGAACGAAGTCGAGAACCAGAAGAAAACGTACCATTCTTGGAACAACGCAAGAAGCTGCAGGCAGCTCAAGCTGAGATACAAGACATGCGCAATCAGCAATTCGGCACAAACACCGAGATGGCCAACATCAAAGAGAGGCTCATGGCTGTGCAAAAACAACTCACTGACAAGGATGTGCAGCTTGACGGCGATGCAGAGTACCAGACCTTGACCGACCGATACTCTGAATTGCACAAGCACAGCGAAGGTGTCGAAGCAGAATTGGCAGAACAGCGCGCTTTGTTGCGACATGCTTTGCTCAATGCCGCACAGCTGCTGAAGGAGTCGTCTGAGAGTCGCAACGAGAACGAGTACAAGTTGATTATACAGCAGTTGCAAGCAGTCAGAGATGCGCCAGACGATGATGAGCTCTTGGAGTTCACGGCCGCGCAACTTGCGGATCGTATGGAGCAAGCACGTTCCGACACCATTGCTGCAAACAAGGTATGTCATATATCCCATGTCTTCTGCAGCAACATACTGATATCTTTCCTTTTAGCTTGCCGAAGATCGCGCAACAGAAATCACGACACTCAATAAGCAGATCAGTTCGCCAACAGCGACAGCGACCGGCAACGTACCTTCAGCCGAATTTGCAGCACTACAGCGTGAAAACAAGCTCATGACATCCGCATGGTTCGATCTCAGTAGCAGGCTGCAGAGCAATACCGTCATGTTGGGTAGACGCAAGGAGAGTCCTAAGAGCTTTTTGGGCAAGCAGCGACAACTGGTGACGCCTGGGTTGGTGTCTGGGCAGGTAAGATCAACATGATGATAACTATACATGGTTCAAAGACTGACATTTTGAGTAGCATCGTCGTTAGATGGAAGATTAGATGAGCATTGCTAGAATAGAGTGATATCCACACGGCATTTTGAGCGTTGATGCGACATGATGAACAGATACCAGCGACACACTGTTTGGATGCTTCTTCGGTGGATAACGATCAGGATGCTGCATAAGATCGAGTATATAATTGATGCAAGTTGTGGCTAATCATCGGATCCTGAATCTGGCCAACCAGATTCAACCCTTACAAGCTAAGGTGATGTGGTGTAGTGGTAGCATGTGTCGTTGTGGAGGTTAAAGTCCAGCAACGCCGACCCGACGGCGGTTCGATTCCGCCCATTGCCAGGATCTTTCTTTTTGCCCATCTTTTACCCTCTTCCTGTCACTCAAATGCATTGAAGAACTCGCTCTGTTGTGTTTTTGTACGTAGTGACTATAGTGTGTGTCTGTTTCCGTCGTACGACAGAATGACAGACGATGCGTTGGAGTCAGAGAGTGCACGATTGATTGGATATCAACTTCTATTCATATTTCGCGTCAAGTGTACCGAGATACAAGTGGCTGCTTCTATCTGACACCTATACTCTGTTTAGGACCAAAGCGATCTTCCGAATTCCACGTCTCCTCCGCTTTGGTACCTGGAGGCAGCCACGAGCCAGGCGAAGCATTACTCGATGCTCTGGCACGCATACTGTGCTCAGCTCCATTCGGCAAACCATAGCCTCCATGAGAAGGTGGGCCATAGTTGGTGGGTGATTGCGAGTAAGGATTCGCATCTGACTTTTTGTTCTCTCCACCCGTTAGAGGAAGTAGTGTGTCTTTTCCTTCTTGCAGGGCGCGAGCGCGTTTATCTGCTTTTGCGGCGTCGCTGGTGCGGTCGTAGAGGTAGAGACCGAGGATCGTGAGGCCAATGCCAAAGCCTTGGATTTTGGTCATGGGGTTGCCGAACCAGATGATTGCAAAGACGATGACGAAGACGCGCTTGAACAAGCTGGCTACGCTGTAGGTGACCGGAGAGACGAGACCCAGCAGCACGAACGCGACCAGGTTCTGGCCAAAGTGGAAGGAGCCGTTGAAGATGAATTCGAGGCCGAGGCGGGCGTGGTCGAGGGAGCCAGGGCGTTCGGAGAGTTCAATGGAGGCGTCGGCTAGGAAGTCGCCGATCATGGAAAAGCCTTCTGACCAGAGCCAGATGGGTAGAGTAAAGATAAAGGCAAGACCGGAAGAGTAGCACAACAGGTTGAGCTTGTCGGGCTTCTTGTTGCGCGTGCTGAAACCATCGGCCTCGGCTTTGGCGGCCTCATTGAACAGCTTCTTGGACACGATGTTCTGAGTGACGAACAAGAGTGCACTGCCGAATGCATATACGAGACCCAGCAAGTTTGCCTTGAAGCTAGCGGAGCAGGCCATTACGACACCCAGGGTCAGGGGTACGAGCGACATGTAGGTGGCATACGAGTATCGGACATCGAAGACGAAGCGGTAGGCGAGGACTGTAAGGAGAGGCGACAGACCCTTGATGGTGTGGACGAGCGAGACTGGGATGCGACTCATGGCGTCTGAGCTGAGAATATGGCCGCCAATTTGGAAAGCAGTCAGGGGTAGGGTGGTCATGATAAGTTCACGAGAAGGCTTGCGAATGCCGTGACGTAGTACAGGCATCGAATTCCGGAGAGGTGGATGGATGCGAGCAGCCCAGGATAGCAATAGACACCACGAGCATACAAACATGAATTGGATCAGAGTCAAGGTCACGGGCTTGGGCAAGGCGGTCAGGATGGCCTTGGACGAGGTATTGGACATGATCGAGGTCGTGTACCAGATGGCACAGAGGAACTTGGGCCGGAGAGTAAGCACGGAAATGCGTTTGTATTCAAGCTGCAACGTACAATGAGCCGTCCAGAGACCGGGGCCTTGAGAGCATCGGCTATCTCGTGGGCGTTCTGGCTGACGCTGCCTCTTCTCCCTCGTACTGTCCGAATTGCCTCGCTCAAGCTCTTTTGTCTCCCATGGCGGCCCACTGCTCCGCCGGCATTGGGTGTCCAGCCATTCGTGGTGTGCGACCCTCTGCGCGCCTGCCAACGCTCATTGCTGTGCAGATGGTTTGGCAGTCCGAGCGGTTGTGGCATAGGTGATGCTGGAGTCGGGTCGTAGGCATCCTGTGTCGTGTGCAGCGTCTCGTCTGAGAAGCTTGGGAACTTGAAGGTTGCTGGTGACGGCGAGGTCGAGCTCCGCCGGTCGAATTGCGACGTCGACATTGCTGTACAAGCTTCGAGAGTGCGGTCTTGATTGTTCGGAACGAGTCGACTACAGTCAATCCATCGAGAGCAAATCCAGTCAGATGCGCATTCAACCCTTCGACATGAGTTTCATTGTTGCCAGCTTGGGATGGACAGACTGGCGAGGTGTTTGATCTCCATTGCCGTCATGCGGCAATCTCCGCCTCCGTATCTGAAGCCTGAAGCTTTCCCCTCGTCCTCTCCTTATTCAATCGTTCAAATCAAACACGTCCTTCGTGTCAACGGGTCATGTAACAGATATGAAGCTTGCTTCCCTATTTCTCAACGCTCTTTGGAGTGGTCAGCAACCTGTCAGTACACTTGTGCAGACGGCCGAATGCCCACTGGAGTTTTCCACGTCGTGGGAGGTCATAGGTCCCTTCCAAGTAGGCACTCGAGGCATGATGCATCCATTATCGCTGGATGCATCAGAGACTGATACTGCAAGATAGAAGCAACATGGGGCGCCGACCCCCTTGAATTCTATGGTGGCTTCCGCTCCTTGAAGTATGATGAAAATGCAAGGTTTCCAAGCTCTCTGGCCCCTAATGCAACGGTATCCTGGTCTACCACTACAGCTCAACACTCATCTTGCGATACTTTATCCGCTCGGATTGGTCTGTCTGTAGCATTTCCTGACATCGATCTGGACTTCCTCCAACGAATCTACGGCTGGGCAGCTCTTCAATACCAAGGCTGGGCTCGAGGCTTCCTCCATGTCAGTGACGAAGAGCCCCGCACTCTGACTCTTGCAACAGACAATCTGCTTGAGTTCTACATCGATGGAGTACATCACTTTGGCGGAGATTATTATGCTTTTCGGAGAGCGCCAATCGTGTTACACCTCGAACCAGGAGACCACACCATTGACTTGCGATTCGTCCGTGATGTGCGAGTCATGGGTGGCATAGGTTCTCCGACAATCGATATACAGCTCGAAGCACGATCTTCGACCCAGGACCTTCGCATCGCTGCAGACGATGCTCTCATGCCTGACATAGTCAATGGACGTTTGGTAAGCATGTTGGGTTCTATTCAGGTTCGTAATGACCATGTGCATGACATCGAGATTTTTGCAGTTTCTGCGAACGATACTTCTTACTTTGTGTGGCTCTTGCAACCTGATGAGTTCTTGGTTGTCGCTGGACAAACCAGACCTGTTGCTGTGGCTATCTCATGCAAGACGAACTGCAGTCCATACCTTGGTATTGACGTAGAGTATGGCATCGTTGGTCAGAGTCGGTCTCAAGCTTCCGTGTTGCATCTTGATCATCATTTCGCTCAGCGGGAGATGTATGAACCACTGAAGGTGACTTTTTATCATCCAGCTGGAATGGTATCTTATGCGATTCTGAAGCCTCCACCATCGAACATCTCCTGTCCTTTAGACATGGAGGGATCGTTGCCGGTGTTCTTGCAGTTGCACGGTGCGGGCGTAGAGGCTGACAATGAAATCGTGAGGCATGCTCTAGATTCGGTGGACCTCTGTGCTTGGTCTGTGTTTCCCACTGGATCAACTACATGGAGCGGTGACGATTGGCATGTTTGGGGCTTCGCTGATGTAGAGGCTGCTATTGAGGCAATCCCTGCATGGATAGAGAGCATCGGGTGGGACGGTCCCGGCGTGAATACAAAGCGTTGGTTTGTTGTTGGTCATTCCAATGGTGGTGAGTCACTGTTTGAATGCGTGTCTGCACATACTAAGTGACTATTCTAGGGCAAGGAACCTGGTATGCTTTGACGCATCGCCCCGACAACGTGTTCGCAGCTGCTCCTATATCTGGCTATTCATCCATTCAGAGTGAGTCGATCGATCTTCGTTGTACTCTTGAGCTAACACTCCAGACTATGTGCCGTACGATCTTTGGCAGCCAATGCCCCCTTCAGTACGTGCCCTGTTGGATGCGTCGTTGAGCAGTTACCGGCATGAGATGTTGCTGGACAACGTGAAGGGTATTAGTATCCTTCAACAACATGGAAGCATAGACGACAACGTTCCCGCTTTCCACTCGCGGCTGATGAATCAATTGATCAACACGCAGGGCGCAAACGCATCGTATATTGAGCTTCCAGGAAAGAATCACTGGTTCGATGGGATCATCACCACGCAGCCCTTACGCGAGTTCTTCGAACAAGAACTCAACAACTTCGCACAGCTCTTACGTGCTCCTGAAGCTTTCACCCTAACGGTCGCAAATCCAGCAGATTCGGGTCCAAAGTTCGGAGTGGAGATCCTTTATTTGCGTCGTCCAGGCCAGCCAGGAAAGGTCCATGTATCCTTCTCTTCATCGGATTGCATTCTTCGAAGCTACAACGTTTTGAGCTTGCGCTTGCCCGACATTTATCCAAGAACACATGGCATTGTTGTCGATAATCAAAGGATAGACCTGCCTCTCCAGGCTAAGAGCAGTGACCTGTGGCTTCTCCCGGATGGCACCTGGAAGGTATGTGTACTGTCGACGAGATGTTTGCTTTTGGCAATGCTGACCAGTACAAGATTCTTTCAGAACATCAATCACTGGCATTGCGAGACCAGAATCAGCTAGGCGGCATGGATGCCATATTCCGCACTCAGAACACTCTTCAAATCATAAGCCACTCTCAGGAATGTCGCCATACTGCTGTCCAGATATCCCGTAATTTCTGTCAATACCTCGGTGCCGACACGGAAGTCCTGGAGTCTGGTTCGAAGCCGCCAAAGCAATACAGCAACGTTGTTCGTGTTGTCCGCTCGGATAATCCACCCGCTGGCCATCTTGAGGACTTCGCTCTCCAGGTGGATTCTTCCACCGGCATTAGTATACGCACATCGAGCGGCCAGATCAAGTATCCCAGCTCGGCAGGTT
>Ga0268250_10000433_pt1 | contig 19986 bp, 14 predicted proteins | sample AgamicAsSfe_FD_200448 | JGI IMG/M metagenome (GOLD analysis project Ga0268250, IMG submission 200448) | Agave microbial communities from Guanajuato, Mexico - As.Sf.e (v2) (version 2) | ecosystem: Host-associated > Plants > Phyllosphere > Phylloplane/Leaf | place: Guanajuato, Mexico | collected... | reverse complement strand
AGGGTGGAAGAGGAAGGGAAGGTCGGAGTTAAGCAGGACCGCCCCGCTGGACCCTGAGACTTTTGTTGTGCACATCTTTTGCGCGACCGTCACCCTCGACCACTCCAACATCCCAACGCTCGACTCAATACCGAACCTCTTAGCCCATATCCGACGCATAGTAAACTTTTCCGACGCACTTAGACTAATCCACCCACCAGGCTATGCTATGAGCAGCCCACGTCCCCTCGCAGGGCGTCTTGTCCCCCTCAGAACCAAAGACGAGGTGCGCGCCAGCCTAGAGACTCACAGCGTCTATGTCGTCGAGGTGCCGGCCAAATTTGCCAATGTTATCAAGGAGTGAGGCATTCACTCCTGGTGCACCAGCTTGATCTCTGCTAACCTTGGACCTCGCCAGTGCCGTGCAAGCAGCCCTCCCAGACTTCAAGACGTCGGAAATCTCTCATCTGCGACGCGTAGTGCAGTTCAAGTACCTGCCGCCGCATCTGCAGAAACAGTTCTATCCGCCCGCGAGGCTCCCCAGAGGTGAAGAAGATGATCCTGCCTCTGCATTATCATCTTCCTCTGCTGCCCCAGCGCCCTCTGCTTCCCTTTCTGCGTCCTCGTCCTCGGCCGTTGATGGCAGTGAGGCTGCTCATGGTGTGACTGTTACTGAAGATTTTGATCTAGTTCGCTACTTCCTCTTGTGTCCGACGCGCCATATTCCCCACGCCAACCTCGCAGCTATCATACGTACCTGTCCGCCTTTCGACGGCAAGACTGCCCCGCCTCGTATCTTCTACGTGACGGTCCCGTCGCTAGCACCCATATCTGCCGAGCAGGCTACGGAATGGAGTGACAAGTACTGGCCCATCTCGTACAAGAACACCAACCCCTACGGTCCGCATCCAAGTCTCGTACAGCGCAACCAGGAGGAGATACAACCCGAGGCGGGCAACTGGCTGGCCCTGGCACGAGCCGCTGGCGAACAAATATCAAAACAATGCCTGGGTGAGAAGATTGGCGTCGTCGTGGTCGACCGCACAAGGAGCACACCAGAAGTCGTCGCTGTCGCAGGCGACTGTCGCTGGAGATCCTTCACCGGCACCGCCGAACCGGCCACCGGCACTGGCAACGTCATGGCCCACGCCGTCCACCGTGCCATCGCCATGGTAGCGAAGAAGCGACTCCGCGTTGCTGGCACCGACCCCGCATACCTCGACCGCTCCCTCTTCTGCGACAATCCCCTCACCGGCCTTGAGAAGCTATACTACGAGAAAGACAACATCTCATCGAGCGGCTACCTGTGCGTCGACCTCGACATCTACCTCACCAACGAGCCCTGCGTCATGTGCTCCATGGCCATTCTACACTCGCGCTTCCGCCGCTGCATCTTCAGCAAGCGCATGCCATACACTGGCGGCATGACGGCAGATGGCCCTGGTGACTCTTCGTCAGCGGGCAGCGGACTGAAGAACGGATTGTTCTGGCGACCGAGCGAACTCAACTGGAAGTTCCTGGCTTGGGAGTTCAAGGAGGATGGCAAGGCTGCAGATGCGGATACCGGTTTCAAGGATACACTGCATGCATAAGCATGCACACAACGGTTTCAGCTGTATTGGATACATTGTATAAACACGGCGCATTGGATTAAACGCTCGGTACAATTACAAGGGGAGATTATACCAGTATGGATTAGAGATAATATTGGGCCAAAAGGAGAGCATTCTGTACTATAGTCAATGGAACGCAACGTCACCATTCAACGTTGGTCGAATGAGTTGCGATACTGTTGTAGCGAACAAGTCTTGTCATTGGCTTCCCAGTTCATACTGTGACCCTATCCCTTCCTACCGTCTCCATCCATCTTCCCAACACTGCCCAATATATCCATAAACCGACTTCTCCTCACATTCTTCTGATCACCTTTTCTCAAGCCAAACCCCTGCGTTCCTTGTAGCGCAAATAACGTGTACTGTTGCTCTAGCCAGTCTGTTCCGCGCGATGGTGCAGGTTTTCGTTTTATCAGTGGGCGGAAGTGTGGAAGAGAGGGAGAGGTGGCGGATATATGGTAGGGTCGCTGGACTGGCGGTATTGGGGTGTGTGGACTTGTGGACCGAGGGATGATGGTTCGAGTCTCGGTATTGGGTAGCAACGGTACGCAAGACGCGGCGTTGTGGAGTTGTTCATTCTGCGAAGATGAATTGCGTGAACTCTGGATTGTAGACTCTGGTGTTGTTAGAGGTGCGAGAGTCAAGTCTTTTGTTGGCATGTAAGTGTGCAGTGTAAACCCGGGGCGGAGAGACGATGGGATGTCCTCTTCGGATGACGAAGGGTGAGTTGCAGAATCATCAGAGATGGGTGGTGAAGGCAAGGCCTGAGTTGCTGCAGGAACAAAAGACTCTGTTAATGTAATTGGCGATGTGTGGTTGCGTGGTGGATCGATGGGTCTAAAGCCGTAAGAGGCCGAGCGAGCGGTGTCTTCCTCGAGTAGGTCTTGAGTAAGAGTGCGAGATAGTGTTGGTGAAAGACGTCCGAGACACTCGAGTACTAGGTCTTGAGTGCTGGGTGTTTGAAGGGCTCCTTCACCACAGGTAGACATGTCTCTGAACATTGGTTCAGGCAAACTGAAAGATAGCGGCAACGGCGATTGATGTGGCGATGGTGTAGGCGGTAATGGTTTATCGATGTCTACGTCGGCAGTCAACGCTTGAAGTGATAGAGGGGGACTAAGGAGGCTGCTGGGAAGGACTGTATGGGCTTGATGGTGCAGCTTTGATGAGAGTGTGATGTCCAAAGATGGCCTTTTCGACTGCGATACGCGAGTATTGTTTCGATCTTGATGCTTATCCATGAAGTTGCGATACTTGGTATTTACAGTCCTTGTCGATTTTGGCGGATTATGGGACATATCTTCCGTTGTGACAATGGATGATTTATTACTTCCACCCGAGTATTGTGCAGCCATCGCATTCAATTCCGGGTCGTCATCAACACTCCACTTCTTTCCGGGTGCCTTAACATCCCCAGCAATGTCTTTACCCTCGTCAGCCTTTCCTTATTTATAGCATATCCCGTCTTGATGTATATGATATTCACAGCCTTTGACATCACTGTGTGCGGTCACAATATCCTCCACAGAATTTCTCATCATGCCCAGCATTCGTCTATCGTGCCCAAACATCTTGTCGGTGATGAATTGTCTCAGCACGCTTGACGCGTGCTTTTCCAAGAACAGCAATTCGAGAATCCCTTGATCGAAAGCTTGTGCTGGATCGAGAACGGAAGCTATCGTATCGATGATATAGTCTTGGAAGTGCGGTTGCGAGAATGTTGAACCGACGATGTGCGCGTAGATGAGGTCGATGCAGGAGTCAAGACGCATTGATCTCTGATTTGAGCAACTGACGAAGCCGTTGGCGAGCCACTCGATGTAGAGCTTGAAGCCAGCGGGATCTACGTCGCCAAGCTGAATGGGTAGTAAAGGTCGATCATCTCGCACGTGTTGTGGGAGGTAGATTTGAAGATACGGCGAACGTTCGGCTATAGCGTAATCGACGTCGATGTGCTCTGTAGGGCAATGCTCCGAGAGTGTTGTTCGGCCTGCAAGTACGAACGTTACTGACTTGAAGATTGAGACACCCAGAACCATCGCGACTCCTCGTCAAAGCTTTGACTGTAAAATTTAATGGTACGAAATCGCGAAAGTGGTTGCGACATAATGCGCGAGCCCGACCTTTGTTGACTTTGCTGCAAGCTCACCAACTACGTTGTTGGAAGGATGACTGCGAGTGAGTACTCTCCATGCTCCGATGATTGACCGCCCCCAGTCACGGTTGATCACAAGGGAAGATGATCAGTGTATCTGTTTGGTACCAGCAATGTGACAGATGTGTCGATGATAAACGCATGAGCCCTTCACGATAATCTTAGTCCATATGACCACTCGTGCCCCAGCTTAGTTGTCCACATTACACAACGCCAGTACACGATTGAAACCTAGAAGATCAATCTCACCAGACTCAACCAAGACAGTTACCGGCTTCACCAATGAGATTGGAAAACATCTTCGCCGAGAAGATGTCGTCATCAGACAAGCGCGATATACAGAGACGGCTCGAGCGTGTCAGCATGCCTCCACGCATTTCCACCAGCTTTCCAGGAGTCAACCTAGAAGGATACTTGGCTCCTGAGAAGTCACAACTGTTGCCTTCTCCCAGCAAAGTTCCGATTTCTAGTCTAAGAAGACAGAAGAACAAGAAGGTGGACCAGATCTTCTATGGAAGTGAGCATACTCAGGATACCAATCAGAAGCCCCGCCGTAGAGCAGACATCGAAGAGCAAATAAGGCAAGATCCATACCACACACTTCTCGAAGGTGGAAACTTGCCTAGAGACCTTGACGTTATCGACGAAGTTGACACAAACGTGCAAAGACCGGTGCGGTCAGAGTACCTCAACGAAGAGTCGCCCAACACGCAACAGTCACGGACTGTCGCACCAGGATCAGTCAGAGACAAGCTTGTAGAAACACCTAGGCCACCCATGGTAAGTATTCTATGCGGCCGACAGGATCCAGAGTCGTGGTACTTGACGCGACGTTTGGTTCGTATGCCAGGGAACAATGGCGATGACTTAGTGTCACTGCTCAAACGCCGAAACATTGACTCAGATGCAGCGGAACTACATCGACTGTGGCGACACACTGGCATCATTCCGACGCGTTATCGCGATATCAACTTTGATACGGATGGCATCAATCCGCAGCATACGTGGATCGCATGCTGGCCACTGATGAATGCAGCGATACATGGGTACATGCTAGAGGACATCGAGTTCGTTGACCGAGTGATGGATCTTCTGGAAGAGAAGATAGTGAAGGGTGTGCGTCCGGATGTCGATACGATTTCGCATTTGTTTGGCGAGAAGCGACACCACGTACCGATGATGCTGCAGCATTTCCTGGTTGATCGTTGGGTTGATAATAGTACCAGAGGCTTTGAGGACGTCGATCCGCATAGTCTGCCGGAGTTCTTCATCTGCGCTGCACTCGATACGGCCACGCGACGCCTCTCGCATATGGCGAGACAGCCGTCATCATCTGGCTGTCGGTATCATACGCATCCGAAGTCAGTAGAGTGCTACAGGGATAGGAATAGGCAAGCAGAGGCAATGAGACAAGGACGCTACAAATATCGTCGTGAAAAAGCGAGTCGAGAGGCTGAAAAGGCTGCCGCAGATTCTATCAAGTACGGTATTGCGACAGTTGATTGGGAGGCGCAAAGAGCGGAGGCGCAAAGAGCGCTTCACGACCAGGTCGACGATTACTCACCTACTACCAGCAGCTGGATGGGAACTTCAGGCCAAGGAGTTGAAAGGATTGCATCGGAGCAGGTTGATTGGACGTACGGTTCTCCTGCGCCAGAAAGGGAGAATCCAGAACCCCACCTCAACTTTGGGTTTTCGTCCATGTTCGGGACCACGCGGACAGATGGCGCTATCGATGAAGTGAAGGTCGCCCCACCAGCACGCGAGCCACCGCTGCCGCCACCAACAGACATGCCTGTCGATGACCCTGATAGCACGGTCGGAAGCAATCAGTACGCTGAGGTACCGACAGAAGATAAGAAGAGTGAAGCATCTGCTTACGATAACGCGATGCCCTTCGTAAAGAGTGAGGGAGACTTTGAGTCAATACCCTTAGACGCGACTGCTGTTCCACCTGAAGTCCACACGTGTGCACAGGCCACTTCACCAGAGAGGACGCGCCGGAAGAATCGCGCCACATGTCCCGGATCGTTTCCAGAATCTAGATCTGGAAGTTTGAAGGAAAAGATTACAATGTAGTGGGTGTTCTCATATGGTTTGCGATTGATATGATCATAGCTGAAGAAGGCTTTACCTGGTGGGGTCGTATAAAGAGACTGGTTCGTGAAATGGGCTACTCGATCATTTTCATAGATCTTCAATAATGTACCTAGGTCCAATATCATGTCCAAGTGCTGTTGCATCACTCAGAAAATTGCGGTGCCGTTCACATGTGAGCTGACGCCGCCTGTCGCATGATTAGTATACTGAATAGCCACATAACACGTGTGGATTACGTACCAGGGCAGTTGGCTGGCGCAGAGGTGAAGAAAAAGAACCACCTGTTCTTCTCGCGGCACGTCTGCGCAAGCTTCTCAAGGTCAAGCATCTCGCCGAGTGGCATTCCCCAAAGAGCAAGGATGTACTCGTGAAGATGGTAATCTAGAGATGTCAGTCAAAGCTGTTCAATGAGAAATCGAGAGAACTTACTCTCGTGTGTAGGCCACGCCTCAAAAGCAGGTGCATCACCAGCAACCAATGCGAAGTAGGAGTCGTGAAGCCAGTCGAGAATCTTCTCTTCCTGGCTCACTCCAGCAAACCGCGGACCGTCTTCGCCGTCCTTGCCGCTGCCGTGTCGTAGTGCAGCCTTGGTTCGGTCTTCGTCGCTCTTGTTGTCGTACGCTTCCTTCCAACCACTGCGAATGAATAGCATGTCTCCAGGCTTGATATCACCACCCTGGGCGGCTGGGCGGATATCTACTCCTTGATCTTGGCCGCATTGATAAAGATCCTGCCATGAGATAGGGTAGTAGTCAAAGGGGTCATAGTTGATGCCTTTCTTGTGCGCGTATCCGCGATAGTCCAGTAAAACACCCCGTCCTGCAACACCGTGCTCAGCCCAGTGGTGAATCGAGCATTTGTGATTTGCGTTTGGGCCCGTAATATCGCTTCCTTTAGTCTACGTCCTATGTTAGTAGCTCCTCCAAAGACGGGAACCTTGCACATACGCCATTGTAGAATGAACCGCTAGCCATGTGAGCAAAGTGTCGAAAACCGTCCCATTGGGTACCGGATTGTGTGTTCATGTGGTAAATATCATCGTAAGCAAGTCCTTCCGCCAGGGTCTTAATCTCATGTTGGAAGGGCTCGCGGCCAAATGCCGGCACGTTCGGCACGTTGAGAGGCAAGCTGCATCGCAATTAGCTGGAGCGCACGAGATGCATCAGGGCGACACGCACTTGACAGGCACGATCTCGCCGCTTCTGATCTCCTTTGCAGCCGCTGCCACACGTGTGGGTGTCAAGAGATTGAGACGACCGATCTGACGTTGGTGAGTATATTTCGCGATAAGCTTAGAGTTTGGTCGCACGCACGTAGTCGTTGTCACCCCAAACCCAAGCAGCTTCTGGCGGAGCACCAGGGATCTGCGGCAGCTCTTTTCTGGTCGGAAATTTGGTAGAATCCGGGTCCCAGGGTATGGTAGTCGCGGTCTTATTCATGGTGAGAAAGTCTTTGATTTGCGTCAAGCGCTGACTTGCAGTGTTGTTTCTGGGGTCGGTCATGTTAATCTGGCGCCGGATCCTTGTTATTGTTCAGTACGCGGGTCACAAAAATTGCAATGCTTCGATGAATCTTTCTCGATGCTTCCCAGCACATCCGCGACGTTCCTAATTACTATGACGTTTACCCCGCATTTTCGAGAGATGGTGGAGCCGCATATGTGGGGTCGTGATTCCGACTCCGCTGACTATCGTGAAGCGACTCGTTCCTCCGACTTTCGTGTTATAATATCGAACATCACGCCCATATAATTTCTCCTGAACTCGAGTTGTGGTTTCAAACAGATTGTATCGCGTGTAAACATTGGAGGGTTTCGTGGCGCTAGGGCAGGCTCACTGTTGGTGGAAGTTTTGGGGAATGATGACGTAACGCGGTTAATGACTCCAACCGTGGCGTTTGTGGGATCCGGGGATTGCCACCTTGGACTCTCTTGGCCAGAAGCTTGTCCTTTGGTCAAGAAAGTCTTGTTCGCTCCACAGAGTCTTGTTCTTAACGTCAAAGAAGATCGAGCATAAAGTCGAGTCAATGAAGAGTGTCACATCCACCGGTTGATGAGCGCTGAGAGCTTTAGTAGCACCATCTCATGCACTAAGCTCTGACCGTCCCGGTGCTACGACGATTCCGGGGGAATGGACAGGTCGCCACGCGATGGATTCTGCTGCTATACAGTAGAGCAATAGACACATGCTGACCATACGCCTGGCTCTCCCCCACACAACACAACGCATCTAGGTCAAATGGTACGAGCCCAGCTCCCTTTCAATAAGCCCTGATACCACCCTCGGTCTCTTGAAGTCCGAGCCGTTAGTCCAGGTCACAGCGCGACGTTCCTGCGGACGATTGGCGTATCACGAGTACCTCTCCGTGTATCGATTTAGCCGGTTGCTGTCAAGGTGTCTCCTTAGGCCGGCTCATTGGCTACAACAATCTCGCATGCTCCGGAGTAAGCACAGCTCGCGAGCAGGCGCAATTCCAGTAATACTCCCTCTAGTGCGCGCAGAGTCGTTGGAGGAAAAATGTCGTCCGCTGCGCCGTTGAACCGGCTCCCGCTGGCGTCCCTGGCGTCGCGTTAATGAAAGCATATAAACGCCTACCCCAGACTGATACCCCAGACTGCACCCCATCCCCGGATCACCTCTTCACTCCATCTTTGTGACGACTGATTTTGCAGTATGGCTACAGTCGAGAAGCCGAGCGCTCATGAGGCGGAGCACATTTCCGATACCTCAATTGACCACGCCGTGGCTTACGAGGAGGGCAAGGAGACAGGCCTAAGCGATGCTCACCTCTGTTCCGACGCAGACAACAAACGCATTCTCCGCAAGACGGACATTTGGATGTTATCGCTTCTTTGCATGGTTTACTTCCTGCAATCGGCTGACAAGGGAATCATCGGATTAACAGCTGTTTATGGTCTCAAAGAAGACGCGCATCTTAGTGGCAACGAGTACTCAAACATCGGCAACATTGGATACTACGCGCAACTCGGTGTGCAACCCTTGGCGGCATGGATACTTGTCAAGCTTCGATACCGCCACGTCCTACCCGTCATCATTACCTGCTGGGGTATCTCAGTTGCCGGCGGTCTTGGTGGTTCCAGGAACTACGCCGGGTTGCTCGCATCGCGTTTCTTCCTCGGTGCATTTGAGGCTGCAGTCATTCCGCTGTTCTCGATGATCACCATTGCGTTTTACAGGCGTTCCGAGCAGCCATTCCGCGTAGCTTGCTGGTACAGCTGCTATGGTCTTAGCACCCTGATTAGTGCACCCATCGTCTATGGCTTCGGCCGCATCCACTCATCTACGCTTTACCGGTATCAGATCGTCTACCTTTTCTTCGGACTCCTGACCATCGCTATCGGCCTCATCACATACTGGTGGGCCCACGACAGTCCTGGAGAGGCTCGATTCTTGTCGCCAGAGGATCGCCTGAAGGCCGTCGACCGATTGAAGGCCAATCAACAGGGTATTGTCTCGCACAAGTTCAACTGGAAGCACGTCATTGAGGCTGTTACTGAACTCAAGTACTGGCTGTACATGATTATGGTTATTGCCGTCAACGCGGGCGCTTCAGTCTCCTCGGTCTTTGGTTCCATCATCCTCAAGAACCTGGCCGGGTTCAATGCGGATGAAGCCGTTCTACTGAATATGCCCTTTGGAGCACTTCAGTTTGTGTCCATCCTTGCTGCGTCATATCTGGCATACCGATTCAAGCGCAAGTCCCCCTTCTTGCTCGGCCTTGTCACCATCGTCATTGTCGGTGTCGCTTTGCTGGTGGCGCTTCCGAAAACCCCCTCCAACAAGGGCGGTCTACTTGCAGGCTACTACTTGATCGCCTTCGTATATGCAATTAACCCTCTTCTCATCTCCTGGATGGGTGCCAACTGTGCCGGACAGACCAAGAAGGCTATCTACTATACCTCATTCAACGCTGGCAACTCTATTGGCAACATCATCACCCCTTACATCTTCGATGCGAAGTTCGCGCCGCAATACGTAAGTAATACCCTGTTCCAACGTTCAGGTCGAAGCTCGTCGCTAACCATACGTCTTTCTAGGTCAATGCTCTCAAGGGTATCTTGGCAATCTGGTGCATTCTTTGGGGTGTCGTCATCGCTCAAATTGTCCTGATTACCTGGATGCAGAAGAAGAAGTGCGATCAGCGTGAAGCAGCCGGTCTTCCTAGAGATCCTATCGACTATTCGATGAGCGGTCATTTCCACGAGGCTGGTGCCGAAGTTCATGGCGAGAACGGTCTGCAGGATATGACTGACAAGGAGAACATCTACTTCCAGTATTTGCTGTAGCTTGATCAGCACTGTGGCCGTACCTAAATTTCTTGTTAATAGAAGATATTAATCTTACCATTCTGATCAATGAAAATAGCCCTACCGGGCCATATGTGATTGTTTCACGAGCCTGGACTTCTGTCAATGCTCAGTCGGCGCTGTTGTTTAGAGCTTCAGTCAGAGATAGCCTCTCGAAAATGATGACAGCTTTTTGGGGGTTTAATTGCGAGAGGCTTGGAGATCGCTCGAAAAGTGTCGATATGGAGAGGCTACAAGACGAGCAAGATAAGTATCGACTGGATCCTGATTCAGAAGTGACACTTATGTAAGCTACGCATGACTAACGTGTCGCGTCACGTCGTCGGAACATTGACTTTTGACGTGCCCCTCGGACTGCGATCTAGACCGCCAATGCTAGACGTCTGACTGTGTCCATGCCATACACATTCGCTACTTTCGACTCTCCGCCGTTCGGATGATCACACGTACCCAGCGAACTATCGCCTACCTCCTGATTCCGTGCATCTCAGTCTTCCTGTTGCCCTTTCTGTACGCTCGGCTGCGACCGTCAACAAATCCAATGCCTGCTCGAATATCGCCAGATGGAGTAGCATCGGCTCTTCTTGCTGAGAATGGGCTGCAGCTGCACTCCCTACAAACCATCCAATCACTCTGGGCCGGCTACGGCGAGATATGTCGCGTGTTAGCTAATCCAATAGGCTCGCAAGATGCGCCGAAACCCTACATACTGAAGCTCGTCAATCCCCCACCGACCAAGGCCAATGACGAAGGTCACTCTCGAAAAATCTTGAGCTACCAAGTCGAACAATACTTTTATAGCCACCTCGCCCTACAGTTGCCAGCAACATTACCGGTCGCGAAATGCCTGGCTAGCATCAACAAGCACAATACTGATGGGACCTCAATGACTGCAATGCTGTTGAGCGATCTCCGGCAACAGTATCCCGTGGCTGGAGAGAAGCGCAACGTGCTCACGACAATCCAGGCTCATGCAGCGCTGGACTGGTTGTCTGGGTTCCATGGCTTCTGGTGGTCTCGCGTCAAGTCTCTGGACTCTTCTTCGCTCGTACTGCCCCCACTTGAGGAGGTGAAGCGCGACGGACAAGACGCGTCGAACAAGTCGGTCTGGCTGAACGGTGGATATACGTATTTGGCGACGCGCCGGAAGGAGTATGACAGCCTGGCGGCAGATTACGACTCAGAATGGAACGAACCACTAACTGATTGGGTTGATGGTGAAGATGTCTCCATATCCGAAATAGCAGCTGCGTTCCTCTCGCCGAAAGCTGTCGGTTGGACACCAATCGAAGGTTATCAAACTCTTATACATGGTGACGTGAAGTCTGAAAACATGTTCACAAGCAGCTTCGGCGAAGAGGTCGCGTTCTACGACTTCCAATATGTTGGACTTGGCCTTGGAGTCTGCGATCTAGCAAAGTTCTTCACCTGCTCCGTTCCACTGAACATGCTCGTTGCCGATCGGCATATCCCATCGGAGCTATCCATGCAAGAAGGCGAAAGGCAGTTGTTGGAGCGATATTGGAAGAGACTGGTAGAGGTCGGCAAACAAGAGTACACCTGGTCCATCTTCGTGCGACATTGGGAGACTGCCCTTGTAGACTGGTTGCGCTTCCAGGCCAGCTGGGGTTTCTGGGGAAACACCGACTGGTTGGAAGCCAGGGTACGGAGCATACTCAAAGACCAAGAATGGAGGGATGCATTGATCAGTAATGTGGACAAGACGAGTATCCGCAATCAACGCGAGGCCTCTGGGTGAGGGTGGCTCTGTTTGCTGCCTACGTAGCGTGTAGACATTCACACCTCGGAACCTCTGGTGAAGCTGGCCATGCTCTGATTTTCTCACTCTCAATGATTGTGTATATCATCTATCAATCCGCCATCGGTAATAACTCGGGCTCAATTGGCCAAGTGGCAAGGCGTCGCACTCGTAGCTTCTATGGTATGCGAAGATCTCCAGTTCGATCCTGGAATTGAGCCGTAGGTTCTACCAGGGCTTTCCTTTTTGCCTCTTTCACGATCCATCATACCTTCCGACAGTGAATGCACAGCATCAGCCTACACTAAGCCAAATGCGATGCTCAGACAAGAGCACTAGGTGCATACTTTTGAAGAACGATGATTGGGTAGGACTGCTACCCTGGTCTGCATATTGTGGCTTGGAAAACCCCGCCTTCGAAGGCTAACACATTGCTGTGATCACCGGAGTTCTTACAGCCTGAGCGTTTTGCGATAAGTTTGCTATCTCCACGACTGCACTAATATCAGACCGTCCTGCTAGCTTCTTACATGGCGACCTCTACCCGCCCCGATTATGGCCCCGATCTGTTAACCGATGAAGAAAACCAGCAGCTTGACAATTTCTTCTCCGTGCGTAACACGATTGACCATCCCAACGAGCGATCAGCCTTCAACGAGGAAACAGACGTCGACCACATTCAACGCTGGGCAGGTTACGCCTTCCAACGGGCTACTACTCCCCTGACCGAACAGCCACCTTGTGAATACATCGATGGTGTATCATTGGACTGGTCTGGCCACGGGACTTCTCACGTTGATTATAATAAGTCTGATGTGCTTCCCCTCACACAAGGCAAATTTCTAGGGCATGGTATGCACGGTGGAGTGTACGAAACCAGCTGTAATGGTGTCAAGCTCGCGTGGAAGCGCAAATACTGTCGTCGCAAGATAGGCGAAAGAGAAAGACGGGAGATTGAGGTCATCAAGAAACTCTCGCATCGTCATATCATTCGGCTGATGGGTACCTATACGCACGGCCCGTTTCTCGGATTATTGTTGTGGCCAGTCGCGACTTGTGACCTCGCCAGCCTCCTCGAAGACGTCGATTGGCTGCAGAAGCCGATTCTGTTGGAACAAGGACTGCCTCTCAAGCTGTCAGAGGAATGGACGGAACAAACAGAGGAACGAGAGGCAAGGCTTCAAGCACTTGGAATCCTACTCGGAGGCGTAACAACATTGGCCCGTGACTCAGCGGTAGCTTTTCTAAAGAGCACGATTGGCTGTATAGCCAGCGCAGTGGCGTATATCCATGAGTCTGACATCAAGCACAAAGACCTGAAGCCATCTAATATCTTGCTCTCGAGGAATGGCTTATGGCTGACAGACTTTGGCACTGCGACAGACTTCTCGGTGCTAACCACCAGTGTCACGGACAATGGAGAACGAGGCACACCAAAATACTTCGCGCCAGAAGTTGCGAGATTCGAGCCTAGTGGGCGTGCAGCAGATATATTCTCGATGGGCTGTATCTTCTTCGAGATCATGATACTCTGTATTGAGTGTTCACTAGACCTCAGTGTAACGCTCAGGAGTAGGAATGACCGATCCTTCCAGTCGAATTTGGACAATGTGAAAGTCTGGCTCATTGAAGACGATTGGTCAGACCCGCAAGATACGCCAAGTATTGAAGAATATCTCTCGGGCCTGGTAGGCTCGATGATGGATGTAGAGGTAGATAAGCGCCCAACCGCTAGTATAGTTGAGTGGGATGTTGCTATAATAAGTGGTAAGTGCTCCGCTTATCGTTCGCTGTATGAGTCGTCTAAAGAGCCAGGCATCTATCGAGACTGTTGCTATCAGGAGGCTTTCCGCAACCAGAGCAGGGCAATGCTACCAATTCTAGGCACCGAGGTCATGATTAATATCACGTTTGGTAGAACGTACTTGCTCCCACCATATCAGAACATCTGGACATTTCACATCGGATATGTCGACGAAAACCTCATTCAATCTGTCCAGATGTTTGCCGTAAGTAGCTCTGGGAACTCATCCTGACAAAATAATAACTAAGACTGATGTCAATAGGCCCAACGGACTTCCAAAAGTCATCGTATCTTCCACTCATTGCCTTGCGGAATTGACGTCCATCGTGACCATGGCGTCAGTGCATGTTTAATTCTTCGCCCAGGCTTTATATGGACCAGTTCAATAGCTCAGTCGGTGCCAAAGACCAATGACAAAAGGGTGATGCCATTGTTTTGGCTGAGCAAGTTTGGCCCAGGAGATTACAGCATCACGCAGTCCTTCATTGTGCAAAGAGCATCTTAGTGTAGGAGATAAGGGAAGCGAAGCAAAGAACCGCTACAGTATTTCCAACAGACAATTTTTCGTCCATTCATCTGCGATTTCCCATCTCACATGATTGGCTCGCATGGGCTGCATAGTGTCTCAGCCTCACGATAAGCGCTAGCCGTTTGCAGCTTTATGAAGCGCCGGACATCCAGCCCCGCCCATGACGCTGACGCGAGAGCTAATGGTATACTTAACGCCCCATGGCGCTGTCCTACCCTATGTCTAGAACATCTACGATATGTGTACATATAGCTTGCAGAACCCCACTTGGGCTGCAATCGCGTCCACAGCAAATCTAATTTTCCATCCACAATGGATCACCTCTCGGAACTATCTCGTCAGATCGAATCGAAGACGGTCGTCGCGTCTTTGTTCTGTATATGGCTACTGTACTGGCTGGCCATAGGCATACATAGGGTGTATTTTCATCCCCTGTCCAAGATTCCTGGGCCAAAGGTTTGAATCCCACGGTTCTACCAAGTGGAAACTCTCATGGTGAAACTGACGGCATGTAGTTGGCAGCGTTCAGCTTCTGGTACGAGTTCTACTATGAGATCTATCCGCATAGATTCCAGTACCTCTGGAAGATCAAACAGCTACACGAGGAATATGGTAAGTCTTCATCGCCATCACTTGATGTCTCGTTCTCACAATATTGACAGGACCCATCATCCGTATTAACCCCCTACAGGTTCATATTCACGATGCAGACTATTTCGACACCATCTACGCGTCCGGCGTCAACCACAAGCGTGACCGTTGTAGCTGGTCGCACCACACCGGCTCCAAGGTTTGGGCGGGCGCCATACTTGAAACGATGGACCACGATAAGCATAGGATGCGACGAAATGCTGTATCCCCCTTCTTCAGCAAGCGCTCTGTTCAGGCTCTTGAAGGGCTCGTTGTGAATAACATAAAGAAGCTCCTACGTCGTTTCGAAGGTGAAATGGAAAAGCAGGGCCCGCACGCCGGTATTGTGATCCTCAATGATGCATATGCCGCCTTCGCTATGGATGTCATTTCTGAATACTGCTTCGGCGAGTCAATGAAGACCTTAGACAATGATGACTATGGTAAAGACTGGCTGACCATCTTCCACGACGGAATGCAGTTAGTGCCATTCGCTCGCCAGTTCCCCACGATTTTCAACTTCCTCCTCGACCTGCCGCCGCACATAGCTGCGAAGTTGGATGCTGGGGCGGGAAAATTGAATGGCTACCTTTACCAAATCCTGGGCAGAATCGAGCGCATAATGAATCGGGAAGATGGTGTAAACGAAACAAAGGATCTTAGGCGGACTATATTTCATGACATAAGGGATGATGTTGGTTGTAAACTTCCCGAGAAAGAGAAGCATCCAGTAAGGTTGATGGCGGATGCAAGCGTCATTCTCGGTGCAGGAACAGAGACAACATCACGGACTATGGCAGTCACTACCTACTACCTGATCAAGAATCCCGAGATAGGCGAGAAACTTAGACGGGAGCTAGAGACGGTGATGCCAACGGTGAATCACGAGGTCTTACTCCGGCAGTTGGAAGCTTTGCCCTACCTAGTAAGCCACCTTCACTATACAACACGACCAGATATGCTAACATGTCATTGAGACCGCGGTGATAAATGAAGGCTTACGTTGCGCCCACGGTGTCTCTTCCCGTCAACCCCGCGTCGCTACTGCCGAAGACCTCACATACGCGCAGTATACCATCCCCAGAGGAACTCCCGTCACGCAATCTCCCTACCTTCTTCACATGGATCCCGCCATATATCCCGAACCTTTCGCCTTTCGCCCAGAGCGTTGGATCGAAAACCCCAAACTTACGCGTTATCTCTTCGCTTTTGGGCGCGGGAGTCGCAATTGTTTGGGCATGAATTTGGCAACGTCGGAGCTATATCTTGGTCTGGCGATGATTTGGAGAAAGTTTCAGTTCGAGATCTATGATACCGTTGAGAGCAGAGATGTGTTGACGACTTACGATTGCTTTTTGGGGATGACGGATCTGAAAAGCGAGGGCGTGAAAGTCAAGGTTGTGGCGGAGGTGGAGGCGTAATCGCGAACGTCAGTATGCCGGTCAGTCGACTGGGGTCAAGAACGATGGTTTTCGCATGAAGTAATGACCATGTTTCGAAGTTGAGTTCCTGCTGTGTGTAGTGTTTTGGCAGGCCTCTGGATAGGGACGGCTCTTTCGAGAGAGTCAAGTGGAATGGTGCAGACCCTCCTGCGCACCACGTCGTTTATTTCTCACGTCTGTCACCCATGCGTAGCTGCGCAGAACACGCTTGTAATTGAATGGGCTTCAAATAAACAAGAGCCAAACGGATCACTAAATGGTTAGTGAAGTATTAAATACTAGAAGCGTGGAGAGCCACCACAGGACAGGTTGCTCGGGTACGCAGCTTGCTCACATCGTTCATGTGTCCACCAGTAGCCGTGAGCTTGTTTATCGTTCTTGCGGCTTGTACGACATTCATTGCTGAATGAGGACTAGGTGTCAAGGCAGACTTGCTCGAATGCGGAAGCTCCATAACCGCCATGTTGGACTGATGGTCGCCTTACCCAGCTAATCGGTTTCAGCTCATCGCCAAGGCAGCAGTTCAGATTTATCTACCTAAGAATATCATGTTGACCATGATGCTCAAGTTTGCAAGCTCGCCAATATTGAGCTTCCATCAGACACAATCAATATGAGGTTTCATGCTCCCATAATCGCAAGTGTAGCGAGCATCGTTGCGGTTTCAGACAGCTTCGTTCTTCCTCCCCCAACGGGCTTGTTCAGCGTCGGCTCTAAAGCCCACGTCCTGCCAAAGATCACTTTCGACGACCCTGTTGCACCTAACGGCACTGGAACCTCCATTCTACTCAACATCTTTTATCCGACCAAACAAAAGGCTTCACCATCAAAGTACATCTGGAGTGGACTTTCTAGTCTTTATGATACATATTTCGGACTTCCCAATGGTTCATTTCGCAACGTCACCGCCCGTACAGCCTACGAAGCCGAGCCACTCCTTTTGAAAGAATGGAAAGGATTGAACCTACCGACACTCATCTTCAGCCCGCCCTTCGCTGGACCGCCATCTCAGGTGTTCCATGCCCTTATCTCCGATCTAGTGTCCCATGGATACTCAGTAGTGACCATGGATCATCCATACGAGCAACCGTACCTCCAGCTACCCGACGGCACCGGCATTCCAGGCTTGCCATTCGATTATGATACAAACACAGAAGAAGGAGTCCAGCTCCTACAGCGCGTGCATGAATACCGCCTCACGGATGCAGACGCAGTCCTCGAAGCCATGCCCGCTCTCTCGAAACATCTATCGATACCCCTCAACCTTACACACTTCTCTTTCTTCGGTCACTCGCTCGGTGGCTCTGCAGCACTCAGTCAGATCTTACACCAACGTAATCACACATCCAAACGCAAGCATCGAATCCTCGGCGCTTTAAACATGGACGGAAGTCTCTGGGGCCCTGCTGCTGCAAACGACTCTTCTGCAGACCTACGCATACCCAGCTTGATCTTGAGTTCGGCATATCACAAAGGTGATCTACAGTTTGCAGACTTCGATGCTCAGCAATCGACATGGGCAAAAGAAATAAACATTGGAGGGAAGTCTAATCACACTGACTTCTCCGATCTGATTGTATTGAAGCAGGGACTCGGAATCTCAGGTGGTGAGGGAGCAGTCAGTGCGGATAGGATGATCAAGATTACGCGGACACTTGTGGAAAGCTTCCAAGGTTATCTATTGGGGAAAGGTGAAGGTATTCTAAGCGGCACAAACGAGATAAGAGCTGCCTGGCCGGAACTGGACTGGCTGTACAACAAGACAGGCTCAGGATCCGCTTGATGAGAGTCAAACGTTTCTTGGACCATTCATGTTATTCGTTCCTTAAATCCAACTATCCCTCTACTCTCTTTTGGTATCCTATTCTCGTCTTCCTTCGTGTATTGTGGAGTGTTTAGACGACGTCGAACCCTCGGTTACTACGATGCATGTGAGATCTTGTCGGCACTACCGGCCAGTTTGGAAGCTCATACATCGTATAAAGTTCGGACCCTGTCGAATTCCAATCCTGCTACGCTGTAGGCTGTTCGTATGATTCCGGTCACTGATTCGACAGCTACTGAGCAGAGGTCGCTGGCTGCTTGTTGTCGGCTTTCTTAGTTGTCTTTCCAGTACATTCTAATTGACGGCTTGTTGATTCGAGGCAAGGATCGGTTCCACGTTCGACAACAGTTGGGGTAGATGTAGATGTTGGCACTGTCGCACTGGTTCGTGAAAAGACAACAGGACCGTGACCCATGTTCAAGGATAGTTTAGGCATCGGCATCGAAAAAAACACTTGGTAGGGTCGTCATCGAAGATGCTGGAGGTACAAGTGTGCTAGTAGCGGTCTTCGGGGACCCTGGAGAGAAGGAGGTTGTGGCAATACCGCCAGCTACGATGAATGGCATCAAGTGCATGGTTGTTGCTGTGAGTGCCGCTGGTGAGATGCTTGTCTTTATTATTGCTTCTATCGTATTGAAGCAACTTGCATGTCGTGACGAGGATATGGAAGAAAATTGCTCAAAGATTCTAGCTTCCAATAAAAAGTTCAATGGTTGAGGATAGATGACCCATAACTATTTGAAGACGAACCACGGATAGGAAATCTTGCTCATCCATGTACAAAGCGTGAAAATAATATTCAGATGTCCTCGCTACCAAACTCCGTATCGCTCGGGTCAGGGTTGCGATTAGGGTCCCCACGAGACTGTGGAATGTGTCTTTGAATCTGCTGAAGGTCTGGTATGCATGGCAACGATCCGATTGAATAGCTTTGATTTGTTTCGCTGGACTCTACTTACGATAGGGTCTCACACAAACGCGACGCAACCTTGCGTATGTTAGCAAATAGATAATACGTCGTACGAGACTGCTCGTATTCCGAAAGCCTACCATCTTCCTTGCTTGTTTTAATACCAGACCGAGTCACTCACTGAGCATTTTCACCATCCACAAAATCTCCAAGTCTATGGAAGAACATGTCATATGTTTCCACTACAGATTTTCCCAGAGAAGAGATAGTGGCTGCAATGAGGATGAGTCTTATGAAAAACATGATAGCACCGCCCGACTGCGAAAGTGAGGCAGCAAAGGTGGTAAACGGTTACAAGGCTGTAGACGGAAAAGACGACGGTGCGATGATGGCGCAGACTGCGTGCGCAGAAAAGTAGTAAATGAGCGCATGGCAGATGATTCTGCGTGTGGAAAGCATGGTTTTGGACAGAGTTGCGGGAGCTGGAAGGCGAGAATCTCCGTTTCGTGCGAAAGAGGGATGTGGAAGTTCACAAGGTCACTAACAGTTGCAAGAAAGTGTTTCAGGTTTTGTAACTGCAACTTTCTGTCTTTCATGCATAGGACGTTGCGTAGATAGTGTGAGATTTGCGATCGACTTGACTGGCTACTCACCAGTCACTATGGATGCGAGGAAATTGATCCTTGGTAGACATGACTGGAAGTAGCTGTCAAGGACTTCCATGGTCACAGTGCACAGGGTGAGTCGACTCATGACGCTCTGAAGGTTGGCAAGGTTCGATCAGATATCAGAAGTGATGAAAGGATATTATTTGTGCTTGACGCGAAGTTGTTGAAGATCTATAATCACTTGGTGCGTTGTAGTAGCTGCCAGGCACTCCGCTGTTCGAGCAAGTCGTATCTGAGTGCACCAG